>Ga0315280_10002054_pt1 | contig 33278 bp, 25 predicted proteins | sample YL17G06_40_MG_FD_203697 | JGI IMG/M metagenome (GOLD analysis project Ga0315280, IMG submission 203697) | Sediment microbial communities from Yellowstone Lake, YNP, Wyoming, USA - YL17G06_40 | ecosystem: Environmental > Aquatic > Freshwater > Lake > Sediment | place: USA: Wyoming | collected...
TTTCCTATCACTAGGAGAAGGGGAGGAGACCCAGGCAACTCCACCCTCAAACCCACAGCAGACCCTTCACCCACCCTCACCGGAGCCACACTAATCATAAAACCCCTCACCAAAAACTATAAAGAAAACAAAATAAAAACACGCCCCACACTCATACCTCTACTTTTCCACGGCCAAAAGGCTATGGCTGAGACTGTAACCAGGGTCTATTGTTAATCAATAGAAAAAACGCATTGTTAATCAAATAACCCTCTACCCGTGTCTCTGTTCCTAATATAGGAAGGGATACGCAAGAGAGAACATTAAATATCAAAACCATGCAAACCTCTAAACAGTCAAGAGAAGAAAACAATGCTGACTAAACTGAAAAAACAAGTCCAAGAGGCAGTGGCAAGCCAAGCAGAATGGGCGAACCGCTTAGGCTTGACGCCGAACCAAATCAGCACCATAGGCATAATCCTCGCATTCCTATCTGGAATTGCCTATTGGCAGGCTAAGGCTAATCCGCTCTTATTCATAGTCGCGCCCATTCTCATTTTGCTTTCAGGCTACTGCGACGCCCTCGACGGAGCCCTAGCAAGGCTACATGGAAAAACCACAAGCTTCGGCGGATTCCTAGATTCTCTGTTGGACAGATACGCTGACGCCTTCGTTTTCTCTGGCATTATCCTTGGAGGACTCTGCCACACGTTCTGGGGACTCGTTGCACTCACTGGCTCACTTTTAGTAAGCTACGTTAGGGCTAGAGCGGAAGCAGCTGGATTTAAAATGGAGGGTGTAGGCATAGCTGAAAGGGCGGAACGCCTCCTCATATTGGCGGCAGTAAGCCTTCTAAGCATAATTTGGCTGGACGCCCTAAACTGGGCAGTGATCATTTTAGCTTTCCTAACAAACTTAACTGTGCTTCAGCGTGCAGTTCACTTTTACAGGGCGTCTAGGTCATAGGCTAAACTTTAAATTCTCCTTCGTGGAGGCAAACGTAGTTTTCGTTCATTTCGGGCGCGAACCTTCACCACGCCGCGATGCACCGCACATGAAATACAGTAATATTTAGTCTCCGCATAAGAGGATAAGTATGCGCCTCTTTGACGAAGCTCCTTGGCTAGCGTTGGATCCACCATGGACGTTCGACGAAACACCTTCTTTGCTTTGTCTCTGGGCACACGCTCGCCGCACATACTGCACTGGACGAGTGTGCTTTTTCCCTTTGCGCCTTTAGATCGTCCTCTAGACTTGCGCTTCATTGGCATAGCGTTTACCTCACCACATCAAATAATAAAACATGTTTATAACTCTACATGCTAAAGTTGCATTCTATTGAGGAAAAACATGTGTTTGACCTAGTTACAGCGGGCCACTTCTCCATCGACCTAATACTTTCACCAAAAATAGCCTCTCCAAAGCCAACATTAGGCGGTTCACCCACCTATGCCTCGTTAGCAGCAAAAAAGCTAGGCGCCAAGGTTTCAGTTATTTCCAAGGTTGGAGAAGACTTCCGAGACGAATACGTCACTTGGCTGAGCACCAGCGGAGTAGACCTCTCAGGATTAAAGCGGGTCAACGGTGCCTCCACCACAAGCTTCATCTTGAAATATACGAAAGGAGGGAGAAAGCTTCAGTTAAGGAGCCGAGCGCCCTCCATCAACCCTGAAGACATTCCAGATTCCATGCGAGCCAAAGCCGTACACGTGGCGCCAATCGCAGGCGAAGTAACCCCAGAAACAATCAATAAGTTACGAAACATGACAAACATTCTGTCGTTGGACCCCCAAGGATTCGTACGCCAATTCGACGAAAATGGAAATGTAAACCTAAAGAAATGGGAAGACCCACAGGTTCTTGGACAAATCGACGTATACAAATCGTCGACAAACGAAATCAAAAAGATAACGGGATTAACGAACCTGCAGTCAGCCATGAAGAAAATCCATGAATACGGAGCAAAAATAGTTATGGTGACAAAGGGCTTAAGGGGCTCTAGCCTATTTTTTGAAGGAAGCTTCCATGATGTTCCAGCTTGTAAACCGAGGGTTGTTCAAGACTCCACAGGGGCTGGTGACGCCTTTATTGGAGCTTTTTTGGCGGAATACGTCCAAGGGAAAGACGCCTTGTGGTGTGCTTGTGTCGGTTCGGCTGCCGCTTCCTATGTTACGGAAGGTGTAGGACCCGCGGTGTTTGGGGATATGGAGGGAATTTACGAGAGGGCTAATAAAATCTGTGTGCAAGGCAAACCTTAAGTTAGTAAACCTGCAAAAAGTTGTTTGGAGGAAATGTGAATGCTGTTTATAACTTTAGTGTCGCCGAAGGGGAAAGGCGCTGAAGCCGTTGAATACCTCAAAAAACTTAAAGCCCCTAAAGGCATAAACATTCGCGACGTCTACTTCACTTTTGGACGATACGACGGCGTCATAATTTTTGAGGCGCCGGACGCCAAGTCAGCCATGAGCTTTGTGATGCAAGTCGCATTCGAAACAGGCTACACAGTAGAAACCCTAATAGCAGTTTCAGCCAAGGAAATCTAAAACCTCTCCTTTTTCTAAGTTGAGCGGTGAGGGAAAATGCCTGAAAAATTGGAAAAGAAAGAAGTAACTTACAAATATACAGCCCATACCATTGACGATCTTATAAACATTGTTAAGAGAAGAAGCAAATTTGGAAAAATCAGGTTGATAGAGGCGAAGCCCATAGAGGGAACAGAACAATTAGACGTCAAAATCGTAGTCGAAGAACCCGAACTAGAATAGACCTAAACAAAAAAGAACACAAAAGAAACAGCCTTCCTAAAAGAAAAACTAAACCAAACCCCTTTCCAGCTACTGAGACTTTTCCACAAAAATAATGATCCCCCCCCGAGTAGACTCTATAAAACTAAGAGCTCTAAGAAACATTTATCTCAAAGCAAACTCATACCGAAATATTCATTCAACTTAGCAAGGAGAAAACGTGCCACCCAATGGGCCGAGTTGCCAAAGGCATAAAATGCAGCGTTACTGGATGCGGAGAGGAGGCGGTTCGCTCCCTCTCAACCGACAAGGTTAACGCCGCGGGATTAAAGGTAGGCGAAGTGAGGCGGGCTTACCTTTGCAAAAGGCACTACAAGGAATACAAAAAGGGAACTAAGAAGGAGAAAATGCTGGAGAAGTGGAGGTATAAAGGCTAAATTTAACACAAGACTAATTTACAAACTTCTTCCATTAAAAGGTTAAGAAGAAGAGGAATAAGAGCGAATTGAGGATACTTCAACTCCACTCAAACTTCATAGAATACGAACCCATCAAAAAAGAGGTCAAAATAGCTGAAGAAATCGAGAAAAAAACATACCGACTCGAAGAGTTAGCCGTCCTATTCACTTGCGTTGAGGAAAACGACGACGAAACCGTCGCCAGAAAAGCCATAGACGAAGTGAAATTATCCCTAGAAAAACTGAAGGTTAACCGAATCCTAATTTACCCCTACGCCCACTTAAGCGACAATCTGGCAAACCCCAGCAAGGCATTAAGAATATTAAAAGAAATGGAAAACCAAGCAAAGAAAATAGGCCTAGCCGAACAGTCAAAAACTTTTCTGCCCGAAAAAATAGAGAAAGAAAAAAAGATAGAATGGAAAACCCCAAGACCAGAATACCTTATACTAACAACTGATGGCAGAACAGCGGAACCAGAAAAATACAAATTCAAAAAAGGCGAAGAAGAATTCGAAATCCTAGTAAAAAAGGAAGCCTTCAAAGAAGAAGCCGCCGGCGGCGGAGAACCAAGAATCATAGAAATCTTAAAAAGATTCGGATTCGAATGGGAACCAAGCTCTGATTCTGGGCACATGCGCTACGGCCCTAAAGCCGCTCTCATGGTTGACTTAGTTGGAGATTACGCATGGCAGAGCGTAAACGAGCTAAACGTGCCGAGCTTTTCAATAAAAGGAACAAATCTGTTTAATCTAAATGTTCCTGCAATAAAGGAGCATGCAGACTTATTCGGAGAAAGACTATACACAATACGAATCGATAACGAAGAATACATTCTAAAATACGCAGCCTGCTTCCAACAGTTCTCAATGCTAAAAGACTGGACTATCAGCTATAGGCAGATTCCCTTCGGCATGTTTGAAATCGCAGACAGCTACAGATTGGAGCAGTCAGGCGAATGCCTACTAGGATTTAGACTCAGAAGATTCTACATGCCAGATTATCACGTCTTCTGCGAGGACTTAGAACAAGCTAAACAAATATCAGTGAAAGTTCACCAAAAAATTTACGAAAAAATAAGGGAAATAGGAAGAGAATACTTTTCGCTCTACAACATAACAAAAAGCTTCTTCGAAGAAAACAAAGAATTCCTCAAAAGCCTCGCAGAAATCGAGAAAAAACCAATTTTGTTACATTTTGTCCCAGAAGGCAAATACTACTGGGTCATAAATATAGAATACAACATTATCGATGAGCTTAAAAGGCCTAGGGAAATTGCAACATGCCAGATAGACATAGGAAACGCAAAGAGATTCGGAATAAAATATACAGACGAAAATAAAAAAGAAATCCACCCGCAAATACTACACATTGCAGTTCTAGGGGGAATAGAAAGATACATCTTCACCATTTTCGACACTGCCTTAAGACAAAAAAACCCAATTTTACCCCTATGGCTTTCCCCCATCCAAGTCAGGGTTATTCCGGTCTCTGACAAATTCCTTGAAGACGCACAAAAAATAGCCAGTGAAATCGAGAAAAATCAAATAAGGGTTGACCTAGACGACCGACCGATAACCGTTCAAAAGAAGATTAGAGAGGCAGAAATGGAATGGATCAATTATGTGCTTGTTTTCGGTCAGAAGGAAATCGCCTCTGGAATACTCTCCGTAAGAGATAGAAAAGCTGAAAAGCTTAGGGAAATGAGGCTTCATGAATTAATAAACGAGATAAAAGAAAAAACTAAGGATAAGCCATTTAAACCTTTAACGCTTCCGAGGCTTCTGTCTAAAAGACCCAAATTCTACGGATAAAGTTAAAATCAAAAACCATCATAACAATTGGTTGGACGGTTTAATGAAGACCCTGTTGCTAACTGAAAGGGACATAACACCCCTCTTATCTATGGGCGAGGTCATGGAAGCCGTCGAAACAGCCTTCAAGGAAAAAGCTTTAGGCCGCGCGCAAATGCCAGCGAAACCATATCTTTTCTACGCCAAATATAACGGTGATTTAAGGACCATGCCCTCCTACCTCGAGGAACTCGACATCTCCACCGTAAAAATCGTTAACTCCCACCCAGACAACCCAATCAAATACAAACTTCCCGCGGTTATGGCAACCATAGTTCTAATAGATCCAAAAAACGGCGCGCCCCTAGCCATAATGGGAGGCACCCACATCACTGCCATGAGGACAGGCGCCGCTGGAGGCATAGCGGCAAAGCATCTTGCCAGAAAGAATCCTAAAGTTGTTGGGCTCGTGGGGGCTGGCACACAGGCCAAGACACAGTTGATGGCCCTTCTTTTCCTTTACGGAAACCTCGAAGAGGTTAGGGTTTGGAGCCGAACAAAACAAACTAGAGACGCCTATATTGCAGAGATGAAACCAAAATGTCCCGAAACTACCAAAATGATTCCCGTAAGTTCTGCCAAGGACGCAGTTAAGGAAGCAGACATGGTGGTCACAACTACGCCTTCAAGGAAGCCCATAGTCTTAAGCGAATGGGTTACTTCTGGCATGCACTTCAACTGCATCGGCGCAGACGCGCCGGGCAAACAAGAGCTAGACCCAATAATCTTGAAGCGAGCAAAAATTGTTGTTGACGACTGGGAGCAAGCGTCTCATGGCGGAGAAATCAATGTTCCCTTAGCCAAAGGAATCATAAAAAAGGAGAACATTTGGGCTGAGATAGGGGAAATAGTAGCCGGCTTAAAGCCAGGTCGCACCTCTTCTGATGAAATAACTGTTTTCGTGTCAACTGGGCTAGCCGTGCAGGACGCTGTCACAGCTCATTTAGTCTACAGAAAGGCTTTGGCGAAGAAAATAGGGCAACTCGTCGAAATCGTATAGATGCAAGCTAAGGAATTGGCACAAGTGTTTCCGCTTTATAGCCTTCTAAAGTGTAGACTGTGATTACGATTGTGACGTTTTGACCTTGATAGGTGGTCCAGTCCCAGTGGCACATGAACGTAACTGAGGAGCCTATAGAAAGCTTGTAAGGAGGCGTCATATCCAGTATAATTGTTTCGTTTCCCGCCGTCGTCATATTCACAGTTATTCTTATTATGTTAACGTCTATGGAGGAGGGCACAGAACTTTGAACGGTTACGTTGAAATAAGGCACGTCAGTGACATTGAAAAGCGACCAGGTAATCGTTAAGTTCACGCATGTTGGAGTAGCCCGAGTATAGTATGCCCTGTAACCCTCTAAGGTATAGACAGTAATAATTACGTTTTTGCTTCGATAATTGGTCCAATCCCATGAACAAGTGAAAGTGATGGAATCGCTTGGATGAAGCGTGTGCGGAAGGGAGGGCGTAACATTAGCTATTATTTGCGTGGCTCCGTCTTCCATGGTTACGGTTATTTGAGTTACGTTAACGGATATGGGAGAGAGTTCATGGTTTATAACAGTGACGTTAAAGTGGGTTGTGTCGGTAGCGTTGAAAAGAACCTCTGTAACGGATAGGTTCACCCATGGGGGCATGACTAAAATACAACTTGCATTATAGCCTTGCAAGGTATACATTGTAATCGTTACGTTCTTGCCCAGATAATCGGTCCCATTCCACTCGCATATGAAGGTGACTATAGAGCTCGGAGGAAGCTTATAGGGAAGAGCAGGAGTCACGTCTTCTATAATTATTTCTTGTGCAATTTCTGGGGTCACAGTTATTTTTGTGACGTTAACATCCATCGAGGATAATTCGGAACTTTCTACAGTAAAGTTGAAGTAATTGGGGTCGGTAAGGCTGAAACCAGCCTCTTTGATTTCCAAGATCACTAGTGGAGGAGTGGTCTGATTATAGGTTGCTGGGTAGCCCTCAAGTTGATGCACATTTATTGTGGCGTTCTTGCTTCGGTAAAGGGTCCAGTTCCACGTGCACCTGATTTCTTCTGAGGAGCCTGGAAGAAGGATACGGGGAAGCAAGGGTACCGTTTCATTTATTTCTCTAGTGGTTCCGTTCTCCATAGTCACCGTTATTTCAGTTATGTTAGCGTGGGTTGGCGACAGTTCTGAGTTTTGGACTGTTATGTTAAAGTGGTTAGTGTCAGTTTCATTGAAAAGGGCTTTAGTGATTGTTAGGGTCACTGGCATAGGCGTTACTTGAATGCATCGCGCCTCATAATGTTGTAAGGTGCGAACAACAATGGTTACAGTCTTGTTTCGATAGTAAGTCCAGTTCCAGGGGCACTTGTAAGTCACAGAAGTGTTCGGATGAAGCGTATAGGGAAGACTTGGATAAGGCGTTATTTCTTCAACCGTTTCCGCGGTGAGGGTAATTTCAGTGACATTCACGTAAGTGGCAGACGACTGATCGTTGTGTACGGTGAGATTGAAGTAAGCAGTGCTTTCCGTAGCGTTAAAGCGGGCGTCGATAATGATTAGCCTCATAGGCGGTGTTCTAGTTTGAAAAGTTGCGCCTGAGCCTTCGGCTAGAAGCACATTGATCCTCACTTCTCTGTTAGTGTAGTTGCTCCAATTCCATAGGCAAGTGAAGTTTTCGATGCTTCCGGGCTTCATGTTGTACGGCGTTGCCGGACGCAGAATGTTAGTAACATGCACGTCGTTTTCTTCGGTTATCACCTCAATTCGTGTAATGGTTGCATTCGAGGGTGAAAAGGACGGATTTAGAATCGTAACATTGAACATTGTGGCGTCTTGCACTGGGAAAGTGGCGTTTGTAATTGCGATAGATGTTTCGTCGGGTACTCGAAGGCCTATGGAGACATAATAACCCATAACAAACATGTAGGATAATATGGCGCCAATGGTTCCAGCCGTTAATAAAAGCAGAATGAGCGAAAGCTTAGAAATCGCCTTCACGTTCTTCATAACCCTCATGTGTTTCCCTCGCAATGAGCCTATCAATTATCCTTCCTAATATTCAAGTTTTTCTAACCCCTAACAGAAGTTAGCGTTAAATAAATGGCAACATTATTAATTTTTGGATTAGAATATGGGCTCAGAAAGAAAGTGTAAAGTTATAGCCGATTTCAGTGTAATCCCCGTTGGGCACGGGGAGACAAGCATTGGACGCTATGTGGCAGCCGCAATATCCGCCATGAAGACTGTGAAGGGCTTGAAATGTGAAGTTACGCCGATGGGAACAGTTCTAGAGGCAAACGACTTGGAAACAATTTTTGAGGCGGTGAAGGCCGCCCACCAAGCCGTAATTGCAAAGGGAATATTCAGGGTTGAGTCAACCCTTCGAATAGACGATAGAAGAGACAAGCCACGCACCATGAAGGACAAGGTTGAAGCCGTTAAGAGATACATGCAACAACTTTGAAATAGAACCCTTTGGCAACAAACAGCCATTGGGTTAGGCGCATCTAGAAGGATACCGATTACTTTTTAAGGAATAGTCACGTAGCTTCTCCAAGTGAGCGGGTGGTTGGCTCCCTCCGTTCCGCAGTGAAATAAACCCCAAAAGGGAGGTGTATAAGTGAATACGAGGGATTTAGCCTTAGCCGCGGTTTTAGCTGCTTTATACGCCTTAGGTTGCGTTTTGTTGGCTCCCATAAGCTATTGGATATTCCAAGTGCGTGTCGCCGATGCCCTAGTGCCCCTGTCAGCCCTTTTCGGTTGGCCAGCGATGCTCGGCGTGGCTGTCGGTGGATTGGTGGCAAACTTCTTTACGCCAGTGCCCTTAGCTTTGGTTGACATTGTTCTTGGTTCTATTGCAAATTTCGTGGCTAGTTACTTGGCGTGGCGCGTGAGGAAAATACATCTATTCTTATCCACGATTGTCGCCAACTTGGCAGTAACTTTCATTGTGGGGACTTATTTGTCCCTTTTGCTTGGATTTCCCATATACATTGGGTGGCTTGGACTTTTTATCGGAAGTTTCATAGCAATGAATCTGATTGGCTACATGCTGATGAAAGTTCTTCAGGCAACGGGAGCATTGGAAGCTTTAGGTTATGGGAGAAAGGCTAAATAAAATAGAATACGTCTTGATAAAAGGCGTGTGGAGGGGTTAATAAACATGAACAAAGCGAAGGCCCAGCATGAATCCTCTAACACTTTTATTTGCCCCCCTGAAGGCGTTGACATAGACAGTAACATTGTTGCAACTTACTACGTTGAGGGGAAAGACATCTCTCTCCTCGATGCTGGCGTCGAAATCGCGGTTGAAGAGTCCATTGGCACTTGGACCGAGGTGACAACTGCAACTGAATTTCTCGTGAATAATCTTCCGGCTAAGGTTTTTGAGGCTAAAACTGAGGATGGTAAAAATGCTGGCGTGCTTAAAATAGCCTTTCCCCTCGCCCTTTTCGACTATGAAACCGGGGGAATACCGAATCTTTTGAGTATAGTTGCTGGCAATCTTTTTGGCATAGGAGCCTTAAGCAATGTACGCCTTTTGCATCTTCATTTTCCCAAGGAATACGTGAAGGCGTTTAAGGGACCAAAATTCGGCATAGAGGGCGTTAGAAAGCTGGTTGGAACAGTTGAGTTTAGGCGTCCCCATTTGGGAACGATAATCAAGCCTAAGGTCGGGTTGAACCCGAAGGAAACAGCCAAAGTAGCCTATGAGGCTGCGTCTGGCGGAGTTGACTTCATAAAGGATGACGAAACCCTAACTAATCAGAAGTTTTGTCCTCTGGATGAACGGGTTTCAAACGTTGTCCACGCATTAGATAGGGTTAAGGAGGAAACTGGTCGAACCGTGCTCTATGCGCCAGACATCACTGCTGAAGTTTATAAGATTCCCGAGTTGGCTGACGTAGCCCTAGAGAACGGCGCTCCCGCGCTTATGGTTGACGTCATTACGGCTGGCTTTTCGGCTGTTAGGCTCCTTGCAGAAGACCCATCCATTAAGGTTCCTTTACATGTGCATCGTTGTATGCATGCCGCCATGACGCGGAACCCGAAGCACGGCATCGCCATGATGGTCATAGCCGAATTAGTGAGGCTAGCTGGAGGAGACCAACTGCACACTGGAACCGCGGCTGGAAAAATGGGCGGGAAAGAAAAGGGAATTAAGGAAATGATTGAGGTCAACAACTTTCTCAGAGGCGAATTTTACCACTTAAAAAATGTGTTTCCAGTTGCTTCAGGAGGGCTTCACCCAGGCATAGTTCCAATAAACGTAGAAACCTTAGGAAAGGACATAGTCATTCAAGCTGGAGGCGGAATCCACGGGCATCCTTCAGGCACAAGAGCAGGAGCAAAAGCCATGCGTCAAGCAATAGACGCAACAATGAAAGGGATTCCGATTGAAAAATATGCGGAGGAACATGAGGAGCTGAAGGTTGCTCTAGAAAAGTGGGGCTTCAAATTCGCAGAGAAAAATTCTACATAAAGCGTTCTAGTTTTGTTAGTCCAATTATTTCCTCGAAGTCTAAGCCTATGGCGTCTAGGACCTGCGCGAAGGTTGATTGCAAATAGCCTACGTATTTGTCTACGTCTATTTCGGATTTTGTGGCTAATTCAACGGGCTTAACATGGGGCTCCTTAATGACTTTAACGAAGGTTATTAGGTCGCCTGCCTTCACTTCTCTTCCGCCTTTTTGTAGAAATTCTGCAGCTTTAACGTGTTGAGGCGTAGTCTTAGTATAGCCTATGGGAGTTTTTCCAAGAACCACGTGGAAGGCTAATTCATCAAGCGGATATTCACGGCGCCTAAGTTTCAAGTAGCAGTCTCTGACTATTCTCCGAATTTCCTGTTTAGACTCCTCAAACTCCATGGGCGACTTTACTTCGCCTAGTCGCTCAACCATCTCGCGGAAAGTCTTCTTTAAAAAGACGGGAATATGTCTCTTCTTTCCAGTTAATCCTTTAATGTCCACGCTTCCGTCTGGTAGAACTCCCAAATAATTCTTTTTTCTAGAGCTGAAAACTGAGTAACGATAAGACTTGTCTAGGTCTAGGTCCATTCTAAGGCTTTTCTCAGACCACTCCATTATAGCCCCGATCTGCTGAGGAGAAGGAGCCTTTAGGAAGACGCTGTCCGTGTCCCCATAAATAACATTAATGCCCAACTCTTGAGCCGTCTTTATAGTCTGCGTTATCGCGTGCCTCCCAATTGCGGCTGTAGCCTCAGCCACAGGAGGACAATATAAGTCAAAGGTTTCAGCGCCGAACACGCCATAACTAGCATTAAGAATGACTTTAAGGGCGCTCTGTATAACGTCATACCAATTCCGCAGTTCACTTGATAACGATTTGTCCTTGGATTTTGGTTTGTACCACTTTACTCTGAGGTCTCTAAGCGAGCCTATCAGCAGGCTTTCGAGGGCTCTGCGTTTTCTGCAGATCCAATGCGGCGTGTCAGGAACCCTATTGTCCTTGCATTCTTCGTGGGGGCAAAGAATAGACTGGTAGCCCAAATTGTAAACCTTAATTATGGATGGGTATAGGCTCGAAAAGTCCATGACTGCTACGTTGAAGTGGACTCCAGGCGTAGGCTCGACCACTATGGCTCCCTTGTATTTTTTGCCTTTTATGATGGCTTTCGTCGCGGTCAACCCTTTAAGGGCTATTATATCCTCTTTGTTGGGAATCAGCATATTCCGACGACGATGCTCATACTGCAGAAAGCTTCGAATCCACCGTGAAACTCCTTGACGGCTTACGTCTTCCATTGGCATGCAGCTGATCCTTGTCAACGCCAAAAGAAGCTTCATCACAAGGTCATCACTAAATGTTGTGAGCTTAAGAGTAATCTCAGCGTCTCGGAGACAGTACTGCGCAAGTTCAGTGTAGGTCAACTCAGAAAAGGGCTTGGTCAACTTAAGCTTAGAGAGCCCTATTATGGCTTCGCCCACCTCTTCCAAGGTTGCGCCACGATATTTTTGGCTGAAGGCATAAATCTGAATCGACCTATTAAAGAAAAACTTGTAAAGGTCAATGTGAATACCATACTTAAGTAAGCACACTCTTCTTCCAAATTCAATGGGAATCTCATTCCTTCTAAAGCCTAGTTTCTGCGCCCTACGCCACAAGTACCGAAAATCAAACTCATCGCCATTAAAAGTTATAACGAAAGGATAATCCCATAAAGCCTCGAAAATTTCGGAAATAAGCTCTTTCTCAGAGTTAAAATACTCTACACTCACGTCTGAAGAAATCTTTACATCGCCCACATGAACGCCTTCACGCTTCAAAAGCAGAATCCTATTTTTTCCGTCAGAACCTAGGAGCGATGTAGCAATAATTTCGTATGCGGCTTCTTCGGGGTCTGGAACTCTTGAGGGAACCGGAGAAAAAACCTCGATGTCTAGGGCTACTCTGCGGAACTTAGGAACTGGGCACTCTAGAAGCCTCGCCCAAGCCTTTATGAAATGTAAAAATTCCTCAGGCTCGTTTTGGAATAATTTGCGGATTTCCTTAACTGTTTGCTCCGAAGTTTCGTACTCAACTTGAATAAGTTCTCCATCTTTAATTTTGTAAATCATGCCAGGCTCCAAGCCGCGATCATAAATGTAGCATTGATAGTATTTGATGGCGGCTTCCCAAACCTTTGGCTGCTGCTCAATTCCAGCCACTTTAGGATACTCTTCAGGTATGATGTCTCTAATACAGCCGCTGGGACGCCCTCCTATGGCTAATGGGTCCTTAGCCACAATCTTTGTCAGGGTTACTTGCCGATCGAGAAGGGGATCAAACTTCTCAACTGTTTCAAAATGGTCGAATCCTGGATGCAATTTTAAAAGCGCTATTTTTTCAAGTTCGTCAGGCTTGAGGTTTGTGAGGCAGTAGGGCTTATGCCCAGTTGTGTCATACCAAACGTGGATTTTATCGGATTCTGGCTCGTATAATTTGATGCAAGCCAGCCGCTTGTCGCCGTCGTAAGTGGCAGATACAAAATAGGACGGAGGTAAGTCTTTGGGAGAAGCAGTTTGAAAGGCAAGGTCCTTCTTTCCTTGAGTTTGTTTTTCTCTGGGAAGAAACGAAGATGGTTTCCTCTCATCTTCCGCACTTTTGGCAGTTGCAAAGTAGGCGTCTAGAGATTTTGTTGCCATCCTCATCGTCCTTAAATATATGTTTTGTATTCGTTAAAAATGTTCTCTGCTTTGAGGCTTCAGGGTTGATGAAATAATTGTTACGAACCGCTTGGACGCTTGCCATCGAAACATTGAGTTGGATGGAATTACGGAGATTAAGTGAACGCCTAGCCTTAACTAAAACAATAAATCAGCTAAGAATCAGGGACCCAGAGGCTATCAAGTTAGCGCATAAATTAGTATATGAAACCACTCGAAGACAAAACTTCATCGATCACTTCATAAATTCAGCTTTGAGCCCAAAATCCCTTAGAGATTTTAGGATCGGCTTACGTGCTTTTTTGCGTTTATACGTTTATGAAACGAAAATCGTGAATGGCGACTTAGGAAAGGCAATAAACGTAGCTCGAATGGGGCGCTCTATTTTAGGCTGGCAAGAACTGCAAGACGTTGAGGAAAAGCTCGGCGAAATGCTGAGCATAGAGCTCAGTCAAATTTTAAGCAGTTTAGGCGAAGAAGAGAAAATAGGACTTTTAACCTTTCATCCAACATGGTTTGTCAAATACTGTTTCCAATTATTCGGAAGAGACGAAGCACTGAAATTCTTAGAAAGCTCTAACAAAATTCCACCTACCTACATAAGGATAAATACGCTCAAGGCTTCGGAGGAAAACTTACTCAGAAGAATGGAAGCAGACGGAATCACCTTGGAAAAGGTGCCGCAACTCCGCCATACTTACAAATTAATTAAGAGCCAAAAACCTCTCACAAAAACTAAAAGTTTCCTTAACGGGTTTTTCTACATTCAAGACAAGGCTAGCTGCCTAGCCGCGGAAATAGCCGATCCCTCTAAAGGCTCAACTGTGCTCGACTTGTGTGCGGCGCCAGGAGCAAAAACAACCTATTTAGCCCAGCTCATGGGCAATGAAGGTACCATTTACTCCGTTGACTATTCAAAGCGAAGAATGACGATTTGGAAACGAGAAGTAAAACGCATGGGCGTCACAACAGCGTCGCCAATATTAACAGATGCACGTAGACCACTGCCAATAAAATCTCCCGTCGACCTAGTGATTTTGGACCCGCCTTGTACAGGCACCGGCGCCTTCGCCAAAATTCCATCCGCAAAATGGAGAATCACAGAGAAATCCATATTGACCATGGCGAAGGTTCAATGGGAAATGCTTAACACAGCCGCAGATTACGTAACTAAGGGAGGTTGCCTCATTTACTCAACATGCAGCATTACGACCGAAGAGAATGAAGCGTTAATTGAGAAGTTTCTCAAAGTACGCTCAAACTTTAAACTTGTAGATGCAACGCCCAGAATCGGAGTCACAGGATTAAGAGGCTTAACCGAATGCCAAAGGCTCTATCCACATATACATAGTTGCAATGGGTTTTTCGTCGCAAAAATCCTGAGGTCAGGGTAAATACCCGAGTTCCCTGAGCCTCGACTTTAGTTCCTCCTCGTCTTCTCTGCTATATGCTTCTTCTTTTCTCCCCAGGAGAGAACCCTTAGCGCTCTTAACCTCAGTCGAGTAACTTATTGAGTTTAAACTTAGATAAGAAGAAGTTAAAGCCTCAACCAAAACTTTTCCGTCCATGTCCTCGGGTATGGGTAGACCTAAAAAATGTAGTACGGTCGGAGCAATATCAGTAATCTCAGCATTCTGTAAGCATAATCCCTTTTTGATTCCAGGCCCCTTCATTAGGAGAATGCCGTTCAATTTATGGGTGGCGGAGACTGCCTCAGCCCGTGTTATGATGGAGTTTGCGGCAAACTCATATTCTTCGAAGGTCATGTACTTAGGCTTAGGAATGAAAACTATGTCAGGCAACGTGTCCAAGTAAGGTCCGGCGTAGATTTCCTCTTTTCTATAAACCTTTTCGATAACGTGTTCGCCTGTTTCAGAATCCTTAAGCCTATACAATTGATTAATGATCTGTTCTCTTAAATTCTCATATTCTAGGCCTGGATTAACTGTTCCCGATGGTTCTCTGCCTTTCAGGTTAATGTAAATTAGTCCCGACCCCATTGAATATGCCTTTGTGCGAAGCCAGTCCACATCTGAAAAGGACATGAAGAAATTGTTAAGAAAAGCGCGAATTTTGGTATTTGACCTGTTTGTTTTGATTCTGATGCTTCCGAGACGTATTGAAAACAAGGTGTTATAGATTTTCTCTGGGCTCAATCCGATTTTATACACGAAATGCTTAAGCCTAGTTATCAATCTTCGCTTCAGCTTCAGCAAACCCATTTGCATAAGCCATGAATTGACATGTACGTACTTATATAAGGGTCCAGCACCATGATCCGACATTACAATTATCATCGTTTTATCGTCAGCTGTTTCGATGAAGTTCCTAAGAATTTCGTCTATTTTCTGGTAATATCTAAGGAGAATTTTCACATATTTCTCAGATTTTTCGGCTTCATACATTGGATGCTCAGGGTCTATGTGCCTCCAAAATCGATGTTGAAGATAATCGGTGCCATTGAACACAACCATGAAAAAGTCCGGCTTATGCTTTTCCATGAGGAATAGACTAATTTTTTCCAGCTTCTCAGTAGAATCAAACGCCTCATTAATGAAGACTCCTTCCCTTTCCAGATAAGTAAAGAGCGGGTCCAGCGTTTTTCTTCCAGCGATTTTCTCTAATTCTTCTCTGAGAAATGGAGGATAAGTGTAGTCTTCAGACTTGGGTGGCGTAGTCATCATACCAGTTATCATGAATCCGTTAACCTTTTTTGGAGGATACGTGATGGGCACATTCACTATTCCAACTTTTTTTCCATTTTCGCTTAAAATGGTCCAGATTTCCTTTGTGCCTCTATGCGTGGAGTTCGTAACCTTTACGCCATACCCATTTTTTTCACGAGAAAAAAATCCCATAACTCCATGCTTTCCAGGGTTTTTCCCCGTCATAAAAGAAGACCACGCTGGAGGCGTCAAAATGGGGATTGTGGACTTAAGTTCGCCATAAACGCCATTCTCCATTATAAGCGAGAAATGGGGGAGCTTACCGTCTTTTATCCATGGGAGAATTAAGTCGAATGTTGCGCCGTCTAAGCCGATAATTAGAACCTTCGTTTTCTCGCTCATCAAAACGTTTTCCTCAGCTACACATTGCAATGTCAAATAGGTTTATGTAATTTACGTAATTCACTCTCGGACTTCAACTGGCGCTAAGGTTCTTTTACGAACAGCATCAAAATTGTGGCTATAGTCGTCAGACCTAGGGAAAAGTAAAGTGGCGCGAATTTTTCAACACTAGTCCAAAGTAGTCCTGCCAATAATGAAGCGGGTAGTGCGCATAAACCAATAACCATTTGAAATGCCCCTAGAGTGCTTGCTCTATATCTTTCTGGAGACAACTCGGAAACAAGTGTTTTTTGCACAGGCTCCATTGCTGCCTTGTGCAAACCATAAACGACGAACAGCATCAAAATCCCCACGTATGATTTAATGTAGATGAAGCCAAAACACATTAACCCGAACAGTAAATAAGCCAGGATCAAAACTGTTTTTCTTTTCAGCCTATCTGCAAGTTTTCCAAATGGCAAGGACATTAATGAGGCTACGGCAGTGAACGTGAGGTATAAGAATAGAACGAAAGTTTCTCCAAACCCGTATTCCTTTGCGTAAAGTAAAAGGAAGGAATAACTGAAGAAGCCTAAGGCAAATAATGCGCTTGAAAATAAGAACAAAATAAAGTTGGGGGTCAAATCTTTTAAAGAAAGCCCCTTGTAGATTCTTTCAGTTTTTCTCTCCTTTACGAATCCAAGAATTAACAAAACGCTGATTATAGATGGAACAGAGGCTAATAAAAATAATTTTCTATACCCCAAATAACCGAATAATAGAATACAAGTGATAATGCCACAAACAGCGCCCAAATTGTCCATTGCCCTCAATAAGCCAAAATTGCTCGCCCTATTCTCCTTTGTAGACACGTCGGCAACAATGGCGTCCCTAGGAGCGCCTCTAATCTTTCCAGACCTATCCAAAATTCTGAAGGGAATCAAATGCTGCCATACTGAGGATAAAGCGTATCCAACCCTAGAAATTAAGCCGAAAAGATAACCAGTCCATATGAAAATCTTTCTTTTTCCTATTCTATCGGAGAGATAACCTGAACCTGCCTGCGACAGAGAAACAACAGCGTCCCCTAATCCATCGATTAAGCCAAGAACAGCCATGTTTGCGCCCGAAAAAGAAGTTATAAACAAAGGCCAAATGGGATAAATCATGTCTGAGCCAAAGTCGTTTAGAAAAGACGCTATAGAAAACATTCTGACAGTTTTTGCACTTTCTTTTTGTTCCATTTAATCACGTTGCCAGCGGCACTAGAGGTCTTATATGCAGTAGCCTTGACCCTCAGGTTTTCATATAAATTTAAGCTTTTCTTGACTTTTCAATGTGGCACAATACTTCAAATATTGTTTTAGCAGCCTGCAGAGCCGTAGTGCCACGGTCATATTGGGGCGCGACTTCTACGATGTCAAAGGCGACTATTCGATTGTCGCAGATGCTGCATAGAATGTCTAGGAACTCATGTATAGACAAGCCGTCGGGTTCGGGGTTTTGAACAGCCGGAGCGAAAGCCGGATCCAGCACGTCCATATCGACTGTTAAGTAGATCTTTTTGTAATTCGTAAGGGCCTTCGCAACATTCTCAACAGTCTTATCTAGGCCATTTTTCCTGATCCGTTGAACTGATAAAAATTGGGCGTCAGACTTTTCGGCATAGGCGAGCTCTTCCTTACATGCAGCTCGGACACCGATTTCCAGAACTTTCTCAGGTTTAATCTGCTCGCATATTCTTCGCATGAAAGTAGCATGGCAAATGGTTCGCCCCATGTATTCATCACGCAGGTCGAGATGGGCGTCAAAACTCACTAAGGCAGTATTGGAACCGACTGCCCGCATGGCACCCAAGGTTATGGTGTGCTCCCCTCCGATAATCACGGGTAACTTCTTGTCGTCCAATAGCTCTTTGACAACCAGCTCTGTGCGCTTCATGGTTTCGTCTACCTCGGCGGTAACATCTAAGTCGCCTAAGTCGTGAAGCCTTAAGTCTTCAGCATCGAGGCCAGCCCTAAAACTGTAGGTTTCGATGTTAAGTGAGGCTTCTCTAATGGCGGAGGGCGCGAATTTCGACCCTGAACGATAGGTGCTGGTCACGTCTAAGGGTATCCCTAGGATGATGTAGTCTGACTCTTGGAACGTTTTTTGGAAACCAGCAAAAATTAGGGGTGGAGAAACGAAAAGTTCACGATAACTCATATTTGTGCTGTCCTCCCGAACTGTAACTTCATTTATAAGGGTTTATTGGCTCTAAATACTTTCTCTCATGTTCTGCGAAACTCATTTATGCAAGTGCTTAGTAACGATTAACGTCTGAGGCGTAAATGCGGTTGAAACCCAAATTTAAGATTGAAAAATTAGGAATAGTCGTGTTCTCTATTTTCTATGCCATTGCTGGAGGGGCAGAAATTTTTCTTTTGTATCTCTCGGATTTTCGCCTTTTCACCCTCGGATTTTTAGGAATTTTGAGTTTAGCAACTGCATATGGTTTGGTTAAGGCGAAAAAATGGGTCCTATGGCTCGTTGTCATTCTCTTCTTTTTGGGAATGACTTTTGGCGCAACCACTCTCTATGCTTCCATTTTAAGGCAAACGTTTAACCCAAGTTTAGACATATTATCATTTCATTTAGCACTAATTGTTTTTCTCTTCATAACAGCGGTCGCGTCCCTCTACGTGTTAGCAAAACGGGAAATTTTCAATAATTAAAAGGTTAAACGAAGATCCAGCCATAATAATTCCATAGTATCTAAAGGATTAAATATGGAGTACCAGCTATCTGCCCTACTTGTGCATTAGGTGCAGCGGCGCATGTTCTCAGAAAAAAGTTTCAGATTTAAAAAATTCATTCCCTTCTTATTGATTGGCTTAGTGATTTTCATTCTCTATTTATTTTTCTTTGTTGGTGTAGCGGATATTGTCCAGAGCCTTCAACGTGCTAACCTTTTTTATTATTCGCTGGCATTCGTCGCAGTTGTATTGGGCATGCTTTTCTACTCGTTAGCTTGGCAGAGTCTACTGCGCCCCATCTCGGAAAAGAAGACTCCATTAAGCAAGTTTTTTCTCATCGCATGGATCGGAGACTTTGTTGACATTCTGGTTCCGGCAGAATCCATCAGTGGAGAGGTTTCTAAGGCTTATTTGATGTCCAAAAGCTCAGGCGATGATATTGGGAAAGTTGTGGCATCAATTGTGAGCCACAGAATTCTATCCATGGCGGTAACCATAGGCAGCCTAATTGCTGGTCTATTGCTCTTCATTCCTAAGTATGAACTCCCTAAACCCGCCCTGAATCTTATAATACTTGTAACCTCTGGTGTTGTCATCTCCCTTCTTTTCCTATGTCTTCTAATCATAAGAGAACGGATCACTCAAAGAATACTTGACCCTATTTTACGTTTGCTTGCCTTTCTTTCTAAGGGACGATGGAGCCTACCTCGTCTAAGGGCCAACGTCCATAAAGCATTAGTTGTCTTCCGCGATGGAATACAAACTTTAAGCGAAAACCCTAAAAACTTGGCAAAACCGATACTTTTTTCCATAGCTTCATGGTTCTTCAGCGTAATGATTTCTTTTTTGGTTTTCGCCTCTCTCGACATCTTTGTTCCCATAAGCATATTAATGATTGTGTATTCCATCGGAAGCGCTATTCAAACCATTCCTTTAGGCGTCCCTGGCGAAGTAGGCCTAACAGAAATCGTTATGATTAACTCTTACGTATTGCTCGGCGTTCCGCTCAGTGTCAGCGCCGCTAATGCCGCGGCAGCAACTGTGCTGATAAGGATTGCAACTATCTTGTTTAAGGTCATTGTTGGTTATGTGGCGTTTCAATGGTTCGGAATCAAAGTTTTGGTGAGTAGTTTCCCAAAGTCATAAAAATTTATAATTGAACGTTAAACATAACAGAAATGAATCATTAAAGGAAATGTTGCCCCTTAATAGCGGTGAATTCAATGAAGGTCGACGTCGTTGTGCTGACGAAAAACAGTGAACCAACATTAGAAAAATGCCTGGACTCAATTTACGAAAATGTCCCAGTTGATCGCCTGATAGCCGTTGATGGATTTTCAACAGATGGAACGCTGTCAATTCTCAGAAAATATCGCGAAAAGTATGGCAATGTAGTTATAGTGCCTGAATCTGGAACAAGGGCTATGGCGAGGCAAAGGGGCATAGAATTAGTGGAAACTGAGTGGTTCATGTTCGTGGACAGCGACGTAATCCTCTGCAAAGACTGGTTCAAGAAAGCTGAGAAGTTAAATGGACCCGAAGTTGGGGCAATATGGGGAGTGGATATTCCATCGAATCCACGAATCTACTATAGGGCGAAGGCGCTGATGAACGCGAGACACCTAAAGCTTTCGCAAGTAATGAGAACTAACTTTAAAATCAGAGGCGGCACGCATGACATCTTGATAAGAACCGACGCAGTGAAGGACATAAAAATTCCGAAAGACCTTCATGTGTATGAGGATACATACATTAAGGAGTGGATAGAAAAAAGGGGATACAAAGCTTTGGCTGTAGAAAATCCTTACTGTGAGCATCACAGATGGGCACAGCCATACAGATGGAGCTTCAAATCAATGCTCCTATCATTCATCCTTGAAATAAGGTATGGGCTACTGCAGTATCATGCGTTCCGTTACTTGTTGAAGAGCGTCATTCTCGCTTTACCAAGAACAGTCTTGAAATCGTTAACCAGCAAAGACAGGACGGCAGCGAGGGAAGAATGGGACATGTACTACTACATGTTTCTTGTAGACATGATTACAAAAACAAGGAACGCCGAGAAAGGTTAATTGTTGCTCACTCACTTATTATTCGTCTTTGTCACTTTCGGAAAGTGCTTACCAGCTTTCTCGAACGTTTTTAGGGGCAAGGTTTTTAAGCGAAGCTTTTCTCAAAAACCCTAAAGGCAGGAGTGAAAGAATTTGAGTTTGTGGAAGCTTCGCCTTTCAATGTATGGAACCTTAGCCGTTATAATTGGAATATCTACAGCCTTCTTTGCTGCGATTCTGTGGTTTCTAGGCATATCAAGCATACTTCTTTTGGTGGTGCTCGTTTCCTTCTTCAATGTTCTACAGTGGCTCTTTGCCCCTTACATTATAAAAGCACTATATCGAGTGAAGGAAGTAAAGCCAGAAGATTCGCCAGAACTTCACAGAATGGTTGATCGGCTAGCCACTAAGAGCGGAATTAAAAAACCAAAACTCGAAATTGCTAATATTCCTATCCCTAACGCCTTCGCATATGGTTCACCCATCGCCGGAAGCCACGTGGCAGTTACGCAGGGACTACTGGACACCCTTGACGGAGAGGAGGTTGAGGCGGTCGTAGGCCACGAGTTTGGACACTTAAAACATCGAGACGTCCAAATAATGATGCTTGTCTCGTTTCTCCCAGCCCTCTTCTCAATCATAGGAAGGTCAGCAATGTTATCCACCCTATATGGAGGAAGAAGCAATAAGGATGGAGGCAGTTCAGCAGCACTTTTAATTGGGATGGCAAGCATGCTCATATACTTCGTTCTGACGCTTTTCACCCTTGGCTTAAGCCGACTCAGAGAATATTACGCAGATAGGCACAGCGCCTCCGTTGTAGACGAAGGATCTCGAAAACTTTCCGAGGGCTTGGCGAAAATCGTGTCCAAAACGGGGAGGATGAGAGCGCGTCGCCAACCAGAGGCATTCGCATTTAACGGTTTCAAAAGCTTGTTTATATCGGATCCAGATAGGGCTGAAGTAGACTCAGCCCAAATTGCCCAGCATGCCCCTGGGCTGTCGGATCAGACGTTGGTTGAAGATTTGATGAGGAAAAGGGTGACTTCTGCGGATAGACTCTTGGAGTTGCTTTCGACTCACCCAAATGTTACGAAGAGGCTTAAGGCTTTAAAGGCACTGGAAGCATAAAAACGCTATTTGTTGACGCATACTAAATACTGAGACCCCCATTAAGAAGCATAGGGCATTTTCTGAAAAGTCGAAGATAACGGCTTTGATCAACGCTCATCGATTAACAATGAAGGAATATTAGATTTAAATTGCTTGCTCAGCCGCAGACCATCGTAAAACGAGGAGACGGAAACCCACCCTTAAATTCATTCATCTTCACGGATCGTGGGGAGGGTCAGTCCATAGTGTGTAAGGCCACTGGCCGTCGATGGCAACCATTTCTCGGAATATGGCGGTTCGATCTTCGCCTGGGACTGACCAAAGATTGTCTAACTCTAAAAGCCTAATCATCAAGTGAGATCGATAAACAACAAACGTGGCAACAACCGACATTACATTTCCAGTATCATTGGTTAACACTAATTCCACGATTTTTATGGGATAGCCTCTGGGATGCGTTAAGTTGATTAAAAGGTGCACCTGTGTTGGAGTGGTGCCATTCCAGACGGTTGAGTTGCCTTGATAACTGTAGTCATAGCCACAAAACTTGGCAACAAGCTTGGAGCCCTCAGAGAGGGAGAAATTTACGTCTAAATGGGCCTTATAAACGGTAATCAAGTTGAATTCAATTTCCTCCGAGTAGAGTTCTTTTATAAGGTAGTAGGCGGGAAGCGGATTCCTGTAGCCATCAACGATTCCCATCGTATCCCATCCACCCCAAGTGCCCTGATACTGGTCAAATACCCATATTAGTCCGCCTACAACATATTCCCGCGTATTATTACTGATGATCAGCCAGTGGGCTCTGATGGTTTGAAGGAACTCAGTGCTCATTGGGTCAATCCCAGCAGCACCATACTCAGATACGAGAATAGGCTTCGCAGGATACTCGCTTCGGATTCGATCAAAACAGTCTATGAGGTCTTCTGGAGAATTGCCGTACCAAGGTCCTCCATAGTACTCGTTGATGCAGATTATGTCATCATACCCAAATGTAGGATCGACAGGGGTGCCGCGGTGTTTATCGGAAGCGTGAGTCACCGGCCTAGTTTTGTCTAGAACCCTGGTTTCGTTGTTAAGTGTGCTGACCCACGTACTCTCATAACTTCCCAATCGTAATTCGTTGCCAGTGCTCCAAATAATCACAGAGGGGTGATTATAATCCCTCAGAATCATTTCTCTAAGCTGCTGCTTTCCACTCGCAAGCTTTTGACTAAAAATGCTTGAATTCGGTGCACTAATTTGCCATGCTGGAATCTCTTCGAAAATTAGCAGTCCTTCGCGGTCAGCCAAATCCAATATATGAGGATGCTGGGGGTTGTGCGCTAGGCGAATCATGTTCGCGCCTGCCGCCTTGATAAGTTTAACGTCATGCTGTCGGATTGTGTCGTTTTCAGTGAATCCCATTTGTGGATAGAACTCGCGAAGGTTAACTCCTCTAATGAAGAGCTTCTCTCCATTCAGATAAAGACCATCAGAACGTACTTCCACCTCTCTCACGCCGAAGGTGCTCTCATACTCGTCGAGGGGTGTTTCGCCTATATAGATGGTAGCCCTAAGGAGATAAAGATTAGGCGTTTTAGGAGACCACAGTTTCGGAGAATAAAGGGTGAGGTTAAATTTTACTTCGCGGGTTTCGTTCGCTGAGAAACTGAACTCTCTGCTTTTATTAATGACGCTTGCGCCGTCCTGGAGGTCAATAATTTCTATGGAGATGTTGAAGTCTTTAGACTCTGAATACCTGTTGTACAGCGAGAGGTTTGCGTTAACCGTTGATTGACCGATGAGGCCTTCGGTGTCGATTTTTGACCAGAGGACTGTGAGGTTGTCGCATGCTTCTAGGAATACTTCCTCATGTATTCCTCCGTGTTTCATTCCCCATGCAGAGTCGGGAACCCTTGAGCTTAGATGGCGATTATCGACGAGGACGGTAAGATTGTTCGATGAACCATAATTTAGGTGTGGCGAAGCGTCAAACCAAAACGGCGTATAACCTCCTTCATGAAATCCCAAATACTTACCGTTCAGCCACACGTCAGCCCGGTAGTTAACAGCCCAAAAATGCAGCTTAACAAATTTGCCACTCCATCCCGACGAAACAGTGAAAATCCGCCTATACAACGCCAAACCCTCATAGAATATGAAGCTTCCGGTCTCCCAGCCCCAGCATCTGGGCACATCCAATTTACTCCACGAAGACGCGCCTTGATGCTTGAAGTCCCAAACACCGCACAAAGACAAATTTTCTCTAAGGGCAGAAGCCGAACCTTCAAGGAAAGTTTGGCTTTCACCACCCGTTGCACTTTCAACTTTGGCTGGGCCAACCAAAAAATTTGCTGTCACGAAATATGGTCCGAGTGTTGCCAGCAACAAGAAAATCGAGATAAGGGCGGCTTGGCCTATCTTCCGAGGCATGGTTAACCCTTAATTTGGTTTGTTTACCATTTGATATAAACGTTGCGGAACATAATTAGTGGGTAGTTAAACAATAAATGGCTTTTTTGAGCGGAATCTATATGTCACAAAATTTTAAATTAGATGACAAATTATCAAGCATGTAGGGGAACGCTGTCAATTCTCAGAAGATATCACGAAAAGTATGGCAATGTAGTTATAGTGCCTGAATCTGGAACAAGTGCTACAGCGAGAAAAAGGGGCATCAGATTTAAAACTGCTTGTTCAGCCACGGACCATCGTAAAACGAGGAGATGAAAACCTAGCCTTAAATTTATTCATCTTCACGGATCAGTGGGGGCCGTCCATGCGTAAGGCCACTGGCCGTCGATGGCAACCATTTCTCGGAATATGGCAGTTCGATCTGCGGCTGGGGCTGTCCAAATGTTGCCTAACTCTACAAGCCTAATTGTCAAGTGAGTTCGACAAACAACAAACGTGGCAACAGCTGACATTACCTTTCCAGTATCATCGGTTAACACTAATTCCACGATTTTTATGGGATAGCCTCTGGGATGCGTTATGTTGATTGAAAGGTGCACCTGTGTTGGAGTGGTGCCATTCCAGACGGTTGAGTTGCCTTGATAACTGTAGTCGTAGCCACAAAACTTAGCAACAAGCTTGGAGCCTTCAAGGAGAGAGACATTCACGTTCATATAGGTCTCATAGAGAGTGGTTAGGTTAAATTCTGTTTCCTGGGGAAAAGTTATGTCTTGATGGGAGCTTATGGTTGCATAGTGACCTAGCGTAACATTGTATGAGTTAAGTTGCAAATCTTGTTCAGCACCACTTGTGAAGGCTAAGTCGAGCACTAAAGGATCGTAGTCCGTGTCGGTGCCTCCTCCAAACACCCATTCTCCACCAGAAGAAGTTACGTCCCTGAAACCGCCGAATGGACCAGTTCCTTCGTATGAACAGATCAGAACCATGAACCTCCAAGTTTGATTGCGCGGATTTCCGATGAAAGAAATTGGAACTGATGCTTCTATTGCATCGTAAGCTGTGCTGCCTTTATTTACTATGCTGACGCTTGAACCATTCCGAGCAAATGCTTTAGCGTTTATTGTATTCCACCCGCCGGGACCAATGATGACTTCGTACTCCCAAGCACAAGAGGCATTAACATTAACGTTGGGATAAGCCGATGTGTTTCCAGAGCCATAAACTCTATCCTGATCAATAAGTATCACTGCTCTTTGGTGGCAGAAACCGTATATGTTGTTCTGATCATTAGTTAATTCGCCGAACCTCAGCAGAAAGTAGAGGCTAAGGTTGTCGTAGGTTACGCGGAACTCGCGGAGGTCAAAAAGACCTTCTTCAAAGACGGAATCCGCGGGATAAGTATAGTCGCCGTCCCCTTTGTCATCGTTGCTTCCATCAAAAAATGTGTATATGCCCTGACCAACCCATTGCCTGAAAGGGGAGGAGAAAAGTTCTTGCATAAGGTAGTAAGCGGGCTTCGGATTCCTGTAGCCATCAACGATTCCACTCATGTCCCATCCACCCCAAGAGCCAAAATAATCATTGAATAACCATACGATTCCGCCTACAACATAATCTCGCGTAGGATCACTGATTATTTTCCAGTGGGCTTTGGCACTTTGAGAGGGATACTCAGTTACGAGAATGGGTTTATTAAGGTAATAGTATCGAATTCGATTAAAACAGTCTATAAGGCCTTTTGGAAATGTGCCGTACCCACTGCCATAGTACTCGTTAATGCAGATTATGTCATCATAAAGAAATGTAGAATCGACGTCGCCCCAGCGGTGTCTATCGGAAGCGTGAGTCACCGGCCTAGTCTTGTCTAGAGCCCTAGCCTCTGCATTAAGTGTGCTGACCCAAGCTACATCATTGGTTCGTAGTTCGTTGCCAGTGCTCCAAATGATCACAGATGGGTGATTGTAATCCCTCAGAATCATTTCTCTAAGCTGCTGCTTTCCACTTGCAAGTTTTTCGCTAAAATTATTTGTATCAATTTGCCATGCTGGAATCTCTTCGAAAACGAGTAGTCCTTCGCGGTCAGCTAAGTCCAATAGATGAGGATGGCAGGGGTTGTGTGCGAGGCGAATCATGTTCATGTTAGCCGCCTTAATAAGTTCAACGTCAAGCTGCCTGATTGTATCGGGTGTAGTGAATCCCATCTCTGGATAGAACTCGCGGATGTTAACTCCTCTAATTAAGAGCTTCTCTCCATTCAGATAAAGACCATCAGGAAATACTTTAACCTCTCTCACGCCGAAGGTGCTCTCATACTCGTCGAGGGGTGTTTCGCCTATAGAGATGGTAGCCCTAAGGAGATAAAGATTAGGCGTTTCAGTAGACCACAGTTTCGGAGAATAAAGGGTGATGTTAAATTTTACTTCGCGGGTTTCGTTCGCTGAGAAACTGAACTCTCTGCTTTCATTAACAACGCTTGTGTCGTTCTGGAGATCAATAACTTCTACGGAAACATTGAAGTCTTTAGACTCTGGATACCTGTTGTACAGCGAGAGGTTTGCGTTAACCGTTGATTGGCCATTGATACCTTCAGTGTCGATTTTTGATCCGAGAACTGTGAGGTTGGCGCATGCTTCTAGGAATACTTCTTGATGTATTCCTCCGTGTTTCATTCCCCATGCAGTGTCAGGGACCGTTGAGTTCAGATGGCGATTATCGACGAGGACGGTAATATTATTATAATTCAGAGAACTATAATTGAGGTGTGGCGAAGCGTCGAACCAGAATGGCGTGTAACCTCCTTCATGAAAACCTAAAAATTCATCGTTCAGCCATACGTCAGCCCGGTAGTTAACAGCCCAAAAATGCAGTTTAACAAATTTTCCATACCATTCTGGCGGAACAGTGAAATTTCGCCTATACCACGCGAGGCTCTCATAAAACACGAAGGTTCCGGTCTCCCAACCCCAGCATCTAGGCACGTCTAGTTGTCTCCACGAAGACTCGCCATCATGCCTAAAATCCCAAACACCGCACAAAGACAAATTTTCTCTAAGGGCAGGATCCGAACTTTTAAGGAAACTTTGGCTTTCACCACCCGTTGCACTTTCAGCTTTGGCTGGGGCAACCAGAGAATTTGCTGCCGCGAAATACGGTAGGAGTGCTACCAGCAACAAGAAAATCGAAACAAAGGCGGCTGGGGCTATCTTCCGAGGCATGGTTAACCCTTAATTTGGGTTGTTTACCATTTGATATAAACGTTGCGGAACATAATTAGTGGGTAGTTAAACAATAAATGGCTTTTTTGAGCGGAATCTCCATGTCGCAAAATTTTAAATTGGATGATAAATTATCAGGAATAGAGCATTAGGGAAATGTTGTCCTCTGATAGCGGTGAATTCAATGAAGGTTGACGTCGTTGTGCTGACGAAAAATAGTGAACCGACATTGGAAAAGTGCCTAGACTCAATTTACGAAAATGTTCCAGTTGATCGCCTGATAGTCATCGATGGATTTTCAACAGATGGAACGCTGTCAATTCTCAGAAAATATCGCGAAAAATATGGCAATGTAGTTATAGTGCCTGAATCTGGAACAAGGGCTATGGCGAGACAAAGGGGCATAAAATTAGTGAAAACTGAATGGTTCATATTCGTGGACAGAGGAGATGAAAACCTACCCTTAAATTAATTCATCTTCATGGATCAGGGAGGGCCGTCCATGATGTGTAAGGCCACTGGCCGTCAATGGCAACGTATTCCTTCATTATGGCGGATCGATCTGCGCCTGGCCTCCCCCAAAGGCTGTCTAACTGTCCAGTTCTATCCCACAGGTGAGTTCGACAAACAACAAACGTGGCAACAACCGACATCACCTTTCCATCATCATCAGTTAACACTAATTCCACAATTTCTATGGGATAGCCTACAGGATGCGAAACGTTTACTGACAGGAGCACATAATCGGGAGTTGTTCCGTTCCAAACAGTTGAGTTGCCTTGATAACTGTAGTCGTAGCCACAAAACTTGGCAACGAGCTTGGAGCCTTCTTGGAGAGAAACATTCACGTTCATATAGGCCTCATAGAGAGTGGTTAGGTTAAATTCTGTTTCCTGAGGGAAAGTTATGTCTTGATAGGAGCTTATAGTTGCATAGTGACCTAGCGTAACATTGTACGAGTTAAGTTGCAAATCTTGTTCAGCACCACTTGTGAAGGCTAAGTCGAGCACTAAAGGATCGTAGTCCGTGTCGGTGCCTCCTCCAAACACCCATTCTCCACCAGAAGAAGTTACGTCTCTAAAACCGCCGAATGGACCAGTTCCTTCATATGAACAGATCAGAACCATGAACCTCCAAGTTTGATTGCGCGGATTTCCGATGAAAGAAATTGGAACTGATGCTTCTATTACATTGTAGGCTGTGTTGCCTTTATTGGTTATGTGGACGCTTGAACCATCCTTAGCAAATGCCTTAGTGTCTATTGTATTCCACCCGCCGGGACCAATGATGACTTCGTATTCCCAAGCGCAGGCAGGATCAATATTGACATTGGGGTAAGCCGATGTGTTTCCAGAGCCATAAACTCTATCCTGATCAATAAGTATCACTGCTCTTTGGTGGCAGAAACCGTATATGTTGTTCTGATCATTAGTTACTTCGCCTAGCCTCAGCAGGAAGTAGAGGCAAGAGTTGTCGTAGGTTACGCGGAACTGGCGGAGGTCAAAAAGGCCTTCTTTGAAGACGGGATCTGTGGGATAAGTATAGTCGCCGTCCCCTTTGTCATCGTTGCTTTCATCAAAAAATGTGTATATGCCCTGGCCGAACCATTCCCTGAAAGAGGAGGAGTAAAGGTCTTTCATAGTGTAGTAGGCGGGAAGCAGATTCCTGTAGCCATCAACGACTCCAGCCGTGTCCCATCCACCCCAACTGCCAAAATACCAATTGAATAACCATACGATTCCGCCTACAACATAATCTCGCGTAGGGTCACTGATTATTTTCCAGTGGTCTTTGATGGCTTGAGAGGGATACTCAGTTACGAGAACGGGTTTATTGGGGTAGTAGCTTCGGATTAGATCAAGACACGTTACGAGGTCTGGTGTAGCTCCGTACCCAGCTCCATAGTACTCGTTAATGCAGATTATGTCATCATACTGAAATGTAGAATCGTAATAGCTAAACCTGGGCCGGTGTCTATCGGAAGCGTGAGTCACCGGCCTAGTCTTGTCTAGAGCCTTAGCCTCTGCATTAAGTGTGCTGACCCACGTACTCTCATAATTTCCCAATCGTAGTTCGTTGCCAGTGCTCCAAATAATCACAGAGGGGTGATTATAGTCCCTTAGGATCATTTCTTTAAGCTGCTGCTTTCCACTCGCAAGTTTCGCTCCGATACTTGTACTATTTGTTCTAATTTGCCATGCTGGAATCTCTTCGAAAACGAGTAGTCCTTCGCGGTCAGCCAAATCCAATAGATTGGGATGTGAGGGATTATGCGCCAGGCGAATCATGTTCGCGCCAGCCGCCTTAATAAGTTCAACATCACGCTGCCTGATTATATCGGGTGTAGTAAAGCCCATCTGTGGGTAAAACTCGCGGAGGTTAACTCCTTTAATTAAGAGCTTCTCTCCATTTAGATATAGCCCGTCAGAACGTACTTCTATCTCCCTCACGCCGAAGGTGCTTTCATACTCGTCAAGAGGCAAAACGCCCACAGAGATGGTAGCCCTAAGGAGGTACAGATTGGGAGTTTTAGTGGACCATAGTTTCGGGGAATAAAGGGTGAGATTAAATTTTACTTCGCGGGTTTCGTTAGCTGAGAAACTGAACTCTTTAGTTTTATTAGTGACGCTCATGCCATTCTGAAGGTCTATAACTTCTACGGAGACATTGAAGTCCTTTTGCTCTGGATATCTGTCGTATAGTGAGAGGTTTGCGTTAACTGTTGATTGGCCGATTATGCCTTCGGTGTCAATTTTTGACCAGAGGACTGTGAGGTTGTCGCATGCTTCTAAGAATACTTCTCGATGTATTCCTCCGTGTTTCATTCCCCACGAAGCATCAGGGACCCTTGGGTCCATATGGCGATTATCAACGCGGACGGTAAGATTGTTCGATGAACCATAATTTAGGTGTTGTGAAGCGTCGAACCAGAATGGCGTGTAGCCTCCTTCATGAAAGCCCAAGTATTCGTCGTTCAGCCATACGTCAGCCCGGTAGTTAACAGCCCAAAAATGCAGTTTAACAAATTTTCCATTCCACACCGACGGAACAGTGAAAATCCGCCTATACCACGCCAAGCCCTCATAGAATATGAAGCTTCCGGTCTCCCAGCCCCAGCATCTAGGCACATCCAATTGACTCCACGAAGACGCGCCTTGATGCTTGAAGTCCCAAACACCGCACAAAGACAAATTTTCTCTAAGGGCAGGATCCGAATCTTCAAGAAAAGTTTGGCTTTCACCACCCGTTGCACTTTCAACTTTGGCTGGGCCAACCAAAAAATTTGCTGTCGCAAAACACGGTCCAAGTGCTGCCAATAACAAGAAAATCGAAAGAAAGGCGGCTGGGACTACCTTCCGGGACATGGTTACTCCTTAAATTTATTTACTCGTCAATTTATAAACTTTGAGGAACATAGTGGTAGCCCGGAATAGGTTCAAACTCGTTCATACCAAAAAGCCCCAAAAACTAAAAGCAACCCAAAAAACAAAATTAATGATCCCCCCTCTAGGGGTATCTACACAACAGTGCCTCCATGATCCTCTACACAAGCTAACCAAACCAAAAACAATATTCTCTAAGCTCCTTTACAATTATCAAAACTTTTCAGAACTGTTAATGGGCTATTACGCACTATTTCATTAAAGCAACAGAAGCATAGCCCACCACAGCAGAGTAATCGCCAATAACGTCGCCACTAGTCTTATAGCATAACAACTGCGCATTTTTCGCGCCCAAAGCCTTCGCAGCCACAATCATAGCCATAACAGGACCGTAACCGCACATGGAAATGCCATAAGACTTCACGGCGGAGTAAAGCTGCTCCTCATCCATCTTCAAAATGGCGTTAATGACTATTTTGTCCTTTCGCTCAGCCCCCTCCTGAGGCTCATAATGAGTCATGTCTGTCGAGGCGATAACCAAGGCGTTTTTATCTAACAAGGCTTTTGCAACCGCCCTTCCAACTTCGCGACTGGTTTCCAAATCTTGCATAAGAAAGGATATGGGCACAAACTTGAAGGCTGAACCAAACAAGTATTGAAGGAAGGGAAGCTGAAGCTCAATAGAATGCTCGCGGGCATGAGCCGAATCATCCACATCTACAACGCGAGACTCACACACAATTTCATTAGCAACCTCGGAGTCGATTTCAACATCTCCAAAGGGAGTGCGCCAAACCCCCTCATTCATCGTAGCCAGCGCGCTTCCAAAGCCGGAATGATTAGGCCCAAAAAGAACGACAATGTCGGGCTTTCCATCCATGGCTAAGCTATAGTAGGAGTGCGCAGCCACGGGACCAGAGTACATGTAGCCCGCGTGAGGACAAACAAGCCCAATTATCTTCCTAGGACCCTTTTCCACAACTTTGGGAAGTTTGCCGGGTCCAAGACTATGGGTAAAGCATTCCTCAATTTGCGTCTTTAGGGCTTCTCGTGTGCCAGCGTACCATGAACCCGCAACAGCGGAACGCCTAACCTTCATTCTTCCTCTTCTTTCTCCAATTTAACTTCAAAGTCATCAATGGATAAAGGAATGTCTCCATCCGGCGGTATTTCACCCTTCTCCCGCATTATCTGCCGAGCAAGAAGCCAAAAAATCACGGCTAAAGCTCTCCTGCCCTTATTGTTAGTGGGTATGGCTAAGTCTACGCTGCTAAAGTCGTTGTCAGTGCTACAGAGGGCAACCACCGGAACCCCTATAGTCGTAGCCTCCTTAACGGCTTGCGTATCGGCCTGAGGATCCGAAACCAACGCAACGCCTGGCTCAATGTGGTCTGGGTAAAGAGGATTCGAAAACAGCCCAGGAATAAAACGGCCAACCAAGGGAGTCGCCCCAGTAACCTCACAGAACTTGTCTACAGGAGTACGCCCATACAACCTCGCTGCAACCACGACTATTTTGGCTGGATCAAATCGGGATAGAAACTTAGCCGCAGTCCTTATTCGCTCATCAGTCTTTTTAACATCCAAGACAAATAGGCCGTCGGGCCTCACACGGTAAATGAAAGGATCAATATCCTTCGTTTTCATTCTCGTGCCAATGTGGATACCCGCGGACAATAAAGTATCTTGGGGCAACAAAAGGTCTTCTTCCTTGACCGCAATTTCAGTTTCTTCAATGCTCTTCGCTTTTTCTTTCTCTGTCTCTTCTGTTTTCTCCACTTTCTCCGCATTTTCCGACATTACGTTTTCCTCCTACAAGGAAAGGGTAGCCATTTTAGCTCGACTTCCAAGCATCTCCTCTATACGAATAAGCTCATTGATCTTTGCCGCGCGCTCCCCTCCAACCACACCCGTTTTAATGATGGGGCAACGAAAAGCCACGGCTAAGTGGGCTAAGTGAGCGTCGGTTGACTCTCCAGACCTATGGGACATAACAGAAGCATAACCAGCCCTGTCAGCCATTTCAGCGGTCTTCCAGGCGTCTGTGAGCGTCCCCACCTGATTCGTTTTTATAATAATTGCGTTTCCAGCGCCTGCTTTTATTCCTTGAGCTAGTCTCTGCCTATTAGTGACGAACAAGTCGTCGCCGCAGATGAG
>Ga0315280_10002055_pt1 | contig 33263 bp, 38 predicted proteins | sample YL17G06_40_MG_FD_203697 | JGI IMG/M metagenome (GOLD analysis project Ga0315280, IMG submission 203697) | Sediment microbial communities from Yellowstone Lake, YNP, Wyoming, USA - YL17G06_40 | ecosystem: Environmental > Aquatic > Freshwater > Lake > Sediment | place: USA: Wyoming | collected...
TCACGGCGATTTTTGCTATGGGATGAGTTCGCACGGCTCCGCCAATAAGGCCTACAGCCATCGGCAATTCAATTGAGCCTACTAGGTCGCCTTTTTGGTTTTTCTCCCAAGTGGAAAGGGGAGCGTAGTGACCGTTTCTCGCCGCGTAAGCATGCGCTCCAGCTTCGATTGCGCGGTGATCGTTGCAAGTTGCCAGTACAACCGCTATTATGCCGTTCAGAATACCTTTATTGTGCGTAGCTGCACGGTAGGGGTCTGCAGCTGCGAACGCATAGGCGTTTACTATACCGTCTACGATTTCTTCGCCTCCTACCGACTCTTTCGGCACGTTGCACCATGCTCTCACCAGACGGTTCACTGCCAAGTTGGAAATTATACGTAGGCACACTTTTCCCTCTGCTATGCGTTCGGTCATCGGAGCCACGGCTTCAGCCATCGTATCTACAGCGTTGGAACCCATGGCATCACGGCAGTCGACGAGCAACTCTGCGATGAGCATCTGCCCTTTTATCGTGTCGATTACCTTTGCTTGCAGATCCTTGGCTCCTCCGCCGGCTGAAACAAGTACAGGATCCTGTTCATTCGCTTTCTTCAATATCTCTTCTTTTGCTTGGATAAGCCGCATCTTTGCAGCGTAAGGGTCTTTGACACCTACTACCTGTATCTGGCCTATCATGATCGGAGGCGTGCTGCTGGCGTGAAAGCCTCCGCTGTCTCTCACCATCTTCGCTGCGTAGCTTGCGGCAGCCACGACTGAAGGCTCTTCGATTGCCATGGGAATCAAGTAGTCCTTGTCGTTTATGAGAAAGTTCACCCCTATTCCTAATGGTAATGGGAATGCTCCGACAACGTTTTCTATCATGCGGTCTGCTAAGTCTAAGGGCAAAGATCCTGTGTTCCGAAGCTCCGCTACCTCTTCTTCCGTCAAGCCGGCAAATTCTTTGACGAGCATCAAACGCTTTTCTGGGCCAAGTTTGTAGAAACCCGAAATCAAGGATGATCTTCGCAATTTCATCACGGCTTTAAATGTTCTTTGTCTAAAGGACGACAATAGTTTCAGTGTTTGCCTTTTAAGCTTTGATGAATTCTGCGTTCCGCAATGTCGTTGGCGAATCGCGTGCGTATGAGTTTCGTTGCTTGATTATGGAGAATGTCTGTCGCGATCTATGTTTCGGTGTTTTTATCCTGATAAAGGCTGCTATCTCTTTGGAAGCGCAATGGCAGAGATTCCTAGGTGTTTGTGAACCTCTTTGGCGAATGTTTCTGCATGGCCTACCCTGAAATTGTCTGTGATCACTAGCTTCGGTTTTGAACGGCGCACGTAGTCCATCAGTCCGTCAAAGTCGGAATGGTCGCTTAGGGCCACAACATATTCTTTATCCGCTTTTTGACGACTTGGAGAATTGAATTCCCAGCCGCTTACGAAGATGCGAAAGTCTCCTAGACCAATCTTGCCTCCAGTGTTCATGTGGTAGAAGGCCACGCATGATGAGCGGTTTTCTAGCAGTTCTTTTGCCTCGTCTTCTTCAGAGAGCATCAAGCGTCCCGTGCGCATGCCGTGCTTTTCGCATACTTTGGAGACGTGGAAGACCTTTTCTGATGCAATGAATGGTGCTTGCACGCCTGCTGTGCGCAAGATATGCATGACCTCTTGGAGTTTTCCGTGATAGCCGAAAACGTATACTGTGCCTTGCCTCAATCCTTCCTCGACGAGTGAGACGAGCGAGCTCTTCACGTCAGCTCCAAAAGAGCGTCTGCAAGATGGGCTTCCGTAGGTGGCTTCCATAATAAGAACATCTGCTTCCAAGGCTGGAGTGTCGTCGATTCTGAAGTCTCCAGTGTATGCGATCCGGTTTCCTTCAGCGTCCTCAACGAGCACTTGGGCTGCGCCCAGAATGTGGTCAGCTTTGAGGAATGTTAGCTTTTCCTCTTCGTGCAGAAGCGTTTTGCCGTAATCGAGTGTTTCCACGTACCCGCTCATGAGAAAGAGTGGTCCTTTTAAGACGTCAATCAGATCCTTTGTTGCGGCTGTCATCAGCACTTTTTCGCAGTTTCTCAGGCTATGTTGCAGGCCCATCATGTGGTCGGCGTGAGCGTGAGTGACCACTCTCAAGGGTCTGGTCTCGTCAAAAGAGTCGCATGCAGTGTTTTCTCCGAGTTGGATAGCGCCTCGATGGGTCACTGAAGCCTTAAACGACAAAGCAGGCACCGTCATACTGTTATGGAAGTGAGCCAGTCTATGAGTTCGCGTGGGTTTTCGCATTCAATTTTGACCCTTATCGGTCCTAGAGGAGACTCAGCTACTTCCTTCGCAAATGAGACGTGCCCCGCATAGGCGACCTGCTTGTTCAGGCAGAAGCTTATGGATTTTTTGTCCAAGCCCTCAAGAAGCACTGCCTTGGCTGCAGCACGGATGCGTTCTCTACGTAGCAGATTATACAATTTCGTAAGTGGCTCTTTCCCATAGGCTTCTGCGATTAGAATGCTTCCTTTCCTTAGCGGCTTCACAGTTGCATGGATGTTGCCGAAGATGTTTTCGATGGCTTTCTTGACTTTTTCTTCGGACTCAGTTGGGTTGACCTCAGCATCTATGTGAACGCTTATCTCATCCATCTCCTCTCAACCTCTCTCAGGATTTCTCTTGCCTCGTCTTTCGCTGTGCCTAGCATGCCCTCGTTCACTATGATATACTCAGCCATGGCTATAGCATTTCCTAGTCCAACGCCGAGTTCTCTCAAGTCTCGTTCATGGAAAATTGCCCAGCTTTTTGGGTCATCGCTTCTGTCGCGATTGTACAGGCGTCTAAACCTGGTTTGTGGGGAAGAGTGAACTGCTACCAATGTGAGCTTGCCAAAGTGATTCTTGAATTCTTCAACTTCGCTGAGGCTTCTTATCCCGTCCACGATGATTTTTGCTCTCGGGGCTTTCTCTATCTTTGGGATGCATCTTTTTGCAATGGTGGCTTCTCCTTCAAGTCGTCTTAACTCAAGCATTATTTTGCCGATATTCTCGGGGGTGGGCGCCATTTTTCGTCTGTTGGCTTCTTCCCGCACTTCATCACCCATCGCGACAACATCATAACCACTCTGCCTTGCGACATCCACCAATAGAGATTTCCCTGAGCCAGGCATGCCTGCAACGGCAACGATGAGCCTCTGTATTGACATTGGACACCTAGAGTCTAATGTGTTTTCAAAAGCAAATAATCTTTTACGTCAAAAGCATTTATGAATGGGAACAATGAGACATACTCGAAGGTGAGAGCATGGCTGAGGGGATAAGGAGTTTTGTTGCGTTCGACTTGGAGAATGAGTCTGTCTTGAAGAGGATAACTGAGGCACAGGCCTTGCTGGTCAAGACTGGCGCGGATTTGAGACTCGTCGAGCCTCAGAACATTCACATGACGCTTCGTTTTCTAGGGAACATAACTCTGGGGATGGTCGACAAGATTCATGAGGAGATGAAGAAAGTTCAGTTTGTTCCTTTCGACGTCAAGCTTCGCGGCCTCGGCGCTTTTCCCGATGTGCGATATCCTCGGGTCTGCTGGGCCGGAATAACTGAGGGCGCAGACCAACTGCGGAGTATTTTCAGTCAACTGGAACCGCGTTTGCGCGGTCTCGGCTTTGCACCAGATCCGAAGGGTTTCAGCCCTCACTTGACAATAGCCCGTGTTAGGTCTGCCAGAAACAAGGCTGACCTTGCCAAATGCATAAGCACAAACATGGAATATGAATTTGGGCAGATCCGGGCTCGGTGCCTGAGGCTTAAGAAAAGTGACTTGACTCCTAGGGGCCCGATCTACTCGGTTCTCAGAGAAGTTTGCCTATAGGCATAATGAAAAGGCGTTTCTATGGTGGGCAATGTGGATCAAGTCTTTGCGCGAGTTCTGAAACAGGTTACACCAGGGAAAGAGGAGAGAACCAGTATAGAGGCCTTAGCCAGGAAGCTTGAGAAGAAGGTGGCCTCCGCAGCTGAAGAGCTCGACGTGGAAGCGAAAGTCCGCGTGGAAGGTTCAGTGGCGAAGGACACGTGGCTAAGTCAAGAGCCTGACGTTGACGTTTTCATGCGTGTGTCGAAAACAATACCCCGCAAACAGTTGGGAGACGTCTGTCTAAAAGTGGCGAGAAGAGCGACCAAGGGTTCGAAGCAAGTTGAAAGGTTTGCGGAGCATCCCTACCTTGAGGCTTTCGTTGACGGCATACGCGTGAACATCGTTCCATGCTATGATGTTGAGCGCGGGGAATGGTTGAGTGCCACGGATAGGACACCGTTCCATACGGACTACATTAACGGACGTTTGGACTCGAAGATGCGAAGTGAAGTGCGACTGTTGAAGAAGTTCATGAAGGGCATAGGGGTCTACGGTGCAGAAATCAAGGTTGGCGGGTTCAGCGGATACCTTTGTGAACTGTTGATCTTGCACCACAGATCCTTTCTTGGAACGATCAAGACGTTTGCGCATCATAAACAGAGGATGACTATTGACATTGAAGGGTTCTATGCTAATAGACAAAACGAGGTTGACCTGCTGTTTGATGAGCCTTTGGTCGTTGTTGATCCTGTTGACAAGGCGAGAAACGTGGCTTCTGCTGTTCGCCGACAGAAACTCGACATTTTCATTGCTTCAGCACAGGCCTTCCTGGAGAAGAAGGACCTGAGCTTTTTCTACCCTGCCAAAACGATTCCTTTGACTGCAAACAAGATGAGGCAAGAACTGAAGAAGCGTGAGTCGAAAATCGTTTTTGTCACGTTTGGAAAGGTTGATGCTGTTCCTGACATCTTGTGGGGTCAGCTTTACAAGTCCCTTCGTTCACTGCACAAGCTCGTTGAGCTGAACGATTTTTCCCTTTTAAGAGACTTTGCTTGGAGCGATGAGAAAGCTCTCAACATGTTTGTCTTTGAGCTTGAAGATTGTTGCATCCCGCAGGTTAAGAAGCATCTAGGACCACCGCTTGAAAAGGAACATGAATGCGCGAAATTCCTGTTGAAACATCAGTACGGTTCGGCCACAGTTTCAGGACCTTACGTGGAAGATGGGCGGTGGGTTGTGCTGCTTCGAAGGAAGTTCACGGACGTTTGCAAGCTGCTTTCCGAAAGGCTCAAGGATGGTGGAAAGAATGCAGGCGTCGCCGAGCAGATTTCTCAAGTGCTTAAGAAAGGCTTCAAAGTGCCAGTGAACGAGGAAATTGTTGAGGTTTATGAGAAGAACAAGGAGTTTGCTGAGTTTCTAACTGAATCTCTTTTGGGCAAGCCTAAGTGGTTAGAAGCCGCGTAGACTCAGGATTATAAGCGCTATTCCAAGTAGGCCGGTGTAGATTGCGAAGTAATGGAATTTCTTGCTTGCCACTATCTTTGAGACAAGTTTTATGGCGACGTAGCCTGCGATCATTGTTACGGCTATTCCCGCCAGAAGTTCTAATGGGCCTATTCCTGAGATGACCAGTTGGCCACGCTGCTTGTAGGCTTCTACGCCTAGGTCTCCGATTATTGCTGGGATCGAGAGTATGAAGGAGAATTTGAATGCTTTTTCTCTTTTCAACCCGAGCAGTAGCGCGGTTGAGATTGTTATTCCGCTTCTTGAAAGCCCTGGGAAGATTGCGAGGCCTTGAGCTGCGCCCATGATGAGGGCTGTCGTGTAGGTTATGGTGTCCGTGTTTTCTTTTCCGATTTTTGAAGTGTAGACTATGGTTGCTCCGACGAGAAAAGTTATTCCGATCGCTAGGATTGTTTGGAGAGTGTCTTCGAGGAATTTGACGTAGAACAGACCGATTATCGCTGTGGGGATGGTCGCAACGATTATGAGCGGTACCAGTTGGCCGTATTCTGATTTGAAGTCCAGATGCGCTAGGGCGGAGAGTATGTTTTTGACTTCTTTTCTGAAGAAGAACACGACCACGATTAGTGTTCCAATGTGCAGGATGATGTTGAGGAATGGTAGGGATGGTGTTGTTGTCAAGTCTACGAGGAAGTGCTCAGCTATCCTCAAGTGTGCCGTGCTTGAAACTGGCAGCCATTCTGCCAGGCCTTGGATTAGGCCCAAGATAATCGTGTTGAGCAACTGTTCGAGCAAGGAGTTGACCCAGCTTGCTGGATTGTTGGGTTTAAAAGTTAATATGTGAAGCTTATTTAGTCTTCTGTGCTGGTGCGATGGATGAGTGCGTATCCGGCTGGAAGCGTTGAAGACAGGGAAATGCTGGCGAAGATGCCTGTTGAGAAGCTTTTGAACCATTTTTTCTTGCAGATTCGCAACTTGTGGCGAGTTGACGGCCTATACTTCTTGGGCATCGAGAAGAAATTCGGCACAGAGGCCGCAACCGAGATCGATGCTGGTGTCTGGGAAGCCATGGCCGAGATGGAAGCAAAGAGCCTTCAGAAAATGTTCGATGTGGGCCAAAACCCCGACGTACCAGTGATTATGGATCTTCTGCGAAAATCAAGCTGGGCCTTGGATCAGCCTTTCAAAACCGTTGAAATAAGCAATGGACGCGCAGTTTTACGTATAGATCGTTGCAGAACTCAAGAGGCCCGTTTGAGCAAGGCGTTGGGGGAGTTTCCGTGCAAGAAAGTGCGATTTGGCTACTTGAGGAACTTTGCAAGAACTCTGAACTCGAACGTGAAAGTGACCTGTCTTACGTGTCCGCCGGACAAGCATCCAAAAGATTCATGGTGTAAATGGGAATTTTCAATCAGAAAATGATACTTTTCTCATTTTGTTTAAAAGACGAAAGGAGGCGCACGCGCTGTGGTTCAGCTTGTAGTCAAGAAGGCAGTAGCTCAAGCGCGCGCGTTGCCAACCACGAACTACTATTAAATAAGCGCGATGTGCAATAACCTCAGTGAAAAGCGAATATGTTGAGCAATCATGTTTATGAGCGTCTTGCGGAATCTTTGAACAAACTCCCTAACGGCTTTCCAAGAACGTCTTCGAACGTGGAGATAAGAATTCTTAAGAAGATATTTCCTCCTGAGGAGGCTTCAATTGCAGGTCAACTAACTGGTTCTATGGAGTCAGTTGAGGTCATCGCCAAGCGTGTTGGGCTTCCCGCCGAAAAAACAAAAGTACAGTTGGTGAAGATGGTGAAGCGGGGGCTCTTGTGGAGCCATAGAAAAGGTGATAGGCTATTCTTCAGGCTGGCACCTTTTGTCGTGGGTATCTACGAGTCACAACGGGAAAGCATGGACCACGAGTTAGCTCATTTGGTCGAGGACTATTTGGCAAACGGTGGAGCTGTTGGAATCATGAAGCCACAACCAGCTCTGCACCGTGTTGTTCCTGCTCAGAAAGCAGTTAAGTCTGAATGGATTCTTCCGTATGACGATGTGAAAGCTATTCTTATGGACTCAAAAGCATTTCGACTGAGTGACTGCATCTGCAGAGTGCAACAGGATTACATTGGTCGTCGGTGTGATTTCCCCTTGAGAACTTGCCTTAGCTTTTCTTCAGCCGAGGGACAGCAGAGTGAGAATGATATTTCGAAGGAAGAAGCGCTGGCTTTTCTTGATAAGGCAGAGGAGATGGGTCTTGTGCACACGGTCAGCAACGTGATGAAGGGACTTGGCTATGTCTGCAATTGCTGTGGCTGTTGCTGTGGCATTCTCAGAGGAATAACTGATTGGGGCATTGAAAATTCCGTGGCTTACGCGAACTACTATGCTGTAATTGACACAGACGAGTGCTTGGGATGTGGAATATGCAGGAAAAGATGCCAAGTGCATGCTATCTCCGAAGAAGAAGGAGTGTCAGTAGTGAACCGTAAGAAGTGCATCGGTTGCGGTCTGTGCGTGACAGGATGTCCAAATGGCGTAGCGAAATTGGAGAAAAAGCCTGAAAGCGAAATCGTCAGTCCTCCAGCAGATTTCGAGGCTTGGGAACATGAGCGTCTTCGCAATCGTGGGCTAGATAAGTAGTTGGCACCGTGTCTTATAAAAAAAAAAGGGGTCGTGCGGGAACTAATGGCGACATCTCCAGGGTTCGTGGGTTCAAATCCCACCCAGTCCACTGATGAATGGATTTTTCTGATATTGCGCGTTTTTATATCCTGAAATACGTCTAATGGAGTATGTTAGAACACCTCGTTTTCGTTGCCACTTTTGCAACCTTGCTTGCGACCTTTGTTTACGTACGCTCGATGTTCAAAGGCAGTGTCAGGCCGAACAGGGTATCTTGGCTTATGTGGTCAATCGCACCTTTCATTGCCACCGCAGCGGCTAAATCAAACGGGGTAGGTTGGGCAGCTTTACCCGTATTCATGTCAGGGCTCGCACCATTTCTAGTATTTGCAGCGTCGTTCGTTTCAACGAAAGCTCACTGGACGCTCGCATCGTTTGACTATGTTTGCGGTGTATTATCGGGGCTAGCTCTAGTTCTTTGGTATGTGACTGAGGACCCGAACGTAGCTATTGCCTTTGCAATTGCCAGCGATGGATTGGCGTCCATACCGACTCTCACAAAGGCATGGAAGCACCCGGAGACTGAGGTCGCTTGGCCGTTCATGGTCGGTGTATTCAATGCCTCCACAAGTTTTTTTGCTTCCACAATATGGGTTTTCTCGGAGTACGCCTTCCCAGCATACCTGATAGTTATGAATATCCTGCTTTTCTTCTCAGCATACAAGAAGAAGTTAGTTTCACTTCTAACAAAGCAACAAAACTATCAGACCTCATAAATCTAGCCCGCTCACCCATTCAGTTTTTCGTAGAATAGAATCAATCCTGCGCGCGCGCAACCAGAATTCTCAATGAGAGAAAAAAAGGGTTTGCGGGAGACGTCTCCACTCTATGGTGTAAGTGGGAATTCACAGTATAGATTTCGGAATTTACACCATAGTTTTGCCATGAGTTACTTGCGTTTCCTGAACAATATTAAATCGTCTTTCTGGCAGACATATTCAAAGCCTTGTTCAAGGAGCTTCCTTGCTTCTTCCATTGTCATGGCAACTGCTGAATGGTATTCGTCGCTTTCAAAGCTGATAAGCTGGGTGTAAACAGGTGTGCTTTCAATGTTTCTATGGCCAAGCAAATTCATCACGTGTAAGATGTCTCGGGTTTTGTGGTATTCCATCGTTGCTTTCCAATGTCTAAAAGTGTGGAAGTGTATCTGCATTAATCGCCCGCGCGAAACAGCCCGTTTCCTTCGAGTTTCAGCAAATCCAACCTACGCTCAATGACATTTGATTTCATCTTGCCCCTCATTTTGAAGGTTTTTCTTCAAAGCTTATGCTTTGTTCCTACCATGTATAGCGCGCGCTTCTATGATCGATCGCGCGCGATGCGGAACCCGAGTCTATGTTCAAGCTGGGTTAAGGATTTCTCCCATGAATAGAACTGAGCCTGAGCGGTCATCTCTGATTTCAAAATAGAACGGTCTGTCGACCACGAAACTAGGGTGAGTGGGACGCGCCGTCGATGTTTCTCCTATGCCTATGACGGTAACTGCGGCTGCTTCTGTTCCTTTCTCATTGACTTCAACGATAGCTTTGTGGTCTACGTATGATATGTAGAGATTCCTTGGGGCAGTATCAGCGATGCCGCTGAAGTTGGCTTCATAGGGATCAAAGGCTGTTTCCATCCCCAGTTTTTGAAGAACGTCATTGAGGCGTTTCACACCGTATTCCACTTTGAATTTCGGCAGTTTGACTACTAGATCAGCCGTGGGCTGAAGTCTGCTGAGGTATTCGTCGTGAGCGGTCTGGTTCAGGCTGGCAATAAATGAGTCAAGAGGGACATCTTCATCCGGCAAGAAGACATACATTGCGACTTTGTCTCTTCCGTAGGGCAGTCTTGCCACTTGGCAGTCCTCCCCTGAGTAATAGGTGAAGTTGCCTGCAGTAGACATCATGTCAACCTTCACAGTGCTTCCTCCAGGCAAGAGGAAATCTTGTGGATGAGTCAGGGTCTCGTCAAATCTTATAGTCCATTCTCCTTTGAAGTAGATAGCATTAATCAGAAGCATCACAAGCTCGGGACTTAGCTCCTGAATTATCTCCTTTATTTTGCCCTCCGTGTTCTTATCTGCCCAACCATTAATCTCGCTGACAGTCTGGGGGTTCTCAAAGTCCCGCGTAAGAATCTCACCGTCATACGAAGTTCCTACTCTTTCCAAGAAACCCGATTTGACAATAGGTTCAAACTCTTTCTCCATCCAAACAGAGTTTCCAAGGAGTAGCTTTACTGCTTGATCAACGTTCTCCAAGCTTTCTATCAATTTTGAGTATTCCTGGTTTATCTCTTCTAAAGTCATGTTTCCAAAATTGAGAGTCTTCGCCATCGCATCTTTCGTCGTGCCTTCTGCCCCGTTGTAGAGCATTGCTAAGGCCATTGAGACGCTCAAAGGAGAAATGAAAATATCCTTGTTCGCTTCCTTCGTGACAAGCTCTCTGAAAAGGCTGAAAGCAAACTCCGTATTTGCACGAACTAACGCCGGATCAACAGAATAGGCCTTTGCATCAGATGTGGCATATGCTGAATTTAGGATACTTCCAGGAGTGCAAACTAGCGTCACATAACTAACCAAAATAATGGACACTAACGCCAACGATATTGCAGTCAACTTACGAATACCAACGGCCTGCTTGCATTTCCTCCACATAAACCATTCCCAGTAATACACATGCGACGCGCCAAATATAGTTCTAGCGACTAGAACAGACCGTTCTAGCTGCTAGAACAGACGCGCGCGCTACGTTTTCCCCTGTTGTAGGTCGTTTATTCCGTCGTCCGTGGGTTGTGTTGGGTTGGGATAAAACTTTACCCCAACCAACCACTCACACTACCACTCCTATCACCACTCCTACTCTCTACCACTCCTCCTACACCTACCTACCTATACACACACCACCACACGCGCACGCACACGCACGCGCACACGGTGAGCGCGCGCACGCTTGCGTTTTTGGTTTTGCGGAAAAGTTATAGCCGAATCGATTCAGACTGCATTGTGATTTGAGGGTCCGAAATGGCTAACCGAGAACTTGTGGAGAGAATCGTTGAATACCACAGAAGGGAAGCAGCGGCAGAGTATTACAATGAGGTGGGGGGTGACGCTGTCTATGATATGATTACTTGGGAAAACATTGAGCCCTTTCTTCCTAGAGAGGGATGGATTCTTGATGCTGGTGGCGGTGTTGGTGTTTGGTCGAGAAAGATGGTTGAAAAAGGAAAGTGCAAGGTTGAACTCTTGGATATAACGGGGGAGTGTCTGAAAACGGCGAAGAAGAGGATAAATAAGGAGGGGCTTGGACAACGCATTGAAGTGTTGCATGGCGACATTCTATCCGTTCCACACCCTGACAAGAGTTTTGATTTCGTTCTATCCGAAGGGGACCCAATATCCATCTGTGGAGACCCAGACAAAGCTATAAGCGAACTGTCGAGAGTGCTCAAACCAAAATGCCATTTTGTCGCTGGAGTGGACAGCACATTCTCCTATGCCCGCAAGATGTTATCGCAAGGCAGACCTCTTGACAAAATACTCGATTTTCTACGAATTGGGATTTCGCCTGCTGTAGAAGATGCGGATTTTGATTCCAAATCGTTCACTCCAACCGAGCTTATTTCACTCTTACAGAAGCACGGCTTGAAGATGGTTCGGATTGTTGGAAAACCATTAGGTCTGTGGAAGGGCACAAACATGTCTGATGCTTTCGTAGCAGTTCTTCCACCAGAAAAGCGACGAGAGATTTTCGAGAACAAGGCAGAAACAGAAAAACTGAAGAAGATGCTGAATTGCATCTACAGCGACCCCTACATTGCTGGAATAGGAAATCACCTTCAAATAGTAGCTATAAAAGAAGAAAACTAGCATCTGAACGACATCAAATCATTCCTTAATCATTGTCTGTAAGCCAGCATTCTGATTTTGCAGAATGTTATAGATGAACCGAAACAAACTACATTGTTTGGTGACGCTTTCTCTTGCGGACTTAGGAATCAGTTGATTCCAATACAAAATCTATGTCGACGGAGCCGCAATGATCAAAAAAGTCCTTCACGAGAAAGTATGGAGCCCACCCGCCAGCCAATACCATGTCATTTCGATACTGGCGAAGAGCTCTGCACAGTTCAACCAAAGCACCTTTCGAAGTCTCAGTTGCGTCAAGATCGTACATTCTGGGGCACCTCTTTCTTACGTCGCCACTCTTTAAGCATCACTTCCAAAAGCTGAGATGCAGCTTCCTCTCCCCGCGCGGGAAAATTAAAGAGATCAACATACAGCTGAACATTCGAAACAATTTTGGCACCGCGGACCTCTCGCATTCCGTAGAAAACGCCTTCATCATAAGGCAACACGAATTTCACGTTTCCACCCCTTGGAGTAGGATTCACCTCAAGCTTCTTTGCAATTTCTAGAGCCACGTTTTCGGATGGTATGTAGAGATGCACATCCACCGGTCGCACATATGGCGCCACCAGCCAAGCAGCAGCTAGACTGGACAGAGCATACTTGAGATCCAAATCAACGACTTTGTGCATAAACTGGTCTACCTCTTTCTCGAAGGTGAAATAATCCAAGAACTTGTTTGCGCGATCATATTGATGATAAGAAGACCATCGTCTCAGAAGCTTTAACGGATCAATGAGGAGAATCCGATTCTGCTCGTTTCTAGCGGCAGAGCCGAGCTCAATCAAGTTTTTGCAGACATAGTGAGCCAAACCATTAGAGACACTTGCCTCCTGTGCAAGTCGTCTCTCGTCCCAGTCTCTACCATAGTTTGTTAATAGCACCCGCAAAACCCTCGAGGATTTGGGGGCAAATATGTTTTTGATTGTATACATGGAGATGCCTTCGTTAAGCAATTGATTAAATAATCTTGCTCAATGAGGTATATAAATGCTCAATGTTATTGAGCAAAAATCTCTGCTCAGCGACATTTATAAATGCTCAATGGTATTGAGCGACGCGAGAGGTGCAGTCATCAAGAATGCAGCTATTGTATAAGTTTATATGATAATTTGCCCATTCCATGACATGGCGATCAGAGGCAAGCGTATGGCGACAAAGATTATTCATGAGCCTCATCTTGAGACGATTCTGATGGTTGAAAAAGCCATCAGGGAAGCGCAGTCGTATCCAACCAAGAAGAGACTTCTCCAGAGTCTGCCGAGACAAGTCCAGTACCAGACCTTCAACCGCATACTCGACTACCTGGAAAGCTCCAACAAAATAGTCTACGACAAGCAGAAGATAATCTGGGTGTTCCCAGACAACCCAAAACTGAAGAAACTAATCGAAACAAGCGTACGACTTCGATAGGCTCAAAGTCTAACTGTAGCCAAACCTCTCTTCACACTTCTTGTGATCCAGAACCTCCAAAACCACCACGGCAACTCCAGTTTCTTCCGCAACAAGCGTGTATATGAGTCGCGTCCTCGAATCCAAATTGAACTTGTACAGGTTGTTCACTCCATACTTCTGAACATAATACGTCGGATACTTCTTTCTCTCGATCCTCTCCCCAGCAAACATGTTCAGCTTCAACACGTCCAGACCAGCATCTATGATCTTGAGAGAATAGCTGCCCTCTCTCAGCGAAGTAGTGAAAGCAGCAACCTCACTACTCGCCTTGACACATGACGGTCTCTTAGACACCACAGGATCACCACATTCCTGCTTTGAAGGAGAGTCTTCATCCTGTCTGCTTATAACACATCGCGTTTTCTTGAGAAAGTCCACGAACCGTCGAAATGCTCAAAGATCGCGCGACCCCTGCGAAAAAAAGGCAAAACACACATAAAAAAAGAGGTTTTGGGGACGTAAAGTGTTACTAGAATGAAAACCGATAACTACAGTCTCGGCACAGATATCGCTGCACTTCTCCGAAACGCGTGTATCTGATTCCGTCCTTGTACACCCGCTGACTGCTACACTGAGGACACTTGACTACTTGTTTGGCTTCCATCATGATTCACCTCCGAACAGATTTTCTGCCAAGCGAACGCAGTTCCTAAAAAGGGGAAAATGCTGGAGAATTCACCATCCTTCTTGAGTTCAAGTCCTATCGGCGGCGCCACAGAACTTTCCGTGACCAAACTTCCCCACGGTGCAGTTTGGCTTGCTGAACTGCCTGTTCTGGCGCGTGCCTATGTCAAAGCATTCAGAGTCTGCAGTCAATAGTTTCGGAAGTCTGCTCAGTTGAGTGCCTGTCACGTCTGTGCACCCCTATTTATAGGGGGTACATATGAGCATGTTCTTTCATGATACGGGCGGTCTACCATAGGTGAGCAGTTCGACACATTTGAGTTGAGTCTGTTGTTTTGTCATAATTGTTACAAAGCTGATTTGCTGACCGCCTTCTTTGTTATGAGACGTATGTTCCTAGAATAGTCAGCGCGTTGGCTTGTCCCCTTCTTTTGATTTATCGTCTTCTTCAGGAGGAACGAACCTGTAAACTGGATGATTAGTCTTGCCTAGTTGTTGCGAACGGTTCAGGATTTCTTCCTTATTTTCAAGAAATAGTAACTTACAATTCCTGATGCGATGATGGCGCCAAGAACGCCACTCACTATTGGAAGCCAAACGTTGGGATTTGTAGGAGAGGAAGTGACCCCCAGAATATTCTGTCTTGTGATCTTTAGGAGGTAGAAGGGGTTATCTGAAAACTTGGACGTAGAATCGAAGCATGGTTCTATCTGTGTTCTCTCTGTATAGTCGTTCCACGTTCCAATAAGGATGATATGGCATTGACCCTTCTTTATCCAATCATTAGCTATGTCCCATTGAACCTGATACTGACCCTCTGAATAATCAGGGTCATCTGTTGTGTTCCTAACTTCGCCACTGAAAGGGTCTAATCCTAATCGTGAATCATCATAGCGGGGTTCTATGGTTGTTTCTCCTCCGTCTAAACGTGTTTCGAGTTTGGGGTCATGTTGTTCAGGGTGCTCGTTGTTAGGAAACCACCAGTACCAATCAACATAATCCATGTCCCCGATTATGCGGGATTCAAACCGACTGTCGTTATGGATAGCGATTTGGTTAGCTTGAGGATTTGTCATAGTTCCCCCTTGCATCCATGTTAAGAGGGGTTTGTCGTCTAGGGTCATGTAGATAGACCGATAAGGCTCTACGTAAGTGTTATAGATGTAATCCATGATAAGTGGAAAGTCGTATGTTCCTGATTCATTGATCGGTTCAACTGAGATCGCTAGTTTTATGCTGAAAGGCAGTTGAGAAACGGTCTCGAAAACCTGACGCATAGCGTTATCGGTCTCCGAATCGTTCCACCATGAGATCAAGACGAAATTTATGCCCGCGTTGTGCATAAAAATGATTTGCTCTTTTATGATGCTACTTTCATTCGAGTAGTAGTAACCCATGAGCGGGACATCAGGACAAGTCCACCATGTCCGAGGTAAAGGTGAGGGGGGTATCCCGTTAAAGTGAGACGGATACCACACATAGAAAAAGGTCCCATATAAAACGGGTTGTGAATCAGCATGAACGGGAGAAATTCCTAGAAATCCCATTGAGACCAGCAATATGCATAAGCCTCTACTAACAACTTTCTTTTGACTCACTTTGAATCCCTAGCTTGCCTTTCATTACCATGTTATGATATTTCTGTCTCGCTCTCGTCTTGCCTTTGATGTCCACTTTCAACTGCAGAATTATGTTTTTCTGTTCTACGATTTCGAAAGTATCCTCATAAGCTAGATTCTGACCTTCTAGTATATCGGAGACATCAAAATGTCGAGCGAAAAGCGAGTTTTCGGGAGAACACGGAAACTGAATTTCCGAAATCTCGACTCGGAAAACCCCGACACTAAACAGCTAGAGAATATTTTCAAAGGTCTAGTTAAGAAAACTGGCATTGAAAATCACGGTGTAATGGCTTGGCATGCTGGAAGAAAGCTGTTTCTGAGAACGGCAACTGAATTAGGCGTTGGTCCATGGTCGGCAAAACTAATGTGCAGCAAGTGTTCCAGCTTCAGGCGATGCCTACATCCACAACGTAGAACTGAAAAACTGCTTTCTCAGAATTTCAGAGGTCTTAAGGCTCTTTCCGAAAACCATGTCACACGACTCAGACCGAATCAGACTGCTTGAAGACACATTGATTCAACTGGAAAAGGAAAGCATTGCGCTGAAAACAAGAGTAGAAGTCATGCAAAAAGAGTCTGGATTGACCGAAGAAGCTTTAGCCAAATTGCTCATGCTCCTTTGGGTGGAGAAAAAGATTAAGAGAGCGCAAGCGTGGGGTGAGCCATTGAGATCGATATCAGGCTCTGTGGCTTTGTCACCACCAAAGAAAATAACGCCTAAGGGAATAATATCCGAGTATCTTGAATTGACGAAACAAGGATATTGACTTGCTCGAATGTCAGCAATACGGGAAAAACAGACGGGAAAAGGACATAACAAACGAGAAACACTGGAAAGCAACGTCAAGGCAAGCTGAAAAGTCCATAGGCACAATTGTCACAAGCTCGCACTGGGGCCCGCTACTAGAGAAACAAACTTTTCCGCGTGCGCTAGTTCCCACATTCAGGGCACAGGGAATCTTCTTCAATCATAAGCATGCCTCTCAGGTACATATCGATGCAGGAACTACATAATTAGTGGTGTCGAATACTAAGAACTAAGTACGCTGCGCGCGCTGACTACATCACGAAAGTTATTAATACGTGCTGCTTTTTCACTAGTTAGCGACTGCGATGTCTCAAGAGCTAAGATGCCCAAAGTGTGGTGCCCACTACACGCAAAGAATTCCTGAATGGGTCACTTGTGTTCAGTGTTCTTACTGTAAAACTTCAATCCTTATACAGAGAAAGACAGAAGATGCCCATACAACTAAGATAATCCGCATTGAGGAAGTCGTAGCCCCACAGAAAGCTAAAACGTTTTCACTTGCCGAGTTTTCTGAATTTATGAAGAAGAAAGGCTATCTGCTTGACCCGATCTCAGGTCTGCTGAAAATGGGTCAGTTTGTTATCTGCATTAGCGAGGACGGTGTGTTGGAAGGACAAGAACCTTACAGAACAAGAGCTGAAAGATGGATATCTGAATATATGAAGACGTAAAAAAAAAGGAGTTGTGGGTTCTCAGACTACCTCTCCGCCAACTGCCTTCTGAATTGCTGACGTCCAGCCTTCAGCATCTCTGACTTCAAAGCTTGGGTTCTCTTGTCCTTCTGACGTATCCAAGCTTACTATCAGAACATTGTATTGCTCTCTACTAAACAACGTTGGAGGTGCATCGATCGTATTTTTCTTTCTTTCACGTGATTCTGTCATCGCGCCTAGAACACCTGTGACAGGAAGATTGATTTTCACACCGACTGTTCGAAGTTCTTTCTTCTTGGCAAGGAATCCGCCCCGCTCTACGACTTCTTGGTGTATGAAAATGAATCGCTTGTTTGTCAATATCAGCCTTCCAAGCATCGTATAGCCATATCGGCTGTGGCCTCGGTGGTATATAGCGTTTGGTTCGTCTCTGAGAGCGTGTTCATCTCTTCCTAGCATAAATGTAGACATTTTTCTTTCTCCTCTTAACGGTTGATGAAATATCTGGGAAACTAACTATTTAAGGCATACGGAATTTGAGACTATCTGACTTATTCGAGAATTGGTTCTTTCATTAGGCTTCATTTTGAAACAACTGGTACGTATTCCAGTATTCCTATGTCGATCAGAGGTATTACGCCGAAATCAGAATCCTCGTAAGTCGGATCTAAAGGTATCCAATTGTGCAAGTCTTTGCCGTCAGTGAGACGCTTGCTTTGGAGTGGCTTGTATAGTTCAGGGGCATCAGGCATGTACACTCCAGTATACACATGATCAGGGTAAGTGTCATTGTCAGTATCTGCAATAAAGAGACAGGTTTCGAATCCTATTGATTTCAACATTGCCGCTAGGAGAACTGACTTGTCATCGCAGTCTCCTCCTCCCAGTTTCAACGTAGTCTCGGGCGGTTGTATTTCTTCAATTCCAGCCGGATCATGGACATAAGCGATTTCGTCTCTGACGTATTCATAGAGGCGTCTGGCTTGCTTAAAGTCCCCTGCAACAAATCTTTTGCCCAACGTTACTGCTAGATTGCGAACCTCAGGAGTGACTTTGTTCACCAAAGAAAGCATGGTATTGATGCTCTGGCTCAATCTTCGTTTCACTTCTTGTTGATCTTGGCCAGAGATTTTGTGTATTGCCTCCACCGTTAGGCTGCTGATCTGCTGGTCTATGTAATCGTTTATTTTTTGAATATTGTCTATCTCTTCTTGTGTGTTGTAGAGATGTGCATGCCTTCGCAGAACAGGTAGAAAAGTCGTTCGAAGAACGGCATCTATTCCTGCAGAATAGGACAGAAGTGCAAGAAACGCAAGATCCTCGTTCTGCTTCTTCTGTTCCAAAGCGCGGGTGAAATAGTAGAGAATTGCAGATTGCATCACATAGGCGGTTTCTTTTACGATACCGTATTCCTTCTCACAGGTAACTGCCAGAAATAGTTTCTTCCCCGAAATGTTGCTTATTTCGGAGAATTTGCCCAAGGCATTTTTGATATCATCACGGTTCATTTTCAAGATGGCATCATATAATTCACTAAGACGTGTTTTCAATCGGCTCACTCAGATTCTTTTTGAACTATGATGATTGTTAAATGGTTATCTGTTGAAGGTATTGGAAGTTGACGCAGTTAGTTTTCGAGGATTGCAGAATCATGCACACATTGGTTATATGAGGAACTGGTCCGCTTCTAGGTAGCACAAATCTAATAAACTTGACCATCTTTCTGATCGTAGATTAGTGCCCTGGGGGAGTATTTGATGTCTGAAGAGCGAAGAAGCAAACCTAGCCTGTTTGGTTTTATTCTCGGAGTGACTGGAACTGGATTCATAGTTAGCGCAGGAATGCTTACGCTCGTCATAATGTTGAACTGGGTAGCACATCAAGAAAACGGCAATCCGTCGGTCAGTTCCCAGCTAATGATCGCACTCTGCGGTTTGATTTTCGCGATTGGAGTTTTCGTTTTCTTTGCTTCCATGAGCATCTGGAAACTTTCTGTGAGAGGGGCTGGAATCAATCTTGGATTAGGCATCGTCTTGCTTGCTCTCGCGGCTGGGTTCAATATACTTTTGTCAAACTTCGTTCCAGGTAACTCATCATTATGGATTTTTCTGACAATACTCTATTTCCTGACAGGTATCGCTCCCACGATGAGCGGTATTCTAGGCCTCACAGCTCACTTCATGGAACAAAAAGATCAACCGAGAAGAGGCGCATAGTGTACAGCGTGCTCGCTCTTGCATCTTCTTTCTTATGTGAGGTTTGAGGCAAATAACGCGCGCTAGGTTGATAATCTGCAAGAGCTTCAACTAGACAATTTTCTGTCAGTCTTTTTAAATCGGTTCGACCCGTTAATGCTTGAATAAGGGCTGAAAGAGAACTCGGCAATCCAATTTCGTTGTTCGGGTGATATCGCCACTCCAGTGGGGGTTCAAACAACATCCTCCGCACCACCATGTTGAAAGCTGATTGTCCATCCTGCTGAAATGGGCTTAGCTTTCTCGTTTTTTGCTGGTGCGCACGGTGGTGCAGCACGAAGGGCTGTCGTAGTAGTCTTTGGCGACTCTGATCAGGTTTTGATCTTGTGTCAACAGGGCAGCTCCGTCCATCCAATCTGACACTGTTAGGAGTGTTTTCATGTCTGAGATAAGCATTCCAAGCGAGTCGACCGAACAACGCAGCAAGCGTATTTCACCAAGGCATGAAGAGTCTTCTTTTTCGAAAACCTCTTGGGTCATCGCGATGTTCAGTCCAACTCTGCGTCTTTCTTTTGCATCTGTCAACGACTCTTTGAGTGCTTTGAGAACTGCTGGATATGAAATGAAAATTGTTATTTCTTTCCGGGCTGTTTCGACTAGTGCTTTCATTCTGTTGATGATGTTCTTTTGTCCTCGGATGATGTAGGCTACTTCTAGTTCCTCCGATTTTTCGGCGCTCTCGTACATCGGCGTCAGCAGGTCGGCTAAAACATCTGCTTCTTTGATCTTCTCATCGAGATTTTCATTCAGTTGATTTTTCAGGTTAGTGATGGCTTCTTTCGGCGGCGTAGGCAGGTAAATGTTCGGGTTGCCCTTCTGAACTGTGAGCATGCCTTTCTTAGAGAGTCCGTCCAGAGTGTAGTAAATTTTCGAGTCAGGAATGCCCGTTTCCTTGCACAGCGTACTCGCTGTTATGTTGGAATGCGTCAAGAGCGTGAGGTAAGTCAACGCTTCATGGGTTGACAATTCCAATTCTTTAAGCCGCGAGACTATTCGGTCTCGGGCGACTGTTTCTCTGATGTTCGCGATTGTTTCCTCCTTCTTCTAGTAAGTAGTTGTCAGAGAAACCTTAAATAGTTTTCTACTACCATTCCATAGTAGATAACAGCCAATGAGGAGGTCTGGTATGAAAGCAGGAGAAAATCGGCGTGATGGGCAATTTGAGAATGAACACTCAGGCAAACTGAGAAGGCGTGCCATTGACCAGCTGGCCATTGGATTCATCATACTCCTATGGGGCAGTCTGCTGACACTGAAGCAAGTTGGAATAATAGAAAAGAACGTAAGCACATGGCCTTTTCCCTTAACAGCCTTCGGCATACTGCTCGTCATCGGCATATCTATAAACTGAGCAGATCGAGACACCTGTAAGAAACCAGATCGTCCAAAACCACATGTGATAAGACATGATAAAAATGGGATGTGAAAGCATGAAAGAAGGAAAAATTCGGAAAAACGCGCGAGCGAGTCCAAAAAACAACAAGAGGTGATCGGCCATGGAAGACAAAATCAAATTACTGATAGCGGTCGGAGCTTCTGTCACAGCAAATTGCCAGCCTTGCCTTAAAACCGCCGTCACTCAAGCTCAAGGAGCAGGAGTGGAAAAGAAAGAAATCCTCGAAGCAATCGCAATAGGAAGAATCGTTAGAAAAGGCGCATTTGGCAAGATGGACAAATTCGCCTCAACCCTAACCGGAAAGGATATTGCAGGCGACTCAGAAGAATGTCCATTCGGCTCGACAGAAGAAGACGTCAAAGAATGGGTGGAGCAAGAAGATCAATGTGGTTGCACTTAACTGAGCGCGAGGTGAAAGCATGAAGGACGAGAAAATAAAGAAAATCGTACGGGAACGCTACGCGAAGGTCGCCAAGAACGAAAAATCCTGTTGCGGCGATCCAACTTCCTCCACCTGCAATTTATCTGATCCGAACGAGGAGATCAGCAAAAAAATAGGCTACAGTGAAGAGGAAATCGGGTCTGCCCCAGAAGGTGCGAACCTGGGCCTCGGATGCGGCAACCCCGTGGCGCTGGCTTCTCTGAAAAAAGGACAAACCGTTCTGGATCTCGGCTCCGGCGGAGGATTTGACTGTTTTCTAGCAGCAAACAGAATAGGCAAAAGTGGCAAAGTCATCGGCGTAGACATGACCCCTGAAATGATTGACAAGGCCAGAAAAAACGCCAGAAAAGGCAGATACGAAAACGTCGAGTTCAGACTCGGAGAAATAGAAAACCTGCCAGTGGCAGACAGCACGGTTGACATCGTGATCTCAAACTGCGTGATCAACCTTTCACCAGACAAGAAACGCGTGTTCGAAGAGGCCTTCAGAGTCCTCAAACCCAACGGCAGACTGATGGTCTCAGACATCGTATTGCTGAAGAAACTTCCAGAGATCATAAAGAAAAGCGTTCACGCATACGTCAGATGCATCTCAGGCGCAGAGGCGAAGGACAAGTATCTAAAAACCATAGAAGACGCCGGCTTCCAAGAAGTCAAAATCATCGAAGAAAGCCATTTCCCAATCGAAAACATGATCAACGACCCCACTGCACAAGCAATCGTCAAGACCTTGAAAATGCCCGCCGAAAAAATCGGCAAAATCACCAACACCGTGGCAAGCGTCAAAGTCTCCGCATTCAAGCCAACAGCTGGCCACACTAAGCATGAACATTGAACGACCGTCGCGTTCGCGACAACAAAGTGACTTTGAGAAGGCTGAATGAGATACTAACGTAGCATTGAATGCGCAGGCTTGAACAGAGAAAAGGGATTCACGGGAGATATCTCCACTTGCTTGGGCAAATGGGAATTCGAGCCGTGATCTTGAGGTTTACACTACATTGCTCGGTTTTACGTAATCGAATAGTCTTCGTTGACGAGATGAACCTGGGCCATGTTTATTGGCTCTCTTGATGACATATTCCACAGGGTATACTGTGAGCTTTCTTCCGTTGGCCAGAACTTCCTTTTCCGTGGCGAAGCCTTTTGCTTCTTTGCTCAGTCGTGCGAGTTTTGCTTGCAGCGCTGGCAGGTTTTTTCTTCCTCCGTAACCCACAAGCGAGAAATCCGCGCCTACGACGCGGTGGCATGGCACTATTGGATAAAGAGGATTCGTGGCCATAATTCTTCCAACTGTTCTCGGTTCTGTGTCAGCTGCTTTGGCGATGCCGCCGTATGAAGCTACGTATCCGATGGGGATGGTAGCGACGGCCTTAAGGACTCTCGCAACGAGTTCGGGAATGTATTCGGTGGCGAGAGAGAAGTTTTTGAATTCTTCATTGCCGGAGTCGAGTTCCTTCAGCATGAATATTGTTTTTTCAGCAAACTCTGAGCCTTCTTCAACGACCTGATGCTCTGCGTCGAGCGGAACGCTTCCTAGAAGGCTTCGTACAGCTTCTTCCTTGGTTGAACTAACGACAGTGGCTAGAATCCTCTCCCCAGTGTAGGCCAATCCAAACCATACGCGGTCGGCTTTCTGTACGTAAATGTCTATCATGCTTCACACGATGCTAGAACCATTACAAGACAAGTTATTTTGCTTTTTCTGTTGTTCTAAGGTCCAGCGCGCGCCAAGTAGCTTTTTGAATCCGAACCCAGAGGCTTGCAAGAAAAAAGGAGGGGTTTGCGGGAGTTATTTAGATAGTAGCGGCGTCGCCATTTGACGCGCGCGTGTGGCGTCGCAAGAATAGACGGTAAAAGAAATAGAATGGAGGCGCGGTAACTCTATCTTTTGGTCTTGAGCCTATCATCCGCCAGCATGTTGGCATATTCCGACTTGGAAATCCTATAGTAGGCGCAGGTTATACCCCAATATTCAGCATTTCTAACGTAGCGCATTCCGATTTTTTCGATAACTCGGCGCGACGCAACGTTCTCTGGCTTCGCAAGCGCAATGATTCTGCCCAGGTTCAGAGTCTCAAAGCCACATTGGAGAGCTGCTCTTGCTGCTTCAGTGGCATATCCGCATCCCCAGAAGCTTCTTGCAATAATGAAATCTACCTCGACCTCCGAAGTTTCAGTGATAAGGTTCAGCCCACAACGACCAAGAAGAGCATCTTTGTTTTTCTTGTCGGTTACTGCCCAGATTCCAAAGCCATGTTTTTCCCAGTGCCTCAAAATGCTGTTCAGGGATTTCTCAGCTTCTTCGCGCGTGTAGCCGTTTCCTTTTGGAAACCATTTGCCAACTTCAGGGTCCCCAATGATTCTTGCATAGGCATTCAAATCCTCTCTGCTAAAGGGTCTAAGACACAACCTGCTGGTTACAATTTCGCCGCAGTTATTTTCAGTCACGCCACGATTCCACCAGTAGCTCCTTTCGCATCACAAGCACAAGAAGAGAACATTCAGATAATTATCGCTTTTCGCAGAATTCCTTAAAGGAACGTTGGTGAAGAGTGCATTCGAGACGCGCGCACAAGAGAATGGCAAATATGCAAATAGCAGAGTGTCGTCTAATGCGTTTTCACCGTACCAATTTCTAGTGTTGCCTGTTCCAACCCCTAGTATTATTAGTCACTGAGACCTCACACAATTTGGGGCTAAACTTGCGAAGAGTAAAGATCACAATGGCATTCATCATCGTAGTTTTCTTTTCATGTCCGCTTGTTTACGCCGACAGAGGAGGGATTCCAATTACTCCCGGAGTTTCAATCTACGAACCTGGACAGAAGGCCATCGTTGCTTGGAACGGTCAAGAGGAGATCCTCATACTCTCTACGGACGTGCATTCCAGCCAAGAAACCTTGGTCTTGGAGATTCTTCCACTGCCATCAAAACCTGAAATCGAACTTGCATCCTTTCAAGCCTTCGAAAGGATCCAAGACATGATCTGGGAAGAAGGCCTGAACCAGTACTTCGGAACGAAAGAAAACGCTCGTGATGGCAGCGTGGAAGTCCTCTTCCATGAAGAAATAGGCGCCCACAACATAACAGTTGTCACGGCAACGGATGCTGTTGGCCTCGTCAGTTGGGCAAACACTTTCCTTTCATCAAGCGGTGCAAACGGGAACATAACTCTCGGTAACTTCCAAGCAGCTATCCAAGACTACATGAGCAGAGGCTTCAGACACTACGCTTTAGACCTCGTAACGTTCCAGCCGCAAGAGAGAAGCATAGACCCAATACTCTACAAATTCAACTCAAGCACACTCTACTATCCACTCCTAATCACAAGTCCAGTCGGCGGAGACGGAAAAATAACCCTCTTCACACTCACCAAGGAAAAATTGGCCAATCCCTATTGGGCCCTGCACCTTGCCTACTACGAAATATCTAATGCACTTTGGCAACCGATACAGTTCACGCTTTCAAGAGGAGAACTGTCAAAGGTAGACCTAAGATTGAGCGAACTGCTTCAGGACGGAGCATGGCTAAGCGTTTTGACATATGAAGGAAACCTTGGTCTACTGAACACGGACTTGATGATCTCAGAGGAGAACCTCAGCCTTCCCGCAAATCTCCCGACAACGGTTTTGGTCAACCTGCCCGCTGACATAGTACTGCTATGCTTTCTGCTCGGAGCGATATCTGCCCTAGCTGGAGCACTTGTAACTCTCGCAATAGTTCGCATAAGAGACAAGAAATAGCACGGGCGGCAAGAAGCAGACCAGTGAAACTGCGTGTGCGGCAGCAAATTGCGGCGATTTCACGAACCTGAGACAATCATGGCACTCATCGCGACGGAAAAGAGAAATCGTGAGAAGACATCTTCAACTTTGTTGCAAATGGAAATTCATGGTGTGACCATGAAGTTCGACGCTACCTGGCCGTGCGTTTGGTCAGAGTGATTTGTGTTCTGTTCTCTTGATAATTTCGTTCTGCAGCTCCACGTTCAAATCGACGAAGTAGTCACTGTAGCCGGCAACTCGGACTATGAGATCTCTGTACTTTTCTGGATGTTTCTGTGCGTCCCGCAGCATGTCTGAACTCACCACGTTGAACTGGATGTGATGGCCATCAAGCTTGAAGTAAGTGCGTATGAGATGGAGCAGTTTGTCTAGTCCTTCCTTGTCGGCTAGAAGTTGTGGAGTGAATTTCTGATTGAGGAGAGTTCCACCGGTCCTAGCGTGGTCTATCTTGGCTGCAGATTTTATCACGGCTGTTGGGCCTTGTCTGTCGGCGCCCTGAACTGGTGACACGCCTTCAGAAAGAGGTTCACCAGCCTTTCTTCCGTCCGGCGTAGCTCCCGTGACTTTTCCAAAATAGATGTGCACTGTTGTCGGTAGAAGATTGATCCTGTAATGCCCACCTTTCGCAGTGGGTCTGCCTTCTATTGCATCATAATAGACTTCAAAGATGGCTCTCATAGTTTGGTCAGCGTAGTCGTCGTCGTTACCGTATTTTGGCGTTCTGTTGACGAGCCTTTGGCGCAAAGATTCATGCGCGTGGAAGTTCGCCTTCAGAGCCTTGAGCAATTCCTCCATCCTGATCAATCCTTTGTCGAAGACGTTGAACCTTATGGCGGCTAGCGAATCTGTTGCTGTTCCAAGGCCAACGCCTTGAATGTAGTTTGTGTTGTATCTTGCGCCCCCGTCATTGTAGTCCTTGCCTTTGGCTATGCAATCATCTATGAAAAGCGAAAGAAACGGAACGGGCAATTGCTCTGCGTACAACCTTTCTATTATGTTGTTGCCCTTGATCTTTATGTTGACAAAGTGATTCAGCTGTTTCTTGAACGCCTCGAAAAGCTCGTCAAACGAACTGAATGCAGTCGGTTCTCCAGTCTCTATTCCGATTTTCTTGCCTGTCTCTGGGTCTAGGCCGTTGTTTAACGTGATTTCAAGTACCTTGACCATGTTGAAGTAACCTGTGAGAATATAGCATTCTTTGCCGAAGGCTCCTGTTTCCACGCAACCGCTTGCTCCTCCGTTTCTTGCATCTTCAATCGACTTTCCCTGTCGTAATAGCTCCTGAACTACGATGTCCGTGTTGAACACTGACGGTTGTCCAAAGCCTGTTTTGATGATTTCCAGCGCTCTTTTCAGAAATCTGTCAGGGGTCTTCTTGCTGATCTGCACCATGGAGCCTGGCTGAGTGAGTCTCATTTCGTCTACGACGTCAAGTATGAGATACGAAAGCTCGTTAGCTGCGTCTGAGCCGTCAGCTTTGACTCCGCCAGTGTTTATCAACGCAAAGTCAGTATACGTGCTGCTTTCTTCAGCCGTAACTCCCACTTTCGGCGGTGCTGGTTGATTGTTGAACTTTACCCAAAAGGCTTGCAGAAGCTCTCTTGCCTTCTCTTCTGTCAGAGACCCATCTTCAAGTCCCTTCTGAAAGAAAGGAAAAAGGTGCTGATCAAGCCTGCCTGGGTTGAAAGCGTCCCACGGGTTGAGCTCCGTTATGACTCCAACATGAACAAACCAATAATACTGCAAAGCTTCCCAAAAGTCCCGCGGGGCATGAGCGGGAACATTAGCACAAACGCTGGCTATTCTTTCTAGCTCTTTTCGTCTCTTGAGGTTCCTTTCTTTCTTCGCCAGTGCCCTGGCGGCCTTTGAATGCCGCTCTGCATAGAGTATAAGGGCGTCTGCCGCGATCTCCATCGCTTCAAGTTCTTCCATTTTCTTGTACGCTGTTGGGTCGTTCAGCAAGTCAAGATCCTGCATTTTTGCCTTGATTTCTTCTTGAAGATCCAGCAGGCCTTTCTTGTAGATTTTGTCACCTAAGACAGTGTGTCCGGGGGCTCTTTGTTCCAAGAACTCGGTGAACACTCCAGCTTCGTAAGCAGCTTTCCACTCATCAGACATCTTGCTAAATATGATATCCCTTATCGACCTGCCTCGCCAGAACGGAATTATTTTCTCTTTGTAGATTCTTCTAGTTGTGCTATCTACCGCGTACGATGTCTTTTTTCTAGTGTCAAGGATTTCAAGATCTTCCAGGCTGTGACAGCATATTTCTGGATATGTAGAAGTTGCCTTTGGAGCTGGGCCTCTTTCGCCGACGATTAACTCGTCGTCGTTAATGCATATTTTCTCCTTTTCAAGCAGATACTTGAACGCAAGTGCCCTTGCAACGGGAGTCGAAGCTCGATCTGCAGCGCCGCTTGCGTAGAACTCGGTGATAAGACTTGCACGTTCAGGGCTTATACTAGGTTTGCATTCAATGCTCTGTTTTCTGAGTCTTCGGATTCTTTCGTGCATGTCATCTTTCCCCTATTTTCACTTTCAGCCCGAAGGCTTCCAGCTTTTCTTTTATTGCCGCCATTTCCTGATCTGACGGTGACAGGATTCTCTTCAGTTTGTATGGTCTGCCCAGGTTCTTGTATTTGTCGATGCCCGCCCTGTGGTAGGGAAGAAGACTGACGTGTGCTACGCTGGCCAGAGAAGCTATGAATTCGCCTGTTCTAAGAATGTTAGCTTCATCATCATTCACGTGGGGAATAATCGGCAAGGAAATCATGATGCTGCCTCCATTCTTTGCCAGTCTTTCAAGATTCTCCAGAATTGGTTTGTTTGACACGCCAGTGTATTTCTTGTGACTTGCTTCGTCCATAGTTTTTATGTCGTAAAGAAAGAGATCCACTTTGTCCTTGATTTTGTCGATGACGCCTCCCGATGCGTACCCGCTTGTATCCAACGTAGTATGAATGTCTCTCTCATTGCATTCGTGAAGTATTGCATTCAGAAAGTCAGGTTGCAGGAGTGGTTCTCCTCCGGAAAATGTCGCTCCTCCCTCTGACTCGTCATAGAAGGTCCTGTCCTTCTCTATTTCCGCGATTATTTCCTCAAGACTCGTCTCTTTTCCAGCGATCGACAAAGCTTCAGAAGGACATATTCGAGTGCATATTCCACACACGTTACAATGTTTCCTGCTTAGTGTCACATGCAGAGAAGTCTGCGAAAGTGCTTTTCTGGGGCACGTCTTTGTGCATTCATCACATCCGATACATCGGCTTTCTCTGTAAATCAAATCGGGCAGTGAGTTTTGGCCCTCGGGGTTGTGGCACCACCAGCAACGTAGAGGGCACCCCTTGAAGAATACAGTAGTTCGAATTCCGGGCCCATCATGAATGGCATACCTTTCGACGTTAAATATTCTGCCCTTTTTCATGATTGCTTCAGCACAATTCAAAATATCATAGCGCATGCTTTAGCTCTTTCTTCGGGAGACTAACGTGCGTTTCATGAGAAAGCGTCTCCACTTGCAGAGCAGTTCAAGCTGTGCAACGATGCCTTGATGAGAAAACTCAAGCATGAGTCGTGGAATATGGTGTTACCTTCGCGTTTCAGCTTGGGCTCTTGAACCCATGTGCCCTAGAGATCGGTAGGTTTCGATGTATTCTTCGGCAAATCTGTTCGCGTAATTCTCTGTTCCCTTATGCTCCCCGTCTATCGAGGTGCGCAAGTGATGGTAGAATTCGTGCATGATTACGAACGGCTCTTTTAGCATGTCACTATTGGCTACGTGTATAGTTTGATTCTTTGCTGTGTAACAGCCCAATTTGCCTATTCGATGACCCTTGGGCAAGCCGACCTTTATCTTTGGAACACTGGTATTGTAGTGCTTTGCAAGCAGTTCCAAGGCTTCCTCGACTTTTCCATTCAATATAAGCTGCACGATTGCTGCTTTGAACTTATGTTCCAAAGACCTGCCTCAGTCTATTTTTTATTATGCACATAGACGCTTCAATGAAGGTCTTATATAATCTCTCACGCGTTGTTTTAAAGAAAAAAGGAAGGTTGTCTGTGTTTTTACAAGATCGATTCCCTGTTCATCGGGAATGCCGTTGTGGCTCTTATGTCGTCCACGCCTAGAATGAACTGTGTAACCCTGTTCAGGCCTATTCCGCATCCTGAATGCAGAAATCCTTGCTTCTCGTAGAATTCAAGGTACCATTTGAAGTCTTCTATGCTTCCGCCTTTTTCAACTAACTGTCTGAACATTGAAGAATTCAACAGTCTTTCGTGAAGCTTATCTTGCCTGTACTCTCGTTCAGCTGCACCGACAGCTTCTCCGCTCATTGGCAGAAGCAGGTCCGCACTGTTAACGATCTTTGAGTCTTCGTCGTTCTCTTTCATGTTGAAGAACTTGATGGCTTTCGGGAAGTGCGTCACGAATAGTGGCTGATTGCCGTTGATCTGGACAAGCATCTTTTCTTGACTGCTTCTCAGGTCGTCTCCCCATCTGACTCCGAAGTCTGCAAGCAACTCGACGGCCTTCGCATAGGTCATTCTTTGAAATGGTTTCCTGACTTTTCCGAGTCTTTCCACATCCGCGTTCAGAAGCACGAGTTCCTCTTTTCTTTCGGCGAGAACGCAATCTATCATCGAACACGTTATGTTTTCTACATGTCCCAGCAGTTGCTCGAAGTTGCCGGCAAACTCTAGTTCGACCAAAGTGAACTCTGTCAAGTGACGTTCGTCTGCAAGTGGTTCTGCCCGGAAGCTTGGTCCTACACACCAGACTTTCTTGAGAAAAGGTGTCAGAACTTCCAAGTAGAGCTGGCCTGTCTGGCTTAGGTATCGTTTTGGACCGAAGTAGTCTATTTCGAACATGGTTGCTATGTTCTCGCATGCTCCGGTTGCTTTGGTCACGTGCGGGACAACGACTTCTACGAAGCCCTGTTCTTCAAAGTATTTTCTAGCCCCTTTCAGAATGCTTGATTCAATTTTCACGATTGCGTGGAGTTCTGGAGCTGAAAACAGTCTGTGCCTGTTCTTCGTGTCCTTCAGAAGACGAGAATTAGCGTTTCCTGCGTTTTCAGTTTCTTTTTTGATTTCACAGGTTTGGGTCTCCATGACCCGCACCAACAATCTTATGTTTAGCCTAATAAGCTTTTTGACAGGTCGAAAAGGGCATAACAAGCAACGAGTGCATCACGTTGGAGGTCCGACATCTGTCCATGGTGGAGCTTCCGCATTTGGGATTGAGTCGGCTCTTGGGAGGTATGGTTTAATGTCGACTATCGGTGATCCTTCGAGGGCGTCAAGTCCCTTCACGGTGAGAACACAATTTTCAGCTTTCAGAAGCTGCACCACGCAAAGGGCTATCGGGTTTGGTCGAGATGGGGTCCTGCAGGCAAAGACTCCTTTTTCAACGTTTACCTCGTGCTTTCTGGGGAAAACCAGCAGGGTCTGCCTTTCTTTTTCACTATCTCTCAAATGAAGCCAGTAGAGAATTATCAGGTGCGAGTACTCCTCTATGCCCTTAAGTCCCGCACAATACTCTTGAAAAATACGTATTCTAGCCTCCTGTTCTTCTGCCCTTTCCACAACCCCGATAAAATGTACCTCTTTTCTTGCATTCCTATCCAAGGCGTTGATCTCCAAGCTCATGGGATGAACTAGCAGTCGCTAACCATTTGTTTGGATCTTGCGCCGAGTATTTCAAACAATTCTTTGTTCTCATTACCATATGACCTTTTTCCATGCCTCTTTACATAAATGTACAAGGTCTTGGGTTCCTGCTGGTTCTCAAATGTGAGCCTTAGCGGTCTAATCCAGGCTCTCGTATCCCTCCATCGTCTCAGAACATCATCCCAACCGAGAAAGACGCCGATAATCTGATGACGGGCAATGACCATGCGAAAGCTTTCTCGTGCACCCTTGTTCTTTTCGCTTAGTAGTATGCTGTCTTCATCCAGTATTAGCTGTCCTTTAGATCTATGGAGGGGAATCCCGATTGGTTGGGAAGTGTGTGCTTTTATGATGTGTTCTTTGAAGTCTTTTCTCAACTCCAAAATATCTTCTTCGAAGCCCCAAATAGCATCATACGCTAGTTTCATCATGCACCCCACAAGAATGGGTTTAGGGCTTCTGCCATTTTTCTATTAGGGCTACTGCTTCAGTAAGAGTGTTAGCCTTGGCATCAGCTTCCTCAGGTTTGCTCTTGATCTTGTTTGCTCTGTCCAACAAAATTGTGCGCATACCTAGTTTCTTTGGAATTTTAATGTCGACAAGCAATTCATCACCTATCATGGCTGCTTCTTGGGCGTCGACATTAAGACTCCGAAGAGTTCGCCTGTGCATTTTGGGATCGGACTTCTCACAGCCTGCCCTATATCCAGTCATGATCGTATCAAAGCAGTCTCTGATGGACACTATTGCAGAGCGAAAGATGAAATCTGGAATGGTGGTGACAATAGCCGTCTTCAAGTTAAGCTGTTTGGCTTTTTTGACTGCTGGGGCAGCATCAGGGAACAAAGAATATTTGTTGCGATCCTCATGAAGCTGGGCAAGTCTTCTCAAGGTTTCATTATCCATTTTCACGTCAAGTCTATTCAGAACTTGCTTAAGGAAGGCTTGTCTGCTTTTGTATCCATGTTTTGGATCATCTACCATTCCAACAAAATGAGAGGCAGCATCCCAAGATTGCGGATAGACTTCATAGCCCTTGGCCAACAGGAATTCCGAAATCTCTTGCGAGCTAAGAGGGTTATCAAGATAGACAAGAGTGTCATGCAGGTCGAAAAACACGGCCTTCAGAACCATACTCTGTGCACCTTTTTATCAGCGATCTCGTACTATTTGATCTTCGACTCTAAAATAGGTTAAGCTAAGCCATGCGGAAAGCGAAAATCCGACTGCTGATTGTTCTGTTGAGGTGAATCATGGATTCAGAACAGGAATTCATAAGTGTTTTAATGTTCGAACACCTAGGTGCTGTCTGCAGGGTGAAACAGCTTTGAGCGAACCGATCTTTGAAGCTTGCAAACAGTTGATTGATGACGCAAAAACGGGTTGTGCGGATCTCGTTTTTAAAGAAATCTGCCTCGAGATTTTGTCAAGAGCGAGTCATGTTCTAGGCCAAAGGCAGTTCAAACAGCTGGTTGCATATGCTGACGAAAAAATGAGAGAAAAAACACGTTTTAAACTGCAGCAAGAAGTAGCTTTGAATAGGTAAAGCAGCACTAGCCGCACATCAGATTTACCCCCGCTGAAAGCAGTTCACGACTGAATTCCCCTCAAGCGAACTGCCCTAGGCAATTCACCCTGCCAACTCATCTCTGCAGTTGGGCTTTCAAAACTAGCGCGAGCCTCGTGAAGGAAGGCTTATTGGCACGTCTAATTTTTTCTTGGCTCGAATTTGGAGCATATTTGGATCATATACTGAACCGGGGGTAGGTTGTGCGCACACGCATACGGAAAGCGCGGTGATCTATTGTCCCATTAGAGATGGCTGCAAGGTCAAACAGGTTTTCTGGACGCGGTCATAATGCCATTCTGCATAGATTTAACATGAGACCAGACGTCTTCAGCTTCCTAACCCGTTTCTCTGATCCGCTATTCTCAGCGAGCGCCAACTGCAGAAGTAACGGTGAACTGACCTAGCCGAGTTTGTACCCTATTTTCCGCAGGAACTCTTTTCGGGCCTTGACGTCTTCCTCAGTCTCTATGCCTTTGCTTTTTAATCCGTCAATGACGCCGATTATTCCTCTTCCCTGCTCAGTTTCTGCGATGATTATCTCAAGCGGGTTTGCCGTCGCGGCGTAAATTGTGCATGTCTCCGGCACGTTCTTGATCTTGTCCAAAACGTTGATGGGATATGCGTTCTTGAGGAAGATTATGAAGCTGTGACCGCAGGCGATCTCGAAGGCCTTGTCCTTTGCTAATTGCCTTAACGCATCGTCGTTTCCCTCGTGCCTGACCAGGCATGGACCTGAGCTTTCACAGAAGCCTATCCCGAACTGTATGTTTGGAACAGCGTTCACTAAAGCTTCGTACAGGTCCTCGATGGTCTTTATGAAATGTGCCATACCTAATATTACGTTGCAGTCCTTCGGTGTTTCAACCTTGACCGTTTTGAATTCGAGCATATTTCGAAGCCTGATGCCAACTTCTGGACAAAGTTGCTTTTAAGATTTGACCATTTTTGGGCGTTGCCTTTCTCAGAGAGTTTGGCTGTACGTGATTAAGTCACGCTTTTTCGCTGGCTTTGTTCTTGAAGAAGAGCCAGTTCTTGTCTTGTTTAAATCTTAGCAGCGTGTAGTTGCCGCTTAGTCTTTCGCCATGTAACGTGAACATTATCTTGTTTTCGCTTCTGTGCTTGAGCGCGTAGGTTCCCCTAT
>Ga0315280_10002056_pt1 | contig 33257 bp, 27 predicted proteins | sample YL17G06_40_MG_FD_203697 | JGI IMG/M metagenome (GOLD analysis project Ga0315280, IMG submission 203697) | Sediment microbial communities from Yellowstone Lake, YNP, Wyoming, USA - YL17G06_40 | ecosystem: Environmental > Aquatic > Freshwater > Lake > Sediment | place: USA: Wyoming | collected...
CGACTACGAAGTGCTTCCCGAAACCAGCGAAGCCCTGATCCAGATCGCCATGATCAATCTGATGCTTCATCGCCTTTGCCCTGAACGAAAACGAAAGAAAAATGAATTCTAAAACACGCTCTAAGGGCTTGAAAGTCCTGCTGGTTGATCCTCCCCATGTCATTTATTCCCCACTGAAACTGTGGGCCGCCAGTCCTGGACTTTTGGCGCTTGCCGCGCATATCCGTAAGGATCACGATGTTCGGTTTGTGGATGCCACGGCGCTGCCGCAAACGTGGTTTGATCTCGAGCGAATCGTTCGCCTCGAAAAACCAGACATTGTGGCGATTACGGCAAATATCACCAGTTTGGTGCCCGACGCCTTCCATGCGGCACGCTTGGTTCGCCATGTGGCGCCGGATGTGAAGATCGTCGGCGGCGGAAGCCATCTCAGCCTTGACGTGGAGCGCCTCCTCAACGGGCCGGCCCAGGGACTTTTCGACTTTGTTGTCGTCGGAGAAGGAGAACCAACCTTCGCAGAGCTTTTGCGCGCGTTGGAGGACGGTTGTCCCACCGACACGATACCGGGCCTGGCTTTTAGCGAGAATGGCCGCGTCCGCCGAACGGCACCTCGATCTCCAATCGAAGACCTCGATTCGCTTCCAACACCCGCTTTCGACCTTATTCCGTTCGATAGTCCCGTCTATAAGATGACAAGTGTCCGCGATCATATCCACATCAATACCAGTCGGGGTTGCGGCGACAATTGCGCCTTCTGTTCCGAGGCGGCTTTTTGGCAATCGCGCTGGCGAGGGATTTCGGCGCGCCGCATTATCGAATATGTCGCGACAGCTTGCGAGCTCCTTCGCACGCACGTCGTGGATTTCTCCGACGACAGCTTCAATTGGAGCCGCGAGAGGACGGAGGCGTTTTGCGACGAGCTCGAACGCAGCCACCTCAAAATTGATTTCTGGTTCGAGGCGCGGGTGGATCACATCTTGCGCGATGCCGATCTCCTGCCGCGTCTTCGCCAAGTGGGTTGCTTTCAGATCATGCTTGGCATCGAGAGTGCCGTGCCGCGCGTACTGGACAGTTACCAGAAGCAGTTCAACCTGATGCGCTCCGAGGAAGCCATTCGGTTGATCCGCGACCACGGCATTATGGCCATGACCAACATCATGTTTGGCGACTGGAACGATGACGCCGAGACCATGGAGGCAACCTATCGTCTCATTCACCGCACAAGCGATTTTCTCATCCTCACGATCACGACGCCCTTTCCGGGAACACCGTATTACCAGCGCATGGAAGAAGCCGAGCGGATCGAGGATCACGATCTCGCGCACTACGATTTCTTTCATGCCATCATGCCAACCGCGCGATTGAGTCGCCGCGAGGTCGAGCAGTACTACCATCGGTTCCTGAAGCGCTTCTACACTCAGCCGCGGATTGTCCGGGAGTGCCTGACCTCGCGCAATCCCTATAAGCGCAAGTTCTTCCGCTTCATCCTTCGACACGTCCGCGATCAAATTCTACGGAGGCGATGGCGGCAGCCCAACTATGTGACGTTCGAGGAGTTTTGGGCGGCACGACAGCGCGAGAGCTGGGAACTCGACGAGCCGCCTTCTTGAGGCAGAATCGTTACCCGCGGGTGATCCTCACGAATCCGTAAAGTGCAACAATCGTAGGGACACACCCGAACCACGTTCTGGGGAGACGCATCTTTCGCCCACTGTCCGTCGGAAAAGGAATGGCGAAAATTATGGATTTTCGGCCAGAGTGACCTCGACCGTTTGTTGGATTTGCGAGACGACGTCGAACGGCAGGTCGGTAACCTGCACCTGGTCGCTGCGGCATCGCCACACGGCACGCTCGACGACATTGCGAAGCTCGCGTACGTTGCCCGGCCAGCGGTAAGCCTGGAGGGCGCGCAAAACCGGTGGTGTCAGGGAGATCGTCCTTCGACCCACCAACGGGGCCACGCGGAGCGCAAATTCCGTCGCCAGTTCGATCAGATCCTCGCCGCGTTCGCGCAGCGGCGGAACAACGACCGAATGGCCACTGATCGTGCGAAGCAGTTCTTCTTCGAACCTTCTCTCCGAAAGCACGTTTTCCAAGGGCTCGCTCGTTGTGGCAATCAGACGAACGTCGGCGAAATATCGGCGTTGGCCGCCGAGCCGCGCGAACCGAAGCGTCTTCAGATAGGCCAGCAGCGCCGTCTGCACCTCCAGCGGCGACGCACCGATTTCCTCGATGACCAGCGTTCCGCCGTGTGCTGTCTCGATCTTCCCGCGGGTTGGCGCGACGGTCTCTGGGGTTTGCACCTGTTCCACTCCAAGAAGGCATCCCGCGATTCGTTCTGGCGGCACGCTAAGTGCATGGAACCACACCAATGGCCCCCTCATTCGGGGGCTTCGGTGGTGGATTTCCCGAGCTACATCGTGTTTACCGCTTCCGCGTTCACCGACGATTAAAACGGGCTCGTCGGATTCTGCAACCTCAGCGATTCGCTGTCGCAAATCCTTCACAGCGGTTGACGAACCCAGCAGCGCTTCGGTACTGCCGGGGTCGGCCTCCGCCGCTCGGGCCATCGTTTCGAGCCGCTCAATCTCTTGGAGGATAAAGATGCCGTTGCCCACTTGGTGAGCGATCGCCGTGAAAAGCGCCAGCGCGCGATGGTCAAAAGCGTTCGGCTGAGGCCGGTCCACAAGAACAGCGCCGACCAGCTTGTTGCGGCCCAGCAATGGCGCGCACATCAGCGATCGGCCCTTGGCCTCGCCCATCAAGTTGAGCACATCGCTCGGCGGCAGCTCGCTGCGACTGTCGCGGATGCATATCGCGCGCCGGGACCGGATACAGTAGAGAACCGCCGTTTGACTGACCATCGGTGAGGCTTCGTCGCTGAGAACCAGCGCCGGCTGGAACGGCGGTTTGGCTCGTTCGGTGAGAAAGAGGCACGCCACGCTGGCGTTGACACAGGATCGAATCGCACGGAGAGAATCGCGCACCAGACAGGGCAATTCCGTGCTCGCACTGACCAGGGCAGAGAGCCGGTAGAGAATCCCCAGACTGGCGGGATCGAAGGTTTGGCCGTGAAACCAGAGCGGCTCGACCGTATCCTCGAAATTGGTATCTTCCTGAGCGGGGGAAGACAGGATCGGCTCGTCCGCCCAGGTTTGTTCGAGTAAATCCAGGTCCGTTTCAAATACCAGCGTCGTTTCCCCAATCTGAACTCGGTCGTCGCGATGGAGCCGCTGGGGCGAAGTGATTTTCTGGCCGTTGACGAAGGTCCCATTGCGACTGCCCAAATCCTCAATCCACCACTGTCCACCGGAACAGTAAAGACGGGCATGCCAGCGCGAGATCACCCGGTCGTCCAGTCGAACGGCGCAATCGCCCCCGCGCCCGATCACCGCCGGACCCTTTCCCAGCTCATACGCGGTGCCCAACGATTTCTCTGAAATGATAACCAGGCGGTCCATTGGTTTAGTCCGCGATGCCTTTGTCCGCTCGCGGACACCTGTCAACCTTTGCTTTTGCGGATTCCCATCATTTTCCGCGCGCTTCTGGGTCCGATGTTTACGGCTTCTCGCGGTCGAATGTCGAGTGCTTTTTGAGAAACCGCTGAAGCCGCACGAAGAATTTCCTTTGAGGCGCAAATTCGACGCGCCGCATATCGGTCAAAGTGCAGCCACATTTTCCCGGATGGCGATGCCGAAGTCAAAGCAAACCGAATCGAGCCTCCGGCAAATCGAAAAATCAAATTGACCTATACCGGGCGGACCTATAGCAAGTAAGGCGGCGCCGAGACAGAACGGGCGGTGTTGTTTTGGCCTGCGAGAGGGGAAAGGCAGCGATGAGAATAGACGGACGTGCCGCCGACCAACTTCGTACGGTCCGCATGACGCTTGACTATATCAAACATGCGGAGGGGTCCGTTCTGATCGAGCTCGGCGATACGCGTGTGATCTGCACCGTGACGGTTGAGAACCGGGTCCCGCCTCACGCCAAGGAAGTCAACCAGGGATGGTTGACCGCCGAATACGCCATGATCCCGCGTTCGGCGAGCACCCGAATTGCGCGCGACGTGTCGCGTGGCCATCTCAGCGGTCGCAGCGCAGAAATCCAGCGCGTGATCGGTCGCGCCCTGCGTTCGGTCGTTCGCCTCGATCGCCTCGGTGAGCGAACATTTATCGTGGATTGCGACGTCGTCCAGGCCGATGGCGGTACGCGGACGGCGGCGATCACCGGGTCGTTCCTTGCCCTGTTTAGTGCGGTGTGCCGCTTGCAGGCCGAAAACCAGCTCGGCAAGGGCATCCTGAGCGATTTCCTGGCCGCTGTCAGTGTCGGAATTGTCGAAGGCGAACCCGTTGTCGACCTTTGCTATCTCGAAGACGCCACCGCCGAAGTGGACATGAACGTGGTCATGACGGGCAGCGGCCGGTTCGTCGAAATCCAAGGCACAGCTGAATCGAAGCCTTTCGACGCATGCCAGATGGAGCAGATGCTCAGCCTGGCACGGCTGGGTGTGAGGCAACTGATCGAAAAACAAAAAGAAGTTCTTGACCGAAGCGAATGCCCGTAAACGAGCGGGCGCCCATCCCTGTCATTTCCGTTTCTGCCGATGAATCGTTACGAATTTGCGGAGCAGCTGAGACAAGTCGCGCCGGCCGTCGAGGCGGCCTTGCGCCAATGGGCGTTGCCCGAAGCGGAGCCGATCGCCAACCTTGATGATGGCGTTCGCTATGCCCTCGGGCTGGATGTGGGCAGCGACTTGCTTCGCGGCAAGCGATTGCGGCCCGCGCTGGCGGTTTTGACGTGCGAGGCGCTCGGTGGGCAGCGCTCCCATGTCCTGCCCTTCGCCGTTGCGATCGAGCTGGTGCACAACTATTTCCTGGTCCATGACGACATCGAGGACGGTGACGTCATGCGCCATGCTCGACCGACGGTGTGGCAGAAGTTTGGCTTGCCTCACGGAATCAATATCGGCGACTACCTGCATGGACGCGCCACGGCGGTCATTCTCCGGTCGCTTGACTGTGGCGTTTCGCTTGCCGATGTCCTTCGCTTGTTGAACCTGCTTGCCGAGACGCTCGATCACACGCATCGCGGCCAGGCGCTTGACATGAACGCGCGTTCGCGCGCCGACCTGACCATCGAGCAATACCTCGCCATCGTTGCCGAGAAGACCGGTCACTATCTGGCCGCGCCGATGATTGGGGGGGCGATCGTGGCCGGCGCTTCGGAGTCGCTTCTCGACGAGATTCGAACCTATGGCTCGGCCGTCGGACCGATGTATCAGATCGCGGATGACTTGATTGACCTGACCGAAGGCAAGGGTCGCGGCGAGCGAGGCGCCGACATCCGCGAGGGCAAACGGAGTTTTATGGTCGTATTCGCTCTTTCACGGCTCGATGCGGCCACGCAAAAGGACCTGCTGGAGATTCTCGATCGGCCGCGCCAAGCTACCTCTCCCCGCGATGTCGCGCGGGCCATTGAACTTCTCGAGGAGTGTGAAGCAATCGAACAGGCACGGGCGGCCATCCGGGATTTTTCTCGTCGCGCTCGCGAGTCCGCCGCTCGAATGCCAGAACGACTCGGCCGTTTGCTGACTGGCGCAACAGACTCTTTGGAAAGCCGAACCCGCTGAGAAGCAAGATGTGAGAGGCGAGAGGCAAAAAGTGAGAAAGAAGCAAGAAAACGGGACTCGGCGCCTTTGCGTCCCGGCGTGAGCGAGTTGGATGGAGAAAGCGTAGATGGATTCCGGTTCGCCCCAGTCATTACGAATCCTCATCGCGTGCAGCAGTCGCAAATGGATTAGTGAGGCGGCACACTGCTTTCTTCTCTATGAGAGTCTTGCCGCACGCGGCCACAGCCCACTTCTCGTCGTTCGTGAGGGATGGGAACTGGAATCGCGTGCTCGTCAAGCCGGTATGGACGTTGTCCCGTTGCGGTTCCGAAGTCGCTTTTCACCGCTCAGCGATTGGCGCGACATTCGACATTTCGCGCGCCTCGTCGCCCGCCGTTCGATAGATGTCGTCCACTGTCACCGAGGCAAGGACCACTGGATTGCCGCCCTGGCATTGCGGCTTTCCGGTTCAAAGGTTCCCCTGATTCGTACGCGCCATGTCGTGACGCCGGTCGCGTCCGGCCCGTTCAACCGATGGCTTTTCGGCCATGCCACGTCGCGGATCATCTCGGTTTCCAACGCAGCGGCGGCCAGTTTCAGTCGCGTCAACCCGCGGTGGTCCCAGCGCTCGCTGGTTCCCAAGAACCGCGTCGTCTTCTCAGGCGTTGACCTGGAGAAATTCTCGCCCGACCGTCGTTCGGAGGATTGGCGACGCAAGGTCGGTCTCGAAGAAGGCGATGTTTTGATTGGTCTGGTCGGACGGTTCCAACGCATCAAGGGACAATATGAGTTCCTGCGAGCCGCGGGGATTATCGCTCGCGACTATCCGCGCGTCTGGTTCCTGCTCGCCGGCCGAGGAACAGACAAGAAACGCCAGCGTTATCGCCACATGGCCGAATCGCTGGGAATCGAAGAGCGGTTCATCCTGCTTGGCGAGCTGGAAGACATTGCCTCGGTCATTGCCGCGTTCGAGATTGGCGTCGTTGCTTCGCTCGGCTCGGAAGGATCGAGCCGCATTGTTCTCGAGTATATGGCTTCGGGCCGGCCGATCGTCGCCACGCGGGTGGGAAGCATTACGGATCTCATCGAGGACGGCAAGACAGGGCGACTCGTTCCACCGGGCGATGTGGCCGCGATGCGCGATGCCATTTGTGAATTGCTCAGTTCGCCCGAACAGCGCCGCCGGTTTGGCGATGCGGCGCGCGCCCGCGCCGAACAGTATTTTCCCCTCGACCGGTGGATCTTGCACGTCGAGGAGGTCTATCGCGAAGCACTCGGTTTTCCTGTCGAACCAGCCACGCCGACCGATCCCCCGAGACTGTCTTGAGCAGCAGCGGCTCAACGGCGTGGAGACGCCATCCAAGAAGACACCGGTTGCCACAAGAATCCCTCCCAAAACTGGCGGATGCCTGGTATTTCAGACTTGAAACGGCCACGCACAAGGTGATCATGGAGCAACAATGAACCGGGAAAGGAGAAAATCGGAGATGAACCATCGAGACGAATGCCGTTCGCGTCGTGAATTCTTGAGGAACACACTGCTTGCCGGAGGTGGCCTTGCTTTGCTTAGCGCCACTCGCTCCTCCGCGGAGCCGGCGGCAGAAAGGAATGTCGTTGAACCACCGAAGGTGACCGTCGGTCCAAGTCGCGCGGCGCTGATCAAGGGAGAGACCCGCACGGGCAACGTCCTCGAAGCGCTCAAAGCCATTGAGAAGGATGTCCGCCGCGGGCTTGAAGGCAAGAAACGCGTTCTCATCAAACCGAACTTTGTGCACACCGAGAGGCCGTTGGCGGCGACTCAGGCCGATGCCGTCGAGGGCATCCTTGAGTTTCTCAAACCGGTTTTCCGAGGCGAGATCATCATTGGCGAGTCGGCGACCAGCTCGTCGGCCAGCGACGCCTTCCGCAATTATGGTTATCTTGAACTGGCCAAGAAATATCCCGTCAAGCTGATGGACTTCGACCTCGAACCTTTCCGGTATATCTATTGTATTGACGACAAGTTTCGTCCGCGGGCCGCTCGGATCACTCGGCTGGTTTTCGAGCCCGACCTCTACATCATTTCGGCGGCGGTCATGAAAACCCACGACCGCGTCGTGGCCACACTCTCGCTAAAGAATCTTTTGGTCGGCTCCGTGATCAAGGACACCACTTTTGGCTGGGGTCCTGGAAGAAAAGGCGTCAACGACAAGCCAATTGTACACGGCGGCAATACGATCCGCGGCGTCAACTACAACCTGTTTCGCATGGCCCAGACCTTGCGGCCCCACCTGTCGGTTATTGATGGCTTCCAAGGCATGGAAGGCAACGGCCCTGCCGGTGGAACGCCCGTGGATCACAAGATCGCCATTGCGAGCGCCGATTTTCTGGCCGCCGATCGCATCGCTGTCGAGGCGATGGGGATAGACTTTGCCAAAGTTGGCTATCTCAGTTTCTGCCATCAGGCCGGCCTGGGCCAGGCCGATCTGGCGAAAATTGAGATTCAGGGCGAAAAACCCGACAACGTGAAGCGCACTTACCGGCTCCACGACAAGGTCGAGAAACAGTATGATTGGGGCTGAGCCGGGCAGCGGCATGGGCATCTTGCCCATGATTTCAGTCACTGGTGTTTGTCAGATTTTCACGGGCAAGATGCCCGTGCCACGTAAGGGCCGGTCATGAAAGCTTGCCCACGATGCGGCTTCTACAACGTTGACGAACGCGACCGGTGCCTGAAGTGTAACTCCATTCTCGAACACGACTGGGCGGCGGCGCAACAGAAGGTCCGATTGCGCCGCTTTCAGTTTCATCATGTTTCCTCCGCCGGCGCTAACCTCTATTACGCCGTTCGAGGGTGGTTCCATTTTCCGCTTCCCGAGAGTTGCCCATACCGCAATCCCTGGCTGGCGGGCTTTTTGAGTCTCTTGCCGGGTTTGGGACAGATTTACAACCGCCAGTATCGCAAGGCCGCATGGGTTTTCTTGGGTTTCCTCGCGGCGCTTTGGCTGGCCGCCGTGACCATTCTCCATCCCCTCAGCTACCTGTTCATCGCCTTGCTCGTGGCCTGGGTTCTCTATTGCTTCAATGATGCCATGGTCACGGCAACGCGGATAGATGGGCAGGAATGGACTCGCGGCTACACCGTTGCATCGTTCAGCGCCCTATTCTTCTACCTGGGGATTTTCGTCTCGCTCAGCCAGTTTTTCCTCATTGGCCTGTTCGCCGGCTTCATCCTCTATTGCCTTTACAGCGCATTCTGGGGCAGCGGCGAAGTCAACAAAGCCAAGGTTCTGACAACGGCGGCTGTGGCTTTTGGGATTCTTTTGCTTTGCTGCTTTCTTAGCCGCTCGGGCAACCCGGTCATCCATCGCTGGATCTATTGGGAGCAAGACGTTCTGGCCCCGTCGCTGGTCAAAGGCGACTTCATTTATGTAGATTGCTTCACCTATTGGTTTCGCGAGCCTCGCCTCGGGGAGCTTGTCTTTTACAACCCACGAACCTATTCGATCCGGCAAGGCGAGAACACCTATGTCGTAAATCTCTTGAACGCAATTGAGCGTGTTGTCGCGTTGCCCGGCGACCGCTTCGTCCGCGAGAACGAGCAATTCTATCGAAACGGCCAATTGGTTCCACCCCAGTTGCAGCCGCTGAATCCGGCGGGGTTGCCGGTCAGTTTTGCGTTCGACGTGCCCCAGGGCCACTACTTGGTCTTGATTTCCTACGGACCGGAGGAGAGCATCCTCGGTGGACTCGGGGGGACATATCGGGCACCCTCACCCCGCGAAGGGGCATCGGGAGATTGGGGGGCGGCATGCATGGTTGCACGAGATGAAATCTACGGTCGGTGCCTGTTCATCTGGCATCCGGTCCGTCATCGCCGCTGGCTCACCCAGCGGTAAAAAATCAGGTAAGAGGATTCAACTCGGTTTCAGATGGTTTTCTGGTTGCTTTTCGACAGGATGGCTGGAAAAGATTAAGCCGCAACTGCAAGGGTGGTCTCGAGCAGGTTGGATAATGCCAATGGGATTCGAACACTTGGCGACAGTGGTGCGGCTAGTCGGTTGGCTGGCGACCGCGGTGTTTGCCTTGGGGACGGCCTCGTGTCCCAAGGAAATGGCCCTCAACGTGGACGAGAAGTTCTCGGTCAATCTCGTCCGTCCCGCCGCCACCTGGCCCCGGCTGAATCGTCTTTCACCTGGGGAAATTGAAGCGTATCAAAACTATGGCAAGCCCGACTATTTTCGCATCCTCTATCCCCCGCACGGTGAGATTTCGACCAGCCGTGAGGCCGGACCGGCTATCCGCGCCAAACGACTCAAAGATCTGCCCCGGTCGTGGATCTACGAGACCAAAAAAATCGAAATTCAATTCCCCTCGGCCGCAAAGTTCGTCGAGATGCCGCTTTCCGATCAGATGAAGGTGCTGTGTCTTCGGGGCGATCCTCAGGATCGCGATTTTCAGACTAAGAATGGCAGGATTCACGAGAGCTGGACCTATTATGACGTGGGCGAGAAGTACTTCTTCCTCGATGGCCATCTGGCCGAAAAGCAGGTCTTCCAGGGCATCGGCCGGCCCTTCTCGAGGATGTAAGGTGGCAGCCTTCCGCAGGTGGGCGTCTTTTGCGGCGCCTCTGTGGGGGAATTCATCTATGTGCTTGGTTCCGTTTTGCCCCTGTTTGAAATTCTTTCTATTATCAACCCCCCGGCTTATGCGGATCAACTAATTATGTGGACAGTCCCACATAGCGCAGCAGTTCTGGAGAGCCAGCGGCGAGGCGGGCCAGTTCGGCACAGACTTGGTGACGAAACTCGCGGAAGTCATCGCACCAGGGATGCGCATGGGTTACCCGTTGGCGCGTCCATCGCCAGAGTTTCTCGCTGGCATTCAGCCAAGGGGCATACGTGGGCAGCCAAAGGACCTTCACGCGGTTCTAGCGACCGAGCCGCCTCGGACACCTTGGGGATGGGCGTGGTTGGGCCAATTGTCCCACACCAGGTAGATCGTTTCAGCCTCCGCTCGTTCTTCATCCGTCAGGTTCATCGCTCACCTCCGGACTGTTTCCTTCGCTCACCCCCAATCCTATGTCAAGATAAATAGGTGATGACCATAAAAGCGGGGTTAAGAAGAAAGAGCCGCTGCAAGCCCCAGCAGGGGCAAATCCAAGATGCGCCCAAAGCAATTGCCCCGGTGGGAAGAAGCAGGGCAATTGTCAGAAGTGCATCCATCCCGCGGGACATCTTGCTTGTTCTCACCACTTCCTACCCAATCCAAAATCGAAAATCGGGACGCCCTCAAGAGGCTCTGCTGCCGATAGAGCTCCCACCCGGTTGACACGGCCGCGGGAGGGATGAGGGAAGTCCGCCAGACCCCGCCCCCGTCAAGCCCTGACAGGGCGCCCTCCAAGCGGCGACGACGATGCGCGATCTAGAACGCTTTTTCAGAGCTTGCCGCGAAGGGGGAACCTCTTTTCCCAGGACGTTGCCCCACAAGCGTTAACTTAAGGCCAATTTGCCGATAAAAATGGGGCGAAATGCGGTGTCATACAATTGACCAAGTACCCGGTACGGAGTAAGGAAAGCCGCATAAACACTGGCGACTCTGCATGGACCGTGCTGCCGACATGGAAATTAGGTTAACGCTTATGGGCGTTGCTCTGGGCTGACATAAAACCGCCCGTGCAAGGCTTTGAAAATGCCTGGCTTGGACCTGGAATTCTAGTTAATCACCCCTTTCTTGGTGAGAAATGCGCCTTGGTGCCTTTCTCGCCTCCCATTCTTTGGCGCCTTTCGCGCCTTCATGCGCAGCTCGGCGATTTGCTGGAGCAATACTTTCTGGAGTGCCTTGACGTCAAGCCTGTGCGGAGCGACGCTGTGGAGAGCCACAAGGGCCGCCAGGGCTGCGGCGGCGCCGGAAGCGTGGCCGATTGGAATGGTGCCCCTTCGCCGAATTGGGATTATTCCGCCCTCAGTGCCTCAATCGGCTCGAGGCGAGAGGCGCGAGCGGCAGGATAGATTCCGAACGCAATGCCCAGAGATACCGAGAAGACAAACCCGACCGCCACAGCGGGCCACGAAATCGTCGGTTCCCATTGGCGCAGCCCCGATAGTGCGAAAGTCGCTGCGATCCCCGCCCCTACGCCGATCAGCCCCCCAGCACCCGACAAGAGAACCGCCTCAAGCAGGAATTGGGTCCGGATATCACGGCGTCGCGCCCCAACAGCCCTGCGCAGGCCGATCTCACGGGTTCGCTCACGCACAGACATTAACATGACGGCGAGTATGCCGAAGCCGCCAACCGCCAACGAAATGCCCGCGACGCTTCCAATCAAGAGCGTCAGAGTATGGCTTGTTTCGCGTTCTGCTTCCAGGATCGTCGCCTGGTTCTGGATCGTGAAATCGTCGCCCTTGCCCTGCAAGCGATGTCGCTGCCGGAGAAGAGCCGTGATTTCTTTCTCAGCCTGATCCAGACCCTCCGCACTGCGGCCCTGAACGTGGATGGCCTGGAGATAGGTCACGTTGAACAGCCGGCGCATGGCCGTCTCAAGCGGGACAATGACAAGATCATCCTGGTCCACACCATTGATGTCCGTGCCCTTGGGGGCCGCGACGCCAATCACCTCGAACGGCACGCGCCCGATCCGGAGGAGCTGTCCGACGGGGTTGGTGTCACCAAACAAGGTCTTGGCAACTGTGGGACATACAAGGGCAACCCGCCGGGCCGCACGCGCCTCCTGCGGTTCGAAGGGACGCCCCGATGTCAGAGGGAGATTTCGGATCCGGAAACCATCGGCGCTCATACCCATGACTGTCGTATGGACGGCGCCGGTTCCCCATCGGACTGGCATTTTCTTGCGGACGACCGACGCGGTCAGCGCGACCGAAGGACAGTCCTTTGCGATCGCCTGGGCGTCGGAAGGAAGCAATGTCTTGACCGTCGTGGCCTGACGCTCGCGGCCTGCGATGATCTGAGTCTGACCGGCGTTAATGATAATGAGGTTGGTACCCATGCTTCGGATGCAACTGAGGATCCGCTGCTCGGCGCCCCGGCCAACCGCCACCATCAGTATTACGGCGCCCACACCAACAACAATCCCTCCTACGCTCAGCAAGGTCCGGGTCTTGTGAGCAGCCAAGATCTCGCAGGAAAGAGCGAGATTCCGTGTGACCCTCACCGCAAGGCTTCCACCGGATGCAATCGGGCCGCGCGTCGGGCCGGCTGAACGCCGAAAACCAAACCTACCAATACCGCAAAGAGAACCGCCAGGGCGAAAGGCTCCCACGAAATCACAGTGACTACCTTGAAATAGCGCGGCAGAAGAATGCTCACACCCCAACCCAATGCACAGCCGAGGATGGCACCGATCAGAGTGACCGTAAGCGACTCGGTCAGGAATTGTAGAAGAACCGCACGGCGGGTCGCCCCGACCGCGCGCCGCAGACCGATCTCCTTGGTCCGCTCGCCCACCGAGATGAGCAGGATGTTCATCATGACGACTCCACCGACCAAAAGACCGAGGGTGGCTAGTGTGACCAGCAAGGCTGTCAGGGTCCCGGAAATTCCACGAGCCGCCTCAGCGACTTCTTTTGCTGTGACGATCGAGAAATCGTCAGTCTCCGGCGGGCTGATGTGGTGGCGCTCGTGCATCAGCTGTCGAATCTGCTCAGCCGTCTTGGGCACGTCGGCGACGTTCTTCATGCGGACCCGGATATAGGTGAGGTGGTTCTGGTTGAACGTGCGGCGCAGGCCCGTGGTCAGAGGAATCACCGCCCGGTTGTTTTCATCGTCTCCGCCCGGACTGGCAGGATGGTCGCTCAAGGCGCCCTTCACGCGATAACGCACATTGTTGATCAGGATGTCGCTGCCCACCGGGTTTTCGTCGCCGAACAGTGCCTTGGCCAGACGCGTGCCCAGCACGCACACGTGGGCCATGGTCGCCATGTCCTCGGCGGCGATCCCCTCGCCCACCTGGGCGGGCCACTCCATGGCCTCGTGCCAGTCGGGATCCACGGCGAACACGTCACCTTCACACTGGCGGCTACCGGCTTTCATCGGAATACCATGCTTTTGGGCGACCGATGTCACGATATCCCATCCTGTGATGGTCGAGCGGATTGCCTCGGCATCTTCCATCTTGAGTGTGACGACATTCGCCTGAGGCTTTGTATATCCCTTGCCACCGCCCGCATTGATCTTGATAAGCCGAGTGCCGAACGCGTTGACTCGCTTCATTACCTCGCGTTGGGTTCCTTTGCCCATAGACACGATCACGGTCAGCGCGGCGATGCCGACAATGGTGCCGGCCATCATGAAGAAGGTGCGAAGTTTGTGCGTGGCCAGAGCGCGAAAGCCTTCCGTTGTGATTCGTGAGTGATTCATCGGTTCTCCTCCTTGGCCAGTGCGGCCAGCTCCGCCTCCGCGTCGCGGGGTCGAGTTACGGCGCGGTCTTCGGCGATTTTCCCATCCCGAAGAACAACAATGCGATTTGCATGTTCGGCCACGGCCTCGTTGTGAGTGACCAGCAGGATGGTTCTTCCGTCCCGATGCAACCGTTTGAAGATGGCCAGCACTTCCGTCCCGCTTCTGCTGTCGAGATTGCCCGTCGGTTCGTCCGCCAGAATTAGATGCGGGTTGGTAATCAGCGCCCGCGCAATAGCTACCCGTTGTTGCTGCCCGCCGGAAAGCTGGCTGGGCTTATACGACATTCGGTCGGCCAAGCCCACGGCCGCCAGCGCCTTCTCAGCCTGCTGTTTGGCGTCGTTCGGATAGCGTTCGGCGTAAATCAGCGGCAACATGACATTACGCAAGGCCGTCGCGCGATCCAGCAGATGGAATTGTTGGAAAACAAAACCAACCTTGTGATTACGTAAACGAGAAAGAGCGTCATCATCGAGAGCGGTGACGTCTGCGCCTTCAAGCCGGTATTGCCCCCCTGTGGGTTTGTCGAGGCAACCCAGAATGTTCATCAATGTGCTTTTGCCGGTGCCCGATGCCCCCATGACGGCCACATATTCGCCGGAGCCGACCCGAAACGAAATGCCTTTGAGCACAGGTGTGGCCACGCTGCCGCTGACGTAGGTCTTTTCGATGTTCTCCAGTTCGATCATATGGTGTCTCCTCATAGTGGAGCGTGTTCTGGTTTCCCGTCTTTGGTCAAATTCGGGGCAATCCGATTGTCCACTGAATTCTGTCTGAATAATGCTTCAGAATTCCAGGAGAACAATGCATGATCCGATGGTGCTCCTTGACCTAGCTTTCACGGCTGGCCGGGCGTGGAGGTTTGCTCTTCGAGCAAGACCTCCTGTCCTTCTTCCACCCCAGACACCACTTCGACCCACTGGTTGTCCTTCCAACCCACCTTGATCTCGCAGGGTTCGACCCGGTCCTTGGAGACGACATACACGACGTTCTTGCCCTGGCTTCTTTTGATGGCCTTGGCCGGAATGGCCAGGACATTCTCGCGTCTGTCCTGCACGATGGAAACACTGGCCGTCATTTCGGGCCTAAGCAGGCCCTCATAAGGGTTCGTGATTTCGACCACTACGTCGTAGTTGACCACATTTTCCTGGATGACCGCCCGCGGATAGATCGCTTTCACTTTGCCGGCGAACTCGCGCGAAGGAAAAGCGTCCACGGCGAACACCGCTTTCTGCCCCACGGCAATCTTGCCGATGTCCACTTCGTCCACGAACGTATCCACTTGAAGGCGACCGAGATCCACGATCGTTACAAACGTGGGCGCATTGAGGCCCGCCGCGACCGTTTCCCCTTCCTGAGTTGAGACCGATCCGATTACCCCGGAGATGGGTGCGGTGATGGTCGCATACGAGAGTTCGACTTCCGCATTGAGCACGGCCGCCTTGGCACGGTCAACCTCGGCTGTGGCTTGTTTCATATCCTCGGTAAATTGTGTTCTGGTCAGCTCGACAGATTTGCGAGCGGAGGCAAGCTGGGCTTCGGCCACCGAGAGCCGCTCTTTTGCTTGATCCCACAGCTCCGCCGAGGCGAGTCCCTTCTTCCACAAAGCGTCCTCGCGATCAAACTCGCTGCGAGTCAGCACCGCCGTGGCTTCGCGCTGGGCCAAGTCGGCCTCGGCCTTCTCGATTTCCTTCGGGCGTATCGTTTTCACTGCCGACAGTTTTGCTTCGGCGGTGCGCAATTCTGCCCGGCGCTGGGCCACCACGGCCTCCAGGTCTTTCTTCTCCAGCTCCGCAATGATCTGCCCCTTTTTCACCATGTCCCCGATGTTGGCCAAGAGGCGCTCCACTTTTCCCGACAACCGCGCACCGACGCGGACCTCTGCCCCTACCTGCGGCTTCACAGCGCCCGTCGCGAGAACCGTCGAAGAAAAGGTCCGCCGCCACGCCCTCGCTGTCACGGGCTGCGGACCATTGTTCTCACGACCCCGGACATGCCAGAGCCAGAAAACCAACGCCACGCCCCCACATAGGGCAAGAATCAACAGACTAACCAGTCTTCGACGACTTCGTATCACAGATCAATTCTCCAAGACGGCTACGGAGATAACTCCCTACTCTCCTACTTACGCATCCGATGTGGAGTCAGGCATCCGCACCGGACATGCAGGCCTCTTGCGGGATGCAAGAACAGAATTCTATCCCTTCTGGCCGCGATAAGTGGCTCGCCGAAGTCTCCGACTAGCGGCGACACGCGCCTACCTCGCCCTGATAACCCAGACTCAGAGACAACGCCCGATCAGTCAACGAAAAAAACAGGCAGCCTCCCCGCTGTGTGGGTCAGGTAGATTCTGCGAAACCGCGAGATGCTCTCCCGGGGTCTCCGGGTCCAGCCTGGTGCGGTAGGTGCGTAGGGCGGTTGGGTCGCGCAGCGTTAGCGATTCCGTCGCCCAGGTTATGCCCTCATTCGCAGCTCGGCATTTTAGGTGCGGAACATTTTCAGGAGCGCTTTGAAGCCGCGTTTGGACAGCCAAGCCTCTCTCACCCCAGGTCGTCTCTTACAGGCGCAGGCGATTCAGAACGAACTCTTTCACAGCCAATGCTGAGCTGCGGGCTTCCTGTGCCACTTCGGCGCTTGGCCAGAATTCCTCATCATACCGAAGTTCAACCGCATAGGGGGTCAATAACTCAACGATAGGAATCAGGGAACGAAATGATTCGTCCTTGCTCGAGCAGAGGTCAACAAGTTTGGCTAGGTTGTGAGAGAACGGAAACCCAACGCCGACATGGATCAAATAGGCTTTCAGGTGTCTTTCGGACGACTGCTGGGCGTGGAAACAAGCCGCATCGAAGGCGCCGGCATTGAGCGACGCATCCAAGGCCACCAGATCGCTCTGAGCCTTTCGCAACCAGCTTCGAACCAAGTCAGCCTTCTCTTTCATACAGCACCTTCCCTTCGCGCAGTGCTGTCGTGACGAAGGCTTGAGAGACACCGCTCCATTCTTGCACTTCCCGGGGTGTATAAACCATGACATCCACCTCGGCGGGAAGGTCTGCCAACAGCCCATAAAGTCTGGCGGAGCGCCGGTAACGCGGTTCATCCGATTGCTTAATTACCAGGAGATCGAAATCACTTTCGGCACGCGCGTCTCCCCGCGCGCGGCTGCCAAAAAGAATTATCCGTTCGGGATGTACGCTTTCGCGAATCCGCGCTACCATTTCGGCGAGTATTTGATCTGTTGGACTCATGCCTGTGCCTTGCGACCCAGGGGCGAATTCAATCTGACCGTGTAAATCCCGGCAAGTCCAAAACGAGGCAGGCGGGTTGCCAACTTATCCTGCCTCTATACCTTCATCCGAAGCTCGGCGTTTTGGCTGAGGAGTGTTTTTTGGAGCGCTTTGACATCGAGTTTGCGCGGAGCAACTCTGTTCAGGGCCGCCAGGGCTGCTGCGGTGCCGGAAGCGTGGCCGATGGCCATCGCAGGAGCCATGGAGCGCGCCGATTGGAATGGCCCCTGTTCGCACGAGATGCAGCGTCCTGTCAGCACCAACCCTTCTACCTTTTGCGGCACGAGCGAGCGATAGGGAATGTCGAACCCTTCGTGCTCGAAGAAGAACCGCTTGCCGTGATAGCTCGGCATTGGGTTGGAACTGATGGCGATGACATCGGGGAATCGCGTGCTCTTGATGGCATCCTGCTCGGTGACGACGTATTCGCCGAGAATGCGCCGCGTTTCGCGAACACCGATGGTCATCGCCGTCTGCATGAGATAGATTGATTCCTGGCCAGGCTTCTTTCGCATCGCCTGGACGTCGTCCCAGAGCTTCAAGCGACTCTCGATCTCGACCCGGGTGAGGTTCTCGACATCCAGGCCGTCGCCATCGGCCCGCGGACCCCATTTCACAACGCGGTCGCCGATTCGGATTCCGCCGAAGTTCTTGAGGCTGGCCGGCACGCCACCGACACGGTACATCAAGCTCATGTTCATGCGGTCGCGCTTCTCCGAAGGATCGGCGGGTTTCATGAACGGCGCTCCGGCCCACGCGGCCACATCGCCATCGCCGGTCGCATCCACCACGATGTCGGCGGCGATGGCCTGGCGACCCGATTTGGATTCGACAATGACGCCGATGACGCGGTTGCCGTCGAGCATCGGGGCGACGACCCAACTGTGCAGGCACAGTTTGACGCCTTCCTTCTTGATCAGATTCAAGGCGGCAACCTTGGCGGCTTCGGGGTCGAAGCCGATGCAGTAAGGCAAGTCGCCCTTGGCCACATCGTGGGGAACTATTTTGGGATAATTGTCCTCGTCGGCGATGCCGCCGAGGCGCACCAATTCCGCGATATACTCGGCGGGGACACCCTTGACGGTCTGAAGGGCTTCGGGAGGCCTCTGGTTGCGAAAGCCGTTGTAGCAGGTCATCAGGCCCGCCGTGCCATTGCCGCCGAGAAAGGGGTAGCGCTCGATCAGGAGAGTGTCGGCGCCGGTTCGGGCCGCAGCCAGAGCCGCTATGACGCCGCTCGGACCGCCACCCGCCACCACGACCTGATGGCGGGCGACAATCGGCGTCTGGAGTTTTTCGCTGTAAGTTTCGCAGGGCGGGTTGGCAACCTCCTCTATGGATTCGCCAGCGGAGACGCTTTGATAAATGGAAACAACAGCGGCGCTCCCCAATGCGGCGCCCAAAAACTCCCGTCGCTCGATCGCCCCCTGTTTTGTGACATGTTGTTTGGTTTTCTTCTCTGTTACCGATCTCGGCATGGTATTTCTCCTTTACTGCCCACCCATAGCACGTTGCCTCTTGACGAAATTCTGGAACGCAGAATCCGAACTTTGGTCTGAGACTCCCTGAAAAAGAGCAGGCTGAAGTCTGGACTCCGAACCAGACATCACTTTCCAATGTCCTTTTGGCTGGACGTTAACCGCGCCTTCTTATCGTTCATATCAATCTTCCAGATGTATTTCTGCGTTCGAAAAACGGCCACAGACAAGACGGTGAGGGATACGACCAACACCCACGGCACGAGGATTTCCAGCCACCTCACGCCGAATAGGATCACGAGTGTGTTTACCATGATGAAGAGGAGTCTGGTTTCCGTGGGTCCAACGCCCAAGTAGGTAATCTTGAGTTCATTTGTTGCCGCAAACGCCAGGAAGGCGCTGATCATAAAGGCTCCATAGATAAAGGCCAACACAAGCGGGATGTATCTGGCCGTTCCATGGAGAAAGAACGCATAGCCAATCGCCAGAGAACACGCAAAAATGTAATCCAGAAAATGATCCATGTAATATCCCCACTTGGGGATGCCCGTGTCGCGATACCTTCCCAGAGAGCCATCGAACGAGTCGGTGAACCACTGCATGACGAGCATAAAAGAAGAGGCCCATAGCCAATGGATGTTCTTGCTTGCCAGATAGCCGAACAGGATCACTCCTGCGCTCCACAGGATCGTACAGAGCGTCAAATGGTAGCCTTCGATCCACCGGGGAAATCCGGGTATGCACTTGTCTATGAAAGCCCTTTCCCATTTGGCAAGGGGCGACTTCAGAGGCAGCTTCTTGTCCCCGGCAAACCCGTTGCTTTTCATGGCGCAAACCCGAACAAAGGATCTGTTTTTTCTCTCGCCAAGTCGCCAAGACGCAAAGGGCATTTTGTTTGCGCCTTCGCGCCTTCGCGTGAGACATATTTCGTTATCCCATCAATTCCTCCAATTTCTTGCGTTCCGAGTCCTTGAGCAGTGGGGCCATGGCGGCGCGCACGTTGGCCTTCATTTGCTCGACCGAAGCCATGCCCACGATCGCCACCGTGATCGGAAGCCCCAGCACATAACGAATCAGCATCTCGCCTTCGGCCTGACCTGGTGTCTCGTCATGATTGGAAGCACCGTCGTTCTTGATCGGGTTGCCCTTGGCGAGCGACCCGACGCCCCCACCCATGACCTTCATGCACAGGATTCCGATTTTCTTCTCGCTGGCAACAGGAAGAACTTTCTCGACAAAAGGGCGACGCTTGGCCGTCGGATTGAAAGTCGTCAGGATCGTGTCAAACTCATACATCTCGATGGCGCGAACCATCACGTCGGCGTTGTCGTGGCCCGTGACGCCAATGAAGCGCGTCACTTTCTGGTCGCGAAGCTTTTGCAGGGCGGTCAAGACACCACTGGGCCTGGCCAGACGCGCAAGGTCTTCTTTTGCGCTCAACCCATGAATCTGGAGAAGATCCACATGGTCGGTTCGGAGGCGCTTGAGACTGGCCTCGACCGAACGCATCGCACCATCATAGGTGCGATCACCGGTCTTGGTCGCCAGGAAAACCTCGTTGCGCCGGCGAGCTATCACCTCGCCATAGTTTTTCTCCGATTGGCCGTTGTCGTAGGCCGGCGCGGTGTCGAAGTAGTGAATGCCCGCGTCAATGGCCGCATTGGCCAGCTCGGCGGGATCAAAGTCCTTTGTGCGGATGCGTTTCATGCCCACGACGCCGCCCAACGCCAGGCGGGTTACCTCGACGCCCGTCTTGCCAAGCATTCGCTTGGGAATACCCTGAGCGACCTCGCCACCGAGAGCGGTATGGCACAATCCACCGCCGGCGGCCACAGCCGCCAACGATCCCAAGAATTCTCGCCGTTCCATCATCATCTCTCCCAGTTTGACCTGGTATGGCTGACAATTCCGAATGATACTGCGCCGTCGAAAGGATGCAGAGCCATGTGGCTTGATAATCAAGAAACGTGCCGGGGTCAACCTTGAAAACATCGAAAGCGAGAACCCGAAAAGAAGTGGCATGGGCATCTTGCCCATGACTACTCACGGGCGCGATACCCGTGCCGCCACGAAAAGAAAACCCCCGGGCAGCCGATTCCGCGTCGGACTGTCCGAGGGATCAGGCTACGGCGAGCCGCTGGGGGTTGCCAGGGAGGCGGGGTGCCACATCCTACCAGCGGTAGAGGGCTGTGTAGGTGAGGCGCTGCTCGCCGTTTGGGGGAACCATGACGGTGAAATGAATCGTTCGGGCGTCTTTCTTCTCGAACGGCCGGCTGGGCTGTTCGATCTCCCAGGTCGTCCAGCGATAGAGGTTCTCTTTGACGATGACGCGCACCTCTTCTTTCTTGTGATTGCGAAGCGTGATCTCGAACGACTCGCGCATCCAGCGGGCTCTTTCGTCCACCCGGAAATTGGTTTGCTTGCGTTCGCCACGAAGATCGAACGCGCTTCCCAACCGCAACAGGATCTCTTCGTCCTTGGGCGTATGATCAATCCAGTCCTCGCCGATGAGCTCCATCTGCTTGTCGGCGGGATCGTGTTTGAAAAGCCGGACACGGCCCGCAGGAAGCGGCATTCCCAAATGGCGCTCTTTCTCATTCTTGAACTTCAGGTAGATGTCCACGTCGGTGTTGCACGGCGTGCCGAATGAACGATCGCGATTGGGATCGGCGCCGAAGCTGCGAAACGCAGGCAAGATGCCTGCGCTACCGTAATAGACGAAAACTTTCTCGACCGGGACGCCGCTGACTGGCTCGAACATTTCGATCTGCTTGATGGAATTGTCGGCAATCGTCGAATGGCGGCCAAGTGTGTAGAGGTGGTATTCGAAGAAGGCCTTCTCCTCGAAACCACGCGGCTCCTCTGGAGCGGCGGCATCGAGTAGAAAGTATCTTGCGCGTGCCTGCCCCGCCCTCGGTGGCTCGATACGGTGAACGTCGCCAGCGACCAACTTCAGTCGCGCATCACGATAGGTCGCTCCTGAGCGATTCGCGACCGTCACCCACGCCGAAAGGTCCATCGTCTTATCGTCGGGTCCAAGGACCGCCGTGTAGGCCGATTCCCAGGAAAGCCCCTCAGTCTGATAGGCAACCTCGACCTTTTGTGGACCAGCTTTGGGCGAACGAATCTGCCATTCGAGTGTGGGCTTGGGAATCAGGCCGCCGGGCAGACTGGGAAGGACAATGTTACCGGGCGTGTTGATATGAACTGTCCCGTCGCCGAGTCGAATCATCCGCCCACCCAAGTTGCTGAGCAGAATGCCTTCGATGGGTTTGCCTTTCTCACCCGGCGAGGGCTCGAAAGCGATCTTGTGGTCAATGTATTTGTCCATCAAGCGTTGGGGAGTCACCAGGTCGTATTCGAAGTTCTGTTCGAGAATCGTTGTGCCTTGCGGGTCGGTCAGGCTGCGAAACTTGACCGTCGTGGGGTCGAGTTTTGCCGCCACGTCGGAAAACCGAAAGCGAGTGATTCCCTCCGGCAGATCAAGGGCGCGGATTTCCTTCACCACGCCAAAGCCTTGCTGGGCGCTGAAACCGCCATAGCCACGCCGACCGAGATCGTAAGAGGCCGGTTGTGCCCTCTGCTGGACCATCTCCTGCCCACCTTGCCCGGCTCTTGACGGCGCACTGTAGATCGTCACAGCAACGTCAGGTGAATCGGCAGACCGCGCCCAAACGGAAAACGCGCCGCTGAGGAAAACCGCGATCACGGCTCCGTGGATTGCGACTTTCACCATGGTCTTACCTCTCACTTCTCGCCTCTCGCTTTTCGATCACCAGCTATAGTGCACCGTGTAGGTCACCGTCGTTTCGCCGTCCTTGGGCACCTTCACGGGGAAGTGAATCGTCCGCGAATCCATCTTCTCGAAATTGTGCGACTTCTCCTTGATCTCCCAATTGACCCAGCGGAACAGAACCTCTTTGACGATGACCTCGATGTCCTCCGGCTTGTGATTGCGGACCTTGATCTCGAACGACTCGTCCATCCAATGCGCGCGTGTATCTATTTGAAAATTGGTCTGCTTGCGCTCGCCGACCACATCAAACGCACTTCCCATCTTCAGGAGAACCTTTTCGTCTTTTGGTGTGTGGTCAATGCGGTCCTCGCCAACAAACTCAAGCGAGCCATCGGCCTCGTCCTCCTTATAGACACGAACGCGACCGGCGGGAAGCGGAATGCCCAGACCCGACTTCTCCGAGTTCTGGAACGTCATGTAGATGTCCACTTTCTTGTTCATCTGGGTGCCGAGGTTTCGGTCCTGATAGGCATCGGATCCCCACCACGGGACATTGACCGCGCCGAAATAGAGATAAATCTTTTTCGCCGGAATGTTTTCGACGGGAGAGAATAGCTCGATCTGCTTTTGCGAATTATCTTTGACGGTTGTCGGGCGGCCAAGCGTGTAGAGGTGATACTCAAAGAAGCCTTTTTCCTTGAAGCCTTCCTCTTCGCGCGCACCTTTGTAGGCTCGGCGCGCCATCAACTCCTCACCTGCCGCTTCGCCCGGCACGGCGGCACGGTGGACATCGCCCGCGACCAGCTTGATTTGAGCGTCCTCGTAGGTTGCACCCGATTGGTTATCAATTGTCACCCAACCCGAGAGATCGAGCAGCGTGTCATTTTTTTTGGTCACCGCTGTATAGTCGGCCATCCACAAGACGCCGTTGGTCTGGTAGGTCACTTTGACCACGTGCTCGCCGGCCTTCTTGGCATCGAGCAACCAAACCAGGGTCGGGCGCGTGATCAGCCCGCCGGGAAGCGAGGGCAGGATAATGCCGCCTGGCTGAGGCGGACTGATGAGAATCTTGCCGTCCATCTCGACGACCATGCCGCCTTGCGAGCTGAGAAGTTTGCCGGTTCGTGCGGGCAGGTCCTTGTCGGGAGGCGGCGGCAGCGTGATCTCTTTATCTATGTATTTGTCCAGGAGCTTTTCGCGACTGACCAGGTCATACTCATAGTTTTGCTCAACGACAAATGTCCCTTCGGGGTCGGTGAGGCTCTTGAAGTGGACCGTCGAGGCGTCAATCAGTCTGGCGACGTCCTGGAAACGGATGGTGTTTCGCCCCTTGTCCAGTTTCATCTTCCGCCAGTCTTTGACAACAGCATAGCCCTGGGGCACCTGGACATAGCGTCCCTCGACCCACTGCTGTTGATAGTATTGAACGGGACGGCTGGGCTGTTGGGATGGCGTGTAGATCGTCAGCCCCTTGCCTTCCTTCTCGCGTTTTTCCTCGGCGGCAGACAAGCCGAACGCCGCAAGGATCGTGCACAGCGATGCAACGACAAGGATAGCCTTTTTCATGAAAGGCCCCTCCTTTCGATAAGACAAGATCGTTCTTCCTTCTTCTGCTAGAATAGACTGCGCCCGAGCAAAAAGGTTTCAAGAAAAAGCAACAAATGCCCATGCAAGTTCCTCCGGTTCTTGCCGAATCTGCGAATCGGTGAAATCTGTGGTTGAAACATCTGGCTTCGGTGCAAATGCTGCCAGTCATGGAAAACGAATTCGCCGCGCTCAAAGAACTGAACTTCGGCCAGTTTCGGAGCAACTTCGACGAACAACGGACAATCTGCCGCGGGATGCCCGTCCAAATCTGGCTCGAAACGACCACGCGCTGCAACCTCAATTGCCGCATTTGTCCGCGCCGATATGGCCCACCGGGATTTGGCACCGATATGCCAACCGAGGTCTTCCAGCGCGTCGAAGCCGACCTTTTCCCAGCGCTCAAGCACGTCGAGCTCCAGGGCTGGGGCGAGCCGATGCTGTCGGAGAACTTCGAGCCTTTCTATGAAAGCGCGCGACGCCACAGTGTCCGCGTCAGTTTCATCACCAATGGAACGCTCCTGACGCGCGCCTGGCTCGAACGCTTCGTTCAAGATGGCGTGGGTTTGATGATCTCGGCGGACGGTGCGACCGACGAGACGATGCGCTTTCTGCGCGGAATCGAGTTGGGTCGGATCGAGGAGGCTGTTCGCTGCTACAACGAAGTCAAGTCACTGACCCCGTTCAGCCGCTCGAACCTGCATATTGTTTTTGCGGCCATCCGGCGGAACATCGAAGAACTGCCGGCGCTGGTCGAGCAGGCGGCAACACAATGGCGGGCGGCATCGCTCCTGGTTGTCCATCTTCAGCGCGCCGGACTCCCACCGGAGATGCAGGCAGAACATCTTTCGAGCTGCCCGGAGCTGGCCAATGCTGTCTTCCTTGAATCATTCGAGCTGGCCAGGCGTTTGGGGTTGATGCTCGAACTGCCGCCGCTGTTTGGTCTGCCCGGCGACGCGGAAGACGAGGAAAAGCGTCGCGCGATGGCCGCAGAGGCGGAAAAGCAGAGCTATCACTATTGCGGGCTAGGACTTCTCCGCTCGCCCGATCCACAAAACCCCTACCCTAACCGTTGTCCTGACCCGTGGCTGAAGACGTATATCGAGGTGAATGGCAATGTCCGGCCTTGCTGCGCGTACGCGCGGGTGTTCGGCAACCTGGCAAGCGCATCATTTGGCGAGATCTGGAACGGCGCGCTGTATCAGCGACTTCGACGCAAGATTCACTCTCATGTTCCACCGCTTTTTTGCCGCGAATGCAACGTGGTCTATGGAATCTGCAACGGCAATCCCGACCTGTGTTTCGCGCGGCTTGGTCTGCTTGACCGTGCCATCGTCGCCGCCCAGCGCCTCAAACGCCGCTATCACATCTGGCGCGAGCACAAGGCCATGCCCGTTTGAGCGGACTTGACTTGGCACCTGTAAGGACTTTGGAACAAACAGTCCTATTTCCGGAAACGACCAAATGGCGATGCGTTTCTTGATTCTCGGCGCAGGGGCGATTGGAGGCGTCTTCGGCGGGTTCCTCCGTCGTGCGGGACACGATGTCGCGCTGGTCGGGCGCCGGGAGCACATGGCGGCAATTGCAGAGAAAGGCCTTCATATCTCAGGCATTTGGGGGGAACATCACGTTTCGGGGTTTCAGACATTCGAGTCGGTTGCCGAGCTGGCTGGCGAGTCGTTCGACGCCGTTTTCCTTTCGGTCAAGTCGTATGACACCGAGACGGCCATGCGCCAGTTGGTCGAGGCTCATCTGGCGGGCGGGCCGCCGGTTGTCTCACTCCAAAACGGCCTTGGTAACGTTGAGACAATCGCGCGTTACGTCGGGACGGGTCGAACCATTGGCGGGCGGGTGATCTTCGGCGTCGAGGTGGTCGAGCCGGGACATTGCCGCGTCACCGTCTATGCCGAAGAAGTGATGCTCGGCCCGATCGAGCGCGGTTCACCGTCGGGCGAGGCGGTCGAGACCCTTGCGCAAACACTTCGTGAGGCCAATATCCCCGCTCTCGCCACCGACCGGGTTCATGCCTATCTGTGGAGCAAGATACTCTACAATTGTTCGCTCAACCCGACGGCGACACTCCTGGGCGCCCACTACGGCGAACTGATCGAGCATGAGGAAACCCGGGAGATTCTACGGCGCGTGGTGAATGAGGTTTACGCCGTTGCCGCCTCTCGACATGTGGACATGCTCTCGCCAACAGCCGAGGCGTATTTTGAAATCCTTGTGGACCGGCTCGTTCCGGCCACCTATGACCACCATCCTTCGATGCTTCAGGACATTCGCGCGGGGCGAAGAACGGAGGTTGACGCGATGAACGGCGCCGTCGTCCGCTACGGTCGCGAAAGCGGGATTGCCACGCCGACCAACGAAATCCTGACGCTGCTGATCAAAGCGCTCGAGCCGCCTTTACAACGAGGCGGAAATGCGGCAAAAACGCTTGGCCATACAATAACAGGATGAACAGAATCGAGCGGCACCTGGAAGAAGATCTCGCCTAGATCGGTTCTGGATTCTGGGAAATGGAGGGTGGAAGCGAAACGAAAAACCAAAGACAGGATTCGGAAAATCCCGTTCGTCTTGTTACCCGGTCAAAAACAACCTGTCACCGGACTTATGGGTCGGAGCACGGAGATCTACAGTCCCAAATCGGTCGCTACAGTTTGCATGGCCTCGACGCTGAGGGCCAGAAAGTCGTCCAACGGCACAGCGATCTTCTCGCAATCGAGAATCCGTTCGCGACTCACATTGCGGGCAAACGCTTTCTCCTTCATGCGCTTTCGCACCGACGAAGACTTGACACTGGCCAACTTCTTGTCCGGTTGAACCAGGGCTGTGGCCACAATCAAGCCGGTGACGGTTTCGGCAGCCGACAGGGCAATTCCCATCCGCGATTCGCACGGGATTCCCAGCGCTTCGGCGTTGTGTTCTCGAATCGCCTGGATGATCTCGGCGGGTAAGCCCTCGCGGGCAAGAATTTCAGCGGTTTTCGTGCCGTGCTCGCTCGGCGAATCCTTCGTTTGCTCGAAATCGAGATCATGGAGAAGCCCAGCCAAACCCCAATGGTCGGGGTTCTCGCCGAACCCCGTCGCCAGCGCGCGCATGATGGCCTCGCTGGCCAGGCAGTGTTTGATCAGAACGTCGCTCGTGACATGCCGGCGCAAGAGACCAAGCGCCGCTTCGCGGGTCCATTCCACGCTCATCCTATTATCCCTCCATGCGCAGGTTTATTGACCGCGCGGGCAGCACTACATCGCATTGAGGGCAATCGCAAGCAGGATTCTGCGATCAGGAAGAGGACTTTGGCTGGGCGGGGGCCAGACAGAAGACATAACTGCTCGACGAGCCAAAGAATAATCGTCCGCCTGCCAGTGCAGGCGATGACCAGATCCGTGTCTCTCGGCCCGTCACTTTGGTCGCATCATAACGCCCCTCAAGTTGGCCGTTGCTCGTCTTCAATGCGTAGAGGCAACCATCGTCGGAGCCGACATACAACCGATTGCCGGCGACAACGGGCGAGGAGACAACCGGGCCGCCGGTTTGATACTTCCAGATTTCCTTTCCGCTCTGCCGGTCGCGACAATAGACGTGGGCATCGCGGCAACCGAAGTACGCCCGATTCCCCACGACCGCAATCGCAGTGAGAACCGCGTCGGGCAAATCCACATGCCAGCGTTCACGTCCCGTGGCCGCATCGCAGCAGATCACGCGGCCAAACCGCTGCGACTCGGGCGCGCTCTCGACAAAGTTGCCATTGCCGATGGCGTAAAAGAGATCCTTGCCGACAACCGACGGGGTGCCCCATGCCCCATGACTGGTCTCGGTGCTCCAGAGCTTCCGGGCGGTTTCGCGGTCGAGGCAGTACATTCCGCTCTGGCCGTATCCGGTGCCAAAATAAACCCGCTTGCCGTCCACTGCCGGCGGGACGTCCACGTGGACGCCCTCATAGTGCCAGACCAGTTTCCCGTCATTGGCGTTCAGGCAATAGACACCGTCGTCGCCCGCGCCAAACCAGACCTTGCCGTCAGCAACCACCGGAGTGGACTCGACATGACTTTTCGTCGGGAACGACCACAGGCAGGTTCCGCTTGTCGCATCGAGGCAGTAAAGCGATGAGTTGCCGTCGCTATGGAGCCCTTCGCCGCAATAGAGACGTCCATTGGCCACAACCGGCGAGGAAAAAACCTGCTGGCCTGTCTTGAACCGCCAAGCAATTTGGCCGGTTGCCGCATCGAGACAGTAGATGTTGGCACCCCGAAAGAAAACTGACGCGAACGATCCGGCGATGAAAACTCGGCCTTCGGCGATGGCCGGCGAAGCCGAAAAATCTCCAATATTTACATTGGGGTCCTTGATGGCCCATAAGGCATCGAGAGGTGGCGCCGGACCGGGCCTGTTGTCCAGAACGCCCGTTCGCGTCGGACCGCCTCGAAACATCGGCCACGATTTTGCCCCAGCGATTGACTTTGGCAGTCCCGCCGTTGCCAGCGGTGCGGTCTGGTTGTTCCTGGAGAGTCTGTGGCTCAGTCCTGCGCCGACTCCCACAAGCGCCACGATCGCCAGCGTGATCACGGCATAGCGAGCTGCACCCAGCGGTCGCAAGAGATAGCCCCACTGACGATATGCCCAGATCACGGCAAAGCCAGCGGCACAGCAGGCAAGTCCCAATATGCCCATCCAGCGATAGACAAAGAAACCCAGCGCGGCCAGAAACAGGAGTGTGATCACTCCCGCGACCCACGCCGTGACACGCGGCCCGCGCATTTTATGGCTGAGCGTTCTGCAACCCAGCGCACCCAGGAGCCCGGAGATGGCAAAAACCAAAAGGCCTCCCAACAGACCGCCAAGTGCCGCCAAGGGGCCGACCGCCAGACTGGGCACGATGGCATAGGCCGTCGAATGGACTGTCAGAAGGACAGCGAGGAGGATACCTATTCCCGGGATGTTCCGTTTCCAACTCATTGTTCTGACAGGTGGAGGCAAAGGAGCGGACACAGACTGGGAAGCCTGTGCTACCGACTATTGGCGCTCATTTCGCCTCGGCGCTCACCTCGACCGACAATCCTTTGTTTCCGACCTCGACGACGCGCTCGCCAAACCCGCCGTCACTGGTGCAAAGCGAAACCTTGTATTTCCCACTAGCCAGTCCGAAAAAGGCCGTCAGGTCCATCTGGCTGCCGGCGTTTTGGGCCACGCCCAGTTCGCGCAGCCCCAGAAGCTTTTCCTTCTCGTCATAGAGCCGCACGATCGCCCCAATCACACCCTTGGTGCCCTTTGGTCGCACGGACAGAAAGACCCGTTTCGGGTCGTCCTGGTTCGAGTCGTTCATGAAGACGGTGCAGCGCCCTTCGGCGGAGTTGGCCAGAATGTCCAAATCGCCGTCCCCGTCAAAATCGGCCAACGCCGCGCCGAAAACCCGTGCATTGCCAAGAAGGTGATATAACCCCAGCGGTTCGACCATATTGACGAACGTTCCGTCGCCCTTGGCGAGGAACAACCGCGCATCTCCGTCGCCCTTGCCCACGTAAAGGTCCAACAAGCCGTCGCGGTCAATATCGCCCCACGCGGCAACGGCCCACGCGCCGGGGACCTTGCCCAGATCGCCAGCCTCGGAGGTCACGTCGGTAAACGTCCCGTCGTTGTTATTGCGGAATAACCGAACGATGTTATTCTGCGGCACAGCCAGGTCCGCGTCGCCGTCGTTGTCAAAATCGCCCCACGCAACGCCGATCCTGTTGACATCGGTAGGGTTGAACTTGACGCCCACCGTCTTGACCTGCTCAAACCGGCCCTTGCCCGTATTCCGGAAGAGCATTCCCTCGCCTGCGCTGTAAAGGAAGTCCGAGAAACCATCGCCATCGAAGTCCACGACCGAAACAAAGGTGCCTTTGGCACGGCCCGCTCCATTTGGTCCGAGCCCCACGTCGGTGCTGACGTCCTTGAACAGCTCGCCATCCTGACCGGTGTTGCGCAAAACCGTGATTCCTTTTTCGCCCCTGGGCATGAGGATGTCGGGCAACCCATCGCCGTCATAGTCAATCCACGCGCAATCTTCGGCGGCGCCGCTGGTCACTTTGAGTAAGAGGGCCGTATCGTCGCGGAATTTTCCGCCGATGTTCGTGAACAATTTCGGCGTTGGAAGAAGCAGGTCGAGTTTGCCGTCGCCGTTATAGTCGGCCCAGGCCGCTCTCTCGGATGCGCCACTCAGAGCGACTTCCTTGGTGACGTTGATAAACATTCCTCCGGATTCACACTGGTAAAGCTCGTTGCCTGCCGCGCAGCAACAATACGCATCCAGGTCGCCATCGCCGTCGAAATCCACCCACGTCGCGCCGCGCGAGTCTCCGGGACCATGAGGAAGCGCCACGAAGCGGCCAAAAATCTTGCCGACCGTCGGTTGGCCGGCCAGGGCTTGCTTCGCTCCGGGAATCTTGCTCAGCTCCAGGTTCGCGTCGAAAGGTGGGACGTTGGGATCAGGCGCCGGCGCTTTCACCTTGCCCGCCAAGATGTCTGGAATGAGGTTGACCAGCTCGTTGACCGACTTGACCCATGTCCGGTTCATGCGGATTTCGATGTGGCTCTGCCGCCACCACATCTGGTTGTAATCGGGCATATGCTGTCCGTAGAGCTGGAACCAGAAATTATCCACATAGCACTCGCAGGCGAGCGCATCGCCCTCTTTCTTGTAAAAGACCACGATGGTCTGGCCCGCCTTGATCTTGGCCATCATGTAAGGGATAAACTGCGGCAGTGAGGTCGCCGTATTGATTTGAATCTTCGCATAGGGATTCTGGCCTTTGAGGTCGCGTTCCATCTTGGCGACGATCTGTTTCTTTTCGGTGTCCACCTTTTCGATCTTGCCGACACAGATATTGGTGCTCTCGTCGAGCACCTCCTGAAGCGCATACATGCGCTCGACATAGGCGCCAACCCGTCCCGCCAGAACAACCAATAGCGCCGCCGCGCAGGCGGCCCAAAGGGAAAGTTTCCATGTTCCCTTCATAAGCCAACCCTTTTCTCTTGGTGTTGTGCTACCCAATCCTTTGTAGGGGCGCAGCCCCTACTGGATGACATCAAAGTGATCGAACAACCCGGTTGCCTTTCCACGGGTGATCTCGACATTGGTAACCTTGGCCGGCCTCGGTCCTGTCCGAATGGCCTTTTCGAACTCAGCGAGAGCCGTTTCGTCGCCCTCGGCGAGGATTTCGACACGCCCGTCGGGAAGATTCTTCACCCAGCCGCTCAGCTTTAACTGTTTGGCCGAGCGCTGCGTAAACTCACGAAACCCAACGCCCTGAACACGGCCGCTAATAAACGCATGGAAGCTCACGACTCCCGCCGCGATCTCGCGCTTGGGAATCTCAATGATCATTGTGATCGAGGTGCCCTCTTTGGGCAGAAGCGCTTTGTTCGCATGATGCTTGCTCTGATCGGTGGCGGTCGGCAGGGGGTTCTGAATCAGAACACCTGGATCCTGGTGATGTAAGGAAATGATGTTCTTGACGACAGCGACCTGGGGGACTTTCCGTCCGCTCCCAGGGTCTTCAACTTCCTCCGACCCGATGTAGGTCCAATTGCACTGCGGCATTGTTTCGGTCGTCTTTTCGTCGCGGATAAAATCCTCGACACGGCGCAACTGCTCTTTACCGCCGTCCTTCCAGCGTATCCAGAGCGTGACGCCCTGCCCTTCGGGCATCTGATGTTTGCCTGCGCCATCATCAAAAGCGGGCTTGCCCCGCGTCAGTCCCAACTGTTTTGTCGCGTCCAGTATTTCTTCGGGTTTTGGCTGGAGAACAAAGAGAGATTCATAGACCTTGCCGCCCTCACACGCGCCCACATACTCGAGGACCCCCTTGAGCTGAGGATAGACATCCTGTTTGGCGACCTTGCCATCCATTTCAACCCTTCGCTGGTCGGAGAAAACCCGAAGCCCGGGCACCTCGGCAGACCAACCTGCCGATGCCCCGATGAACCAGAGAACCGGCAACCCGGTTGCAAGTCTTGTCCACGAGGAGAGCCGTTGTTTTCGAACCATCGCAGTTTACGAACCTCCCGTTTTCCATTTGGTTTTCGCTCAATTGAAAATCGTGGATGCGGCACCAAAACCGTCCACCGACAAAAACCACTCCCCTCTCGCCGCCCTCACGAAACAGACCTTGACCCAAGCCGGAAAAGTTTGATCGCGGCAAGGAATTTCCTCCAGGCATCAGGGAACACCTTCTCCCACCCCCAGACCGCCGGGGCGAGATTTCAAACGGTCCCTCACCAGCCCCCGCTGATGTTTAAGAAGGTATTGGTGATGAACTCGGCGCGATCGGATGCGAGATAGACCACGGCGGCCGCAATGTCGTCGGGACGACCAAAGCGACGCAACGGGATCGCCCTGTGGAATTTCTCCATCTGTTCGGGCGGAGTGAACTTTTCGTGGAACCGCGTCGGGATAACGCCGGGCATGATGGCCACGACTCGAATATTGAACGGGGCAAGTTCTTTGGCCAGGCCCATCGTGAAGGTGTTGACCGCACCCTTGGCGGCCGCGTAGTGGGTCGCACCGCTTGCGCCACCCGTCGCGGCGGCAATCGAGGAAATGTTGATGATGACGCCGTGGCCCTGCGATTTCATGATCGGAATGGCCTGGCGCGAACAAAGGAAAACCGATGTCGTGTTGACGGCGACAACCTCGTTCCAGAGCTCGACGTCAAGGTCCTCGATCGCCGAGCGTTGGACCATAGAGCCCGCATTGTTCACCAGGACGTCGAGCCGTCCATTGGACGCGGCCAGGAACTGGTTAAAAAGGCGTTCGACATCGGCGCTTTGGGTGACATCGCCCTGGAGCAAGCAGCCACGACCGCCGGCGCGGGTGATCGCATCGAGCGTTTCGCGCGCTCCCTGTTCGCTGTGGCAATAATGGACACCGACAAATGCCCCACTCGAGGCGGCTTCGAGGGCGGTGGCGCGGCCCAATCCCGTGCCCGCGCCCGTGATCAGCATTGTCTTGCCATCCAGTCGAATTTCCATTGTTTCACCACCAATAGATGTCTTGTGCTACTCTGTCAGGTCCATGTTGATGGATCACTTCATAGCGTTTGGCAGGCTGTTGGCCTGCCAAACGCCCGTTGTGGCACGGCCATCTTGGCCGTGAATCTTCATGGGCAATCCGCCCGAGGCGGACA
>Ga0315280_10002057_pt1 | contig 33252 bp, 51 predicted proteins | sample YL17G06_40_MG_FD_203697 | JGI IMG/M metagenome (GOLD analysis project Ga0315280, IMG submission 203697) | Sediment microbial communities from Yellowstone Lake, YNP, Wyoming, USA - YL17G06_40 | ecosystem: Environmental > Aquatic > Freshwater > Lake > Sediment | place: USA: Wyoming | collected...
GGGAATAGCTGTAAACGGTTCGATACTGGTAATCGTGGAGAAATTGACGCCAGAGATATTGCAAATTATCCCGAAACAGTTAGAAGGAGTACCGGTTAGGATAAAGGAATCTGGGCGTCTTAGAACGATGAGCTTCAGACCAATGGAAGCTACTTATGCTGAGAGAACTGGAAGATGGAGACCAGCACCCGGAGGTATAAGCTGCGGTCATCCAAAGTCAACTGCAGGAACTATTACTTGTTGCCTTCTTAATAAGAGGACTGGTCTTTTCGATGGCGGATTAGCGAATAATCACGTGGCAGGACTGCAGTGGGGAAACGAGCAAGAAGGGCGAGTCGGTGATTCTATACTACAACCGGGGCCGTATGACGGTGGAGTCGATCCTGACGATGATCTTGGTGTCGTGACTGATATTGTTCCTGTAGCGATAGACCAGATGAACAAGGTAGATATAACGAAGTTTGAGAGCGAGCAACTGAGAAGAGATATTCTGGATATAGGAAAACCTACGTATACAATAGAACCACAGCTTGGAATGAGAGTAGTGAAGAGTGGAAGGTCTTCTGGAGTAACCTATGGAACGATTACTGGAATCAATGCAACAGTGATGATAGATGGAGGAGAAGGCTGGGGAAGCTGTCTCTTTGAAGATCAGATAATAATAGAGCCTGCTGTGCTTATTCCGGGAGATTCTGGAAGTTGGATAGGCGAGATCGATACCTATAATACGGTAGGAGTTGGAGCTGCTGGTTCTGATATTATGAGTATAGCTAATAAGGCACTGAATATAGAAGCTATACTTGGAGACGTTATCGTTCCTATTTCTTCTCCACTCAGCGTAGCTAAAGTAATGTCTGTTGTAGCAGGTTTAGGAGTAGGAGGAATTATTGTTCTGGAGGCAGCGTAGATGAGTGTAATAGTATCAAAGATTTACCAGTTTGAACCGGGTGCTTTCAGTATAGCTTCTGAACCGGGTGCACCGACACCAAACGCTTCGTTACCTTATCCTTGTGACGAACACGCACACTGCTTTAAAGCTAAAGGTGAATGTTCTGGAAGATGGAGTATGAACGTGCCTCTTGACGTGCAAACGTATCTGGCAGGTAAGAAACAGAAGCTAGTTTCAGTTTCGTTGAAATTGATGAGGGACGGGGATCTTGGTTGGGGGCTTTGGCTTTGGATCGATGATGTCTATATAAGAGTTGACGGTTCAGTAGCACAGATGTTCGAGTATAACGATACAAGTCCTAGCTGGACAAGTAAGATATTCGGTGACGTCGGTATCGACTTGAGCTTGGCAAGTCAGTTTGACGTACAGCTAGTACAGAAAACGAATCCGGGTCCGCCAAGTACATATCTTGCTATGCATACTGCGTATCTGAAAGCAAGCTTCGAGTATATTCCTAATGTGTTACCACCAACAGGAGACGTAGAGATACTAGTGAGGAATAGGAATACGGCTGCACCTATCAATGGAGCAGACGTTGAACTTCTGAGTGGTAACAGAGTAGTAGCAGATCAAACTTCAGTTAATGGAAAGGTAACCTTCGCAGGAGTCTATTATGGTGATTATACAGTACAAGTAATTGCTTCAGGATGTGCTGTACTTAATTCATCTATAACAGTAGATTCAGCCTTCGTATCAGGTATAGCAAGCATGGTTCCGTTACCTCCAGCGCCATATGAACAGTACCTTATACCCGGAGCTATACTTGTAGCTGTACTTGGTGGTGTGTTCTTCCTTTCAGGTAGAGCAAAAGGTGGCGGAGGAGCGCCTGTTTACGTGATAAAATAGATAAAGGTGGTAAGGTAAAAATGCGAAAAGCAAGAATTAAGTTAGTAGTAAGTTATGAATCAGCTGGAGGTATGGGTGAAAGAGACGCTATAGAAGAAGGTCTGCGTGCTATAATAGAAAATCCAAGGAATCCTACAAAGTTTAAAGTTGAGCTTATGTATTAATTACTATGAGGTAAAGTAAAATGTTGCAGATGGGAAAGTTAGCAGGAACAAGACTTATGGAACTGGATACTACGAGGAGTCCAGTAAGCGAACCCGGAAGAGTATATCACCTGCATATAGAGACAAACGGAATAGTCGATGAGAGAAAGGCGGTTGATGCTCTTGTGACTGAGTTACGTGAAAGATTTAATGCGAAGGTACTGTGGATCGGAATTACGGGTAAGAATATAGATATGCAACTTATAGGTTCTCCTTTCGTGTGGGCAGTATTAATTGCGGCGTTACCACTTATACTTGGTGCTATAGGTATATTAGTCGCAGTTATGGCAGTCTATACTGTATTAGCGTCGATTCCATCGTGGGGATGGGCGTTAATCGTTATAGGAATAGGTCTGGTCATCTTTGCGCCAAAGTTGGGTGAATTCTTTTCTGCAGGTAGGGAAAGGATAAGGATAGTGAGAAGATAATGGTAAAACGTGTTAGTCTCCCTATAGGTGTCCGTGTAGACATTATAGATAGTCTTGAAGCTGGAGAGGAAGGAAACGCGTGGTATAACGGACAAAAGGTAAAGGTAACTGCCAAAGAAGCTGTAGATGCAGGGCACACAGCAATAGTTATAGATGAGGGTAATAACGTATTACCAGATTACGCTGGTCAGCTTTACAGAAGTCGTTTTCATCATGGATACGAGGTAGAAACTGGAGAGATTAAGTTATGGATGCTTCGTATAGATAATCCTACTGATCATCCGTCTAGTGGTATATCTGGCGTTAACTTTTCTGGAATAGCTGCAGGCGCTGAAGTAGCACTTATAGACGTTTTTCAGGGAACTGCTTATCATACGTCTCCTGCTGGCTGGGACTACGTTATTAAGGAGTTCTGGGTTAGCTATAACCAGCGTATGAGATTTCTATGGTGGCAGGATAATTTTGCAGGTGGAGATTGCGCTTGCCTATCTTACTTTGAGGCATACTCAAAGCCAGTCAACGAATTCGTTATTGGCTGGAATAGAAGTCAACTTGAGGCTCTATCTGATATAGGTAAGCTCACAATTTATCTTAAGAATGAGGGAAGCGCGATTGCTTATGGTAAGTCGTGGGTTACGGGTTATGAGAAGAAGGGGACTTATAAATGGCTGTAATGACGGTGGTATGTAAACACTGTGGAGCAACTAATGAAAAGAGAGTAGACGTCTACTCAGTTACATGCAGTAAGTGTGGTAAGGTAACCTATTATTTTGTAGATCATGCGAGGTTGAGAAAGTAATGTCAGGCAAAAAATCTGAAGATCCAGCTTTTGTGACAGAAGAGCTCTGTCACGCAAGACACGAGACTGTAGGCGCATATATAGATGGCCTTAAAAAGACGATCTACGTAAGCTCAGCAGCTGTCGGATTTACCGTTGTGCTCTTTGAGTTTATATTACGTGTAGTAATGAGATAAGGAGGTGAGAAAGAATTGTCTTCAGTTACAGCTTTGGAACAGTTGATTAGTAATCCACTGTTTCTAGGTCTATTAGTCGGTATAATAAGAAGCTTGGCTGGATACGCAGAGATGTATCTCAACAATAGAAGAAATGGGCTTCCGACTCCATATGATCCAACGAAGCTCTTGGAGACTTTAGCTATCTATGAGGGTGTATTCATTGCAGTAGCAGTAGCTCCGGGAATTCCTCCAAGTGTTTCTGCTGTCTTAGCTATAGTGGTAGACGTCCTAAGAAGTATACGTAAGAATGTACCTACTTCAGCTATTTCAACAGGAGGTAGTAAAAAATGAGAATAAGTAAGACTTTGCAGATAATAGCTTTAGTGACACAGATCTGGGATCGTTGTGAAGCGTTATCTGTAACTCAGAGATACTGGAGTTCAGTATATGCAGATGCTGCAGATGTAGAACACGCTGTACCTCTTTCTGTTGATACTAGTATCAAGTCTCCGCTTGGTACAGGCTCTATTAAGGCAGCTATTCCGAACTGTGGTGAGGACATATATATTTACGAGAGATTCGATCCGGATCTTGGTCTCGTACTAGATCTCTCTGGAACAAACCGTCCTGCATCTATATTCGTTCAATTAAGTGCAGCTCGTAGTGTTAACGTAAAAGTAATCACACTGGCAGGTGGCGTATGGAAAGAGTCGATAATTTGTCCATCAACAGCTGTTTCAGCTAATTTAATGACGCAGTTAATGTTCAATTACAGTGGTATAAGTGTATCTGATTTACAGAATGCAGTAGGTATTGAAGTCATCGTTGAGAATTATGGTAAGACTACTACTATGAGTGCTTGGATCGCAGGAGTTGCCTCTGTCGCAGAAGCTCCACCCCCAAGTGCATTAACAGTAACAGCAACACCGACACCCGGAACTCGGGGTTATCCAACTACGCCTTTCAGTGTAAACATAGCATGGATGCCTAATAATATCTCAAACTACAGCTTCCGTGTAGATTGGGGTGACGGTTCGACTCAACCAGTTAACTCTCTTGCTAACGGACAAGGTCCGGTAGCTTTCGTAACAACTCATCTGTATGTCTCGCCCGGTACTTATACCATAGCAGTTACTGTTACCGATACTGTCTCTGGGTCTGCAGGTGTAGGTCATGTTTCTATAACAATAAATCCTGTCTTATCAGTTGGCTTAACAGCAGATAAAACAAGCGGTAATGTACCTCTACCAGTAACCTTTACTAATGATCCTGAAGGAGGATTTGCTCCTTATACTTGGACGCTGGATTACGGTGATGGTACTACACCAGATACGGATACTCAAACAGCAGCTGGTTCGTTTACTAGGTCTCATACTTATATTGCTACAGGTACCTTTACCGCAACTCTAACTGTAACAGATGTACTAGGAGCAAGTATTATGAGCAAAAGTAAAATACTGGCAGGAGTTCAAGTTGGAATTACTCCAACAACTGCTCTTGAAGTTATAGCAGTATTATCTGCTATAGCAGGTGGATTATACGTTGTTACAAGGAGGTGAAACAGATAAATGAGTGCTATATGGGATTCTTGTAACGCTTTAACTGCTTATCAGAGATACTGGCGAGGCGAGAACGATGATGGAACACCCGCAACTCTCGTCGTAGATGGTACTGTAGTTTCACCCATCGGAGGCTCAATTCGAGGTAATCCTGCGGCAGATCACTACAACTTCTATATGGCTGAGAGCTGGGACGTAGATGCCTTTATGACACTCGATTTGTCGAATCCAGCTAGCAGGCCGAAGAGCGTCTATGTTAGAGTCAGCCGAACAATGCCCATCGCTATTCAATTAGTCGACAGAATAGGTGGTGGTTGGAATCCTCACGAAGTTGTTCCTCTAACAACTGTTCAGGCAAACACGTTGACGGAGCTTGTACTAGATTACTCAGGTCTTTCAGCAGAACAACTTGTTGCCATCGCTCAGCTAACTGTAGTTGCACAGGTACAGAATCTGGCAGCTTCAGTTTGGGTCTCTGGAATAACTTCAGGTGGAACAGTTACCCCTCCACCTCCACTACCGGGTACTATACAGGTAAAGTCTACTATTGCTGATGGTATTACACCTACTCCTGTTGGAGGTCACTTCCAGATCGACGGGCTCGGGCCTAGTGTTGCCGGACCGATGGCTCTCACACAGAGCGGAGCGACGCTAGTCGACGGTAGCGGCAAAGAGGTTCTGCTTCGAGGAACAATGGACTTCTGGCCGAACTATGTGAGCAGTCACATCTTCAATCTCAACGGGACGTTCAACAGCACTAAGGTCAATACTGCCTTAGCATTCATAAAGAGTCAGGGAGGAAACTTTCTCAGGATATTTATCTCAGCTGATTGGGTTCTCAATAATCCGGGCAGCTTTATGGCTAATCTAAACTCTCTGCTGACCTTGGCCGAAAACAACGGCGTCTATGTCATGTGTGTCTTCTCTGAATTGACGCAAGGTGCTGGAGGATACGAGAACGAGCTTCCATATGATCCGTATATAATAGATTCAGGTTGGACTACTGCAAGGTTCAACCAAGCATGCGCAGCCTTAGCAAGCAACCTCAAGAATCATCCTAACGCTTTACAGGAGCTATGGAACGAGCCTATGCGTATGGATGAAGACGCATACTACACCGTGTTTTGGAACAATGTGCCAAGCACGATCACGGCGATACGTAATGCTGGCTTCACAGGAATCATCTGCGTCAATGGAGAAGTGAGCTTCGCTCCGGGTTACGACAAGAGCGGCATGATCTGGGCGGTAGAGCACCCCAACATATTCGGCCCCGGCAAGAACGTCATGGCAACGTTCCATGCATACTATAGATGGTTGCAATATCCTACAAATCCGACTCAACTATTCAATCTATGGTTCACTCAGGGACGGATCACGGAGGCAAGGAACAAAGGTATACCAGTCATGTACGATGAGACAGGTACAATCCGGGATGGCTCAGGTGACGAAGCGGCTCAAAACAACGCGCTCACAGTGGCACTCCAAGTATGCGTCGATAACAAGTTGCATTTCGCCGTGATGGATTTCAGCAGTCCTTATGGCGGAGAAGAGTTACTCAATAACGAGAATACTCCCTTCACATCTTCGACTTGGAACAGTACAGGACTGATTTTGGCCGCAGCATGGCAGCGAATGGCAGCTTTAGTGCCTAGTAGTATTAAACTTAGTGCTGTTACATACTATACGACACCATACGGTCCAGCACAGATTGCGCTTGGTGGTCATACTGTTCACTGGCTTAACGACATGACAGGGTTCGTTGCTCCTATCGATCAGAACGTCAGTGTAGTCGCAGAACAGAATTCTCTGGTCAATGGTATCTTTGCACCAGCAAATGGTACTTTTACAGTAGAGACAACTCCAGCTGGAGGAACCTTCAAAGCCAATGGAGCTGGTCCGTTCACAGCGCCATACGGCCCAGTAAATGCTACGCCCGGAGCTATGACTATAGTGTACCAACCACGTGATGGTTACACGACACCCGTTGCTGAGACAAAGCAAATCGTAGCTGGTCAGAATACTGACTTTACAGGAGGCGTTTATACCGAAATTCCTCCAGCAAAGGGAACAATTACAATACAAACGTTAGATAATAACGAACAACCGCTCCAAGAGGCAATTCTTGTAAACAAGGTACAAGTAGCAGTTGGCAGTTATACACACGACTATGATCCTAATACTCAACTCGTCATTGATTATGGGGACGATTCAACAGGAAAGTATATTACTCCTGCCTCGGATACTGCAACTATACTTGAAGGACAACATATCTTCAGAATAGGTATCTATAACCCAAAGCCTCCTCCAACGATTGGTACTTTCACAGTAGAAACAAACCCCGCAGGAGGAACTTTTAAGGCGAATGGTGCAGGTCCGTTTACAGCTCCTTACGGCCCAGCAAATGCGTCGGCCGGTCAGATGACTATAGTATATCTGCAACGGGACGGTTATACAACTCCTCCTGCTGAGACGAAGACGATTGTGGCTAATCAGAATACTGATTTTACTGGTGGTAACTATGTCCTAATTCCGCCAGCAAAGGGGACTATTACAAGACAAACTCTCGATAATAATGGACAACCAGTTCAAGGACCGATTCTTATAAACGGTGTACAGGTAGCTGTTAATTACTATCATGCAGAATATGACCCCGGTGCTGTACTAAATGTTACCTATGGTGATCTTCTAGGTTATACAACTCCTGCAGGAGATACTGCAACTATAGTTGAAGGGCAAGACGATTCTAAAGTTGGTATCTATAATCTGAAACCCACGCCAGTATCTCGTAGTGTCGTACCCGCTATAGCAATCGGTAGCATCGGTATTGGAGGTGGATATGGCTTAGGTGGTGGCTCAAAAGGTGCTTTAGTTGGTGCTGCAGTTGGTATAACGACTGGTATAGTCGTATCTATACTACCCGGCACAACGATCAAACCCCCCGCAGTAGTTGCCTGTATCAAATGTCAACGCGCGTTTCAATATACCAGCTTTAGAGTCCCCATCTGGTGTCCATACTGCCATACCGAACAGATAGTACGACGCTAGGAGATGGTAAAGTGAGCTTCCAGATAAACTTGGGTATCACTTTAGAATGTCGTCTAATTGCCACAGCAGCAGGTAGCGCAGCGCCAATGCCAGATACAGGCTATACGATGCTGTCCAAGCTATACACTGCGTCAGGAAAAGACTATTATCTTGAGTATACCCCCACAGGAGGCGCCCCCACTGGGGGGTAGGTGGATAACATGGCAGAAAAAGATGACTTCCGGTCATGGATAGGCTTCATAGCAGGCTTACTCACAGGACTCACTCTAGGTGGTCTTTTCATATACCTTTTTTTACTCCGTAATACTCAGACGATGTTAAAGACTTTTGCTTATGATGATGCTGGACGACTTATACAGGTAATGAAGGAGAATGGTGTTTGATGGAAGAAGAGGATATAATACTATTCGCTCAGCTTACTCGTCAAGCTCCAGCTCCTCTCCCTGTTCCACTAGTTACACCTCAGTATGCAAGGACAAACCGTTATATGAGCATAGAAGTTGATCTATCAGTAGCTCATACCAATAAAGCACTTGGTCTGAGCAGTGGTATTACCTATCTCTGGGTTACTATAGAAAGAGCAGATAGTCCATTCACCTATAAGCTCAATAAAGTAACCAATAATTCACTTATTGGTTCTGTCGGTGCATCTGTAACTCAGCATGAGTTTACTGAAATCTACGTTACCAACGCTGCCGCATCTGCTACGAGCAGGGCAGTATTTACGGTGGGATGGAGAGATTGATCCGGGAGGTCATATACGGATGAGTCACTATGTAGGTGGTGTAACCATAGTAACACCTGTTACTTCTAGGACTAATGTGTCAAAGATGATAGAGACTGACTTAACTATAGTGCATACTGATAGTCCATTAGGACTAGAATCTTTAGATATAACGTTCAAATGGCTTACTATTGAAAGATGCGACTCCTCATTAAATTACAAGTTAAAGCAAACTGATGGAAGTTTATCAGATATATTCCGTGCAAGTCAAGGTAGAGGAGTATCGCAACACGACTTCGTAGATATAGTAGTTTCAAATCCCCTTGGAACGGGGGTATGCAGATTCATAGTAGGATACTGGAAGGATTAACATGGGATACGAAGTACCACAACAGTTGAATGTTGAGCAGACTGTGAATGTGTACACGGGAGCTGCAGCTTCAGCTGATGCTGTAAACGAAGCCAATATTAAGGAAATTCCTGCTAATAGTGGAGGCGTGGTACTTTCAAGTGGTGAGATAGTATCCGTTAGTATTAAAGCATTAAAAAGAAATTCAGGAGACGTCTACATAGGAGGTATAAGTAATCCTCCATACTCAGGATATGGTTTTCTACTTGAGCCGGGAGAGGTATGGAGCATAGACGTAAAGAATCTCAATCAAGTAAGATTAGTCTCCATAGTAAGTGGAGACATAGTATCTTATGGTTCACTTAAGTAGTAAACATAAGTAAAATAAGGAGGAAAAGAAAATGGCAAGAGCAGGAGCGAGTGGAACTAGAGAAGGCGCTGTAGTAAAAATATCAGGTGAGGCAGTTACAGTCAGTGGAGAAATAATTACGGTTCTACAATCTGGAGCTATAACTGTTCTACAATCTGGTGCTGTAACGGTACTACAATCTGGTGCTATTAAGGTTTTACAATCAGGAACATTGGTAGTTACTGCATCAGGAAATGTTGTAACAGCTAAGGTAAGTGGAGAGACTGTAGTAGCAGAAATAAGCGGTCAATCAATTACTACTACTATGGGAAGTGGAAGTGTAGTAACTGCTTCTGGTAACGTTATAACAGTTTTACAATCAGGTGCTATCACAGTATTACAGTCAGGTGCTATAAAAGTTCTACAATCTGGTACTCTCGTAGTAACTGCTTCTGGTAATGCTGTAACATCAAGTGGAGACATATATACGGTACTACAGTCTGGTGCTGTTAAGGTTCTACAGTCTGGAGCTATAACAGTGTTACAGTCTGGAACTCTCGTAGTTACTACAAGCGGTAACGTTCTTACTGTATTACAGTCAGGAACATTGGTAGTTACTGCATCAGGAAACGTAGTAATAGCTAAAGTAAGTGGAGAAACTGTAACTACAAGTATGGCAAGTGGAAGTATAGTTACTGCCTCAGGAAACGTCATAACAGTATTACAGTCAGGAACGCTTGTAGTTACTGCGAGTGGTAACGTATTAACCGTATTACAGTCTGGAGCTATTAAGGTATTGCAATCAGGAACTCTCGTAGTAACTAATAGCGGTAATGTTCTTACTGTATTACAGTCTGGGGCTATAACTGTTCTCCAGTCTGGGGCTGTAACAGTCTTACAGTCAGGAGCTATTAAAGTACTACAATCTGGAACCCTCGTAGTCACAAATAGTGGTAATGTTCTTACGGTATTACAGTCTGGAACTCTAGTAGTTACTGCAAGTGGTAATATCATTACCGTACTACAGTCTGGTGCTGTTAAAGTATTACAGTCAGGAACATTAGTTGTTACTGCAAGTGGAAATATTCTTACCGTATTGCAGTCTGGAACTCTAGTAGTTACTGCAAGTGGAAACGTGATAGATATTAAAGTACCAACTGCAGTAAGTACTGGTGCTACCAGAAGAATTATAAGTAACTCAGCAGGTGTTGTCTTACACAGTGGAACAGTTGTCAGTGCGATAGTTAAAGCCTCAGCCGCGAACAGTGCTGATATATACATTGGTGGAGCTACCAACCGACCATACTCAGGATTTGGATTGTGTCTCAGTGCAGGAGAAGCTGTAAATCTTGACGTGGATGACTTTGATGACATATACCTTTGCGCATGTATTAGTGGAGACAGAGTAACATTCCTAGGAATAGCGTAGGTGACCTTTGGTGGGACTAGAAAGCGTCTGGGGAGTGATTAGGACAAGAAGAACAGCTAGCAGAATGAGTAGACAGGAGTGTGTACTACTGAAAGATAATCTTTCACTTAAACCTCTATTCGAGTGGCTGAGAGTAAATAAGATAAAGAATGTTAACGACGTAAAACCAGAGTGCTATCAGAAGAGACTTTTAGATATACTTGTGGACTCTGAAGTCAGATTCAGTTTCGAAGACGATAAGGCACTTCCTATGATTATCTTTAGCAATTCTGTTCCCCTTGAAGGAAACTTTCAGTTAGGAATACCAGAGTACCTAAAAACATTCTATAAGATTATGTATAATCCAGATCTATACTACGTCCCAGAGGTGAAGTTAGGTGACTAAAGAACCAGATCAAGTAGAAGGATACAACTTCACTGAAGAACAACTTATAGAACTAAGGAAGTATGCTCATACAAAAAGGTTACTTCTAAGTAAGCATCCTGAGTGTGTAGACCATCAGGCCATATTCGGTTTTGAACAGCACCTAGACAGAAGACTTTCAGAAATGGCATGGAACAGGTATAAGAAAGAAAAAGGAATAGAATAGGCAGGCCAAGCTATGAGCATCAACTACGATAAGCCCTATTACAATAAACTTTACTTTAGCGTTGCAGATCTATCGCTGGATACGGTTAATAATCAGGTAGTCTGCCCAGAACTCAACTGCGTGATATGTGGCTTCAAGTGGCGACAAAAACAGAATGTAATAAGCACCTCTGATGTCTTCGACTTTAACCAGCGGGTAACTTTTACGTGTCCGAACTGCGGTACGGAGTGCCGTCTATATGTGGCCGTTCATAGGGGAATCGGAGGACAGCCTAACTACCGTATAGCTAGTGAACTCATACAGGAAAACTGGTGGATTCCTGCTCATAGAGGGATTACTCCATGAACCTTCCTCTCTGGCTTCTGCGACTACTTCCGATGTGGGATTATCAGTGTCCAGTTTGCCAGAGAAGAAGTGACCTACTCTTTGATAATGATAGGTGTCGTTGTGGTGAACTATTTAATCCCGAGAAGTGGCGTATTCCGCCCAGTATCCTCAAGAACCGTAAGGAACTACGGCACTACGTCCTCAATATTCTCTTCCCGAAACTCTCGAAGCATGAACAGAGAATCGCTCTAAAACTCTTCCCGCCCCACAGCATATCATTCGACTCTGCATCTAGCGCTCAGGGAAGCGCTGCGAGCTTCAGCTGGAATCATACCACTAATTCTTTAAGTTATAGACTCTTACTGGTTGCCGTCTCAATAAGGAATGACTCAAGTCAAACCGTCTCATCCGTCACCTATGACAGTGTGAGTTTGACTCGTTTACGCGTAGACACAAATAGTACGAATGTCAGAACTGAAATATGGTATCTCCTTAATCCCACCTATGGTACGAAACAGATAGTTGTCTCCTTATCCGCGTCGGCAAAGACCGTGTGTGGCGCAATAACCTTAATGGGCGTTAATCAGGCCACTCCGTTCAGTGCTAACAACGGAGCAACGGGTTCAAGTAATAGTCCGCTTGCGTCCCTAACATCTGAGGCTGACGACTGGCTCTTCGCTGTTCTAGCTGCTAGAGGTACTGTCACAGCGACGGAAGGAGCTGGTCAGACGAACCGTTGGAATCTCGTCACGAGCGGTGGATTAGCGACAACTAACGTGAGGGGATGCGGAAGTACCAAAGGCCCCGTGACCGCAGGCAGTCAATCGATGAGTTGGACGCTCTCTGCTTCAGCAACATGGGCCGTTAGCGTATGTAGTATAAAAGAAGAGCCCGGAACAACACTTTTCAGCGACGGCTTCGAGAACGCCTTCACTCCTTGGACTGGTGTGACTAACAGTACAGCAACTATAACTCAATCTGCAAGATACCCTCATCATGGACGGTTTTCCGCATTCGTGAGTAATGCTTCGGCTGGGGAAGGACACTATGCCTATGTCTACAAGGACCTTGGTGCCTCTCTCTTTGCTCTTCGCTTATATTTCTATTGGGCATCGGGTGGTCCAGCCAGTGGCGACGTAGAGGGCATGAAGTTTGCTCAATTCTCTGGAGCAAATGGCGCTACAGACCTCTACTTTTCCGTCTTAGTCTATTATGACGGAACAAATTATCTCTTCGGCGTACACTATTGGAATATTACCGTAGGAGAGTGGTTAGATGCGCAGAGCGCCGTCACGGTTTCAAGGAATCAATATTATTGTGTTGAGATCGATGCCACCAGTACATCATATACTCTCTATATTAACGGCAAAAACGTCCTGAGTGACGACACTATAGATTGTTCTGCTCCTATTTGTATCGCAGTTGGCGACGCTTACAGTGGAGTAACCCCGACATATACCTACTATCTAGACTGCATAATTGCCGCAGACGCCTACGCCGGGCCCGAAGCCGCAGGATCTGCTTGGAAAGTACTTGATAGAGGCGGAGACCAGAGAAGTAAAACTGGTTTCGTAAGGAGTCTTAAACTAAAAGTGAGTTGATAAACTATGGCATGGGAACACGGATATATAGCATCAACTAAAGGAATAACAACACAAAAAGAATCTTCCAAAAAACCAGTTATAGCTCTATTACTCCCTCATACAGGTAATCTTAATACTGAGTTTGTAGAAAGGATATGGGGAGCTCTCAGATTTACTCCTGTAGAATGGTGCGACAAGATACCGATATTCTGTAAAGTTCCTAGTCTTCCGGTTGCAAGAAATACCCTCGCTAGAAAGGCTCTTGATAACCCCAGTGTTACGCATCTGTTCTGGATAGACAGTGACCATGTGCTTGAAGAGCCAGTAAATCCGAACGAAGCTCTAGAAAAGTTACACGGATGCAACGTACCTATAGTTGCTGGTATCTATAGAGCAAAACAGAAGATCGGTTTTTACTATGCAGCTTGGACAAAAGTACAAGACCAGACTAAGTCTAAAGGATATGGATATACTCCTATAGGAGGATGGACTGGAAACTGGATTACAGTAGATGCTATAGGATTAGGATTCTGTCTTGTCAAACGAGAAGTATTTGAGAAAGTACCTGAACCTTGGTTTCACTGGGACGAAGAAGATGCACCTTCAGAAGACTTTTATTTCTGTGAGAAGGCTATTAAAGCTGGTTACGAAGTCAAGATACTCACCGATGTAAAATTGAGTCATATAGGAGAGCTCAAAGTAAAAATAGATGGGAGTGTAAGTACACTTGACGTCTGACCGATTGAGTTGGATACGTAGCAAGTGCAAGGTAGAGGAGAAAATCCTTGACATAGGCTCGGCGTCAGGTTTCGTCTTCAGGGGGACGGAACTTGAATCCTATGTGACATTTGTGGACTTGGATAAGTATGATATGCCAAACTTCTTCCAGATGGACGCCCATCATTTGACCTTCATAGATCAAGCCTTCGACGTAGCCATTCTTGGGGAACTTCTTGAACACGTCGAAGACCCAGTTCAGGTTCTGAGAGAGGCAAATCGAGTAGCTAAAAGATTGGTTATCACTGTACCAGATGAAGCTAACTGGAATGAGAAACTCCATCCCTACTCATCGGTTCAAGACCTCATCAAAAACGAGAATGTCTCTGGTATGAAGGAGTTAGCCGAAAAAGCCAACCCTGAGGTCGTGAAGTTCTATGAAGACAATTATCACCACTGCTTTCATAACCGCTTTTACTCCGAGGAGTCGCTCAGAAACGAGCTTGAAAAGGCGGGAATATTTGATTATGACCTCAAAAGATTACAGTATTCAGGGTGGAGTTTCTTCACCGTGGAGGCACTTAAGTTGACATCTAAATTACCCGCGAATATACCCACGAAGGAGCTTGAGGCTCAATTCGACAGAGACTACTTCTCTTGGAATGGTATAGGTCAGGCCAAAGGTTACAGAGGGCACTATGCAGACTTTCCTGAAAACATCAAGTTTGCAGATTACATAAAAAACCTTAATCCTGAAAGTGTACTTGAAGTAGGGTGTGCCTATGGCTTCCTAGTAAAACGATTGAACGACGCAGAAATTCCTACAAAAGGTTGTGACGTCAGTTCCTTTGCCTACAAGATGAGAGTAACTAATGATACTCAGATTGCTTCAGTATTAGCATTACCTTACAAAGACAAAGAGTTCGATCTCGTGGTAACAATCGAACTGCTTGAACACATCAAACCGGTTGATATAGAACAAGCTCTCAAAGAACTCGCAAGAGTCTCAAGGAGAGGAGTCTTCTGGATAGCATATAAAGAAGTAGACGATCTCTTTCAGACTAAAGATATTACTCATATCAACATTATGCCTTACCAGTGGTGGGTAGATAAAGTAAAAGAAATCTGTGGTTCCGAATACAACGTCGTCTATAAAGAGACTGACTGGTATTCAACACCAGTAATGATCCCAGTCGGAGGAAGTAAAAAAGGTCTAAACGTAGGCTCTTTCACTTCTATGTTAAACAACACGTCAGATACTGTTTGGACTAATATAGATATACTTAATCTTCATGAGTACGCAAAAGCGTACTCATACAACTTTACTCAGTGTGACGCAAAGGGTAGACTTCCCTTCCCAGATAGTAACTTTGATTATATAGTTGCAAGTCACTTCTTAGAACATCTTGATAGGAACGAAGGATTATCCTTCCTTAAAGAATGCCGTAGAATACTCAAGCCTCTAGGATTAATAAGAGTTGCGGTTCCTGATACTGAGCTTCTAATACGAAAGTATAAAGAAGGCTCTCTCGGATACTTCGACGAAACCAACCCTGAATGCGAAAAGGCAGAAACACAGCTAGACAAACTTTATACTCTCCTATTCAGTAATCATAAAGACGTTTATGACGAAGGGACACTTAAAATCGTATTAGAGAAGTCAGGCTTCAACGCAAAAAGAAGAGTATTCAACGAATCGACTATACCTAACATCTTCGATTACCATCCAGACCTAAGTCTTTATATGGAAGCTATGCCAGTTAAAGAAGTTACCCTTATAAAGACAGTTACCTCAGCTTGTTCAAGTAAATTAAAGATTGCTTTAATTAGTACGCCGTATATGACAACGCCTCCTGAGTTCTATGGAGGACTTGAGAGAGTTGTAGCTGACCTAGCAGCCGCACTCGGTGAACTTGGTCACGACGTAACCCTGTTTGCTACAAAAGGAAGCAAGCCAATAGGAAACTATAAAGTCATCGAAACAATAGAACCTTTACCAGATTTCAGTACTGGTTGGAATAACTTTGACTGGTTTGAACTCGAAAAGAAGATGTATGACGCATATAAGTCTTACCTCAAGGACTTCGATATAATACACGGACATAACTGGTTCTGCTTCGAGTATATTGCTAAGATGAGTAACTCATCCTTAGCAGTTTGTCATACTCATCACGGAGGATGGAATGTTAAGACAAAGCCTCCTAACATAAACTACATGAACCTTATAGCAATAAGTGAGTGGATGTCAAAAGTCTATACGGGTCAAGGCTTCGCAGCAAGATATGTCTACAACGGAGTAAACCTTAAAGATTATCCCTTCAGTCTCGACCACGGAGATAGGCTTGTTTACGTAGGAAGATTTACAAGTTTCAAGCAACCTCACGTTGCTATAGCAGTAGCTAAGAAGTTAGGATTAGGACTAGATCTTATAGGTGGAGCATCTGAAAAAGATTACTTTGAGAAACAGGTCAAACCTTACTGTGATGGCGAAAAGATTAAACTTCACTGGAAAGCATCTCATCTTGATAAAGTTAAACTCTTACAGAACGCTAAAGCACTGATATTCCCGTCCAGAATGGGCGAACCTTACGGACTCGTTGCAGTAGAAGCTATGTCTTGCGGTTGTCCAGTCTTAACCTTAAACGATGGCGCTATTCCAGAAGTAGTCAAAGAAGGAGGAATAGTCCTTAATATATATAACTTTACGTCAACTCCTGCAGGTATAGTGATGAGTGATAAACCTAACGTCGATGTCACAGCCTCACTCGTAGAATCGATTAAGAACATAGACTCAATAAAACCGCTAGATTGTAGAAAGAATGCTGAGAGATTCAGCAGAAAGATAATGGGAGAAAGGTACCTAGAGTTATACGATAGTATAATAAAAGGTAAAGAATGGTAGGAGGATAACTAAAGTTGATACTTGCAGACAAAGCAGACAACCCCCGTGTGAGTAGATCCTCTCCAGAGGGGGATCTTCGGTCTCAGGTGTTCTTCTCCCCGAGGGGTGCCCCCTTCGGGGGCAGGCTTCTCTACCTGAGGCCGCAGGCCCTCCCCTCCACCGGGGGATCTACTCATCTCTCTAGGAGGAAAGTTCCGCCATGAGTTTAGACAACGCTATAGTAAGAGCAACAGCAGGTTTCGGTATATTCGGTTATCTTACCTCTAAGCTCTATGGCTCAGTCCTCGATCCAGTTTATATGCTCAACACTCCCGTTCATCGTCCTTACAGCCCCCCCGGGAGGATGGCCCCGGGGCCGACCATAAGTATAGTAATTCCTGCCTATAACGAAGAAGAAAACATAGCAAAGACAATCCGTAGTATTCTCAGTCAGAACATCGTCAAGAAATACCCTGAATACTTCGAGTGCATCGTCGTCGACAATCAAAGTACAGACCGCACAGCAGACATAGCGCAGAAGTACTGTCAGGTAATATCAGCTCCACGAGGTAAGCTCAACGCTCGTGACGTTGGTATCCGTCACGCCGTAGGCAATATAATCGTATCCTGTGACGCAGATTGTTACTATCCTCCCAACTACCTTAATATTCTCCTCCGTCATTTTTATAATACTCAAGTAGTGGCCGTCAATGGTGTATTCTTACTTCAAGGCCAACTTACCTATCGCATAATCTCCCTATGGGGAACTCTCTTCCACAACTCCGTAAAACGTCTCTGGGGAGCAAGTTCTGCGTTCCGCAGAGACGCATACTTCAAAACTGGCGGTTTCGATCTCTCAGTTAATCAATTTGACCGCCTATCTATAACAACAGAAGAAGAAGTCGCCTTTTACTACCGTCTATCTCAGGTAGGCTTCATAGTCCACGACGTTCATGCCGTGTGCTTCGCACTATTTAGAGGAATGGGTGAGAAAGTACTTGCCGAACAACGATCTAAAACAACCAGATATACTCAGGAAGTTCTCGCAGGTCAACGTTTCTAGGTGATAACTATGAGTACACCCACAGAAAGAGTCAGAAGAGAATTAGGTTCTAAATATAAACCACTACCTTATATGACTATTGAAAAATTGAAAGAAGCTATACGTGAGGATGAATTAAAGAGTATTAAAGCATTATGGCTTAGAACACCATCTGTAAGAAGGTCATCTCACGCTGGACTTACTAATGAGGAAAATCGTTATCATATCTACGTTGTTAGTGGACGTAAAGTTTATGTAAAAGGTTCTGAAGAAATACTAGATCGTATATTTGAAGGTACAGCTGAAGATCTTTATAATGAGCTTAAAAAGCAAGGTAATACTGAACTAGCCGAAAGTCTTCAGTATCTTTTTAAGCTGGGAAAAATAAGTCCAACAGAGAATTATCATTCAACTCTAGAAAAAATTCGTGAATATATGGAAGAACAAAGAGGTAAGCGGAATATTTGAAGGGGAGGTGAAAAAAATGAGTACGCCAACAGAAAAACTTAGACAAAACACGAGTATTATGACTCGTCGTGAACTTGAAGTAGCCCGTCTTTCAGGAGCCAAGATTCGTCAACTTAACCACGGCACCTTCTCCGTTAACAACTATGTCTATCAGATCGAAGAACTTGAAAGTAAAGCTGAAGAAGCTCGTGAACAGGAAGCACAAGCAAAAGCACGTCTAGCGCAAGCAGTAACAGAACAGAGACAAGTCCGCATCAACTATCTAAAACAAGCCATAGGTACTTACCGCCGTATGCTTATAGATGAACATAGTGCAGTATCCTTCTATACTACTCTCATAGAACAGAACAGTCGTTATATAACTATCACAACGTTAATAGGTAAGCTTCTCGCAGCTGAAAAAGAACACGTAGTCATATTAGAGTCTACTATAAGGCAACTTGAAACCGAGCAACGAATGATAACAGGAGGAGTTCCTGTAAAGGAATGGAGGAGGTGACAAGAAATGAGTTGGAGAATACGAAAAAGTTTGTCCCCGGGGACATCCCCCGCGGGGGAACCTAAGACTAGCGTATCAGGCGCCCTTTCAGGAACGGCTATTCCTATACTATTAATCTCAGGTATCGCTCTGCTAATACTAGTCACTAAAAGAGGATGGCATCTTGCTCCCTTAAATCCACCGTTTCCTCCAGTATAGGAGATGAAGACTATGACTCTTGCTGCTCCTACTGAAACTGACTATAGAGCGTGGCTAGCCTTCATATGGACTTTCCTAACTTTCGCTATCGCTATCTTAGCCTTACTAAAGAACCTAGACGTAAAGGACATCATAACTATCATCTCACCTTTCGTGACTCTAGATGCTGTCTTCATAAACGCTTACTTCAAGAGTAAGGAGTAAGAAAGAAAAAGAATAGCCTCCTCTTCTAGGCAACAGTGAGCTGAAAGGCAATGACCGATAAATAGGAGAGAAAAACTTGGAAAGCAAGTGCAGGGTGGCGTACGTACGAGGGGAGAATATCCTCAATGAGGTTCTGACATACTGACGCCCGCTCAGAAGACTTTAAGGGCGCAAGGTAGACAGCCCGGTAGTAATATAGAGAGACCTTGTCTGGACTCTCGTGAGATTAGGCCTCGGTATACCGTCCGATAACGGTAGGTCTCCGATGAAGAGACCGGTCTAATTTCATATATATAATATCACCAGACGGGAGGAGACTCTCCGTATTCTGGAATTTTCTATCGTTCCAGAAACGATAGAAGTTAAGGTTATAGATTATATATTATACGATACGCGCCGCGTAGTTACCTCTTGAAGTGTGTCGTTAGGAAGTAGACACACTCCCTCTTCTCCTCGCTTTTGTCACAGATGTCGTACAGCAGTCTAGGAATAGGTCCGACGAGGATTTCCCGCTACGCAAGTCTCCTGAGGGGTAGGATACCACTGCCTCCTGACTCAAGCGGTAGAGCCAGGTTTTTTAGGAAGTTTCAGTTCAACTGAAGCTTCCTTGCTACTCATCTCCTATGAGATTCGTAACTGTGATTTTTCTTCCTCTTTTGTTAAGTTTAGTTATGTCTTCATAAAGTAAGTATTCCTCCTCTCCATAAGAAGCACGACGAAACCCTTCAGTTTTTCTTTGTCTTATAAGACAGTACTCTCTAAGAAGTACTGCTTGCTCTTTCTTACAAATTAAGTATAACGTTACTTGATCTAGTATATCAATCATTTCTTCGTATTTTCTCCAAGAAACAACGTATATAACTTTATTTATATCCTTACAAGTATTGCTATTGTCCCCAATATGCTTGTCTTCATCGTCGTCAATAAGCCTTTTTACGAAGTTCACGAGTCTATAATCTGTATTTGAAAACTGAATATATGGTCTATAACTTGAACGGCCATAAGTAATAGTTATAGTACCTTCAGTATCAATAGCCATAGCAAGAACCTTTGCTTCACATTCACTAAGAGTCTTTATCATTTACTGTATCCTCCACTACAGGTTTCGTTGGAAGCTCTAGTTTAATAGAAGTTTCTTTACTACTTAATTCCTTTATAAGATCAGTAACTGTAATTAACAGATTCTTAACTTCTTGACTTTTCGTCAGTTCCCGAGCTTCTTTAAAGAAGTTCGTAATCTGTTCTATTGCCTGATCGTTTCCTGTAACTTTCTCAGTCGCAATAAGTAACTGTTCTATCCTTTGAGTTATTGGACTTGCCCGTAATCGTTTATCCATTTTTGAGATAAGTCTATCTATCGAAAGATTCATACCTAAGTAAAGTCCAGCTGCTGAGAGTGAACCTGTTATAAGTGCTTGTACTATAGTACTCTCAAGACTCATTAGTACCTTCCTCCGTTCTCTCTATACTTATTAAAGTCAACTAATACTTTCCAGTGATCTGGAAGTGCATCATAGTACCACTCAGGTATATCTTTCGCTGTACGCTTTATCAGGTTTATAAACGAGGCATCTATTACGTAATAGTGCGCCTTTTCTTCAGGTCCTCTTACTGCTCGTCCATATGATTGTATTACCGTCTTCAGTGTCTCGTTCCTGTACCACTTCCACTCTTTCAGTTCAAGTCTCCTTGCTACTCGTTTATCTCCTACGTCACCATAAGGTACTTTAAATAGTACCTGACAGTCACAGATGTCTCCTACCCAGTCCTGTCCTTCCTCAAACGAAACTGCCAGAAAAACCTTACCTTTAGATTTCATCCACTCCTCAAGCATTTCTTGTCTATTCTCAGCAGTATGACTTACTATACGTGTCTTATACTTATTATCGATAAGATTCATAATTCCTATAGATATTCTATAACTATGACAGTGGACTGCAATATTAATATTAGGTTCTAGTTCTATAATCTTCTCCAGTACCTTTACTGCTGCCATGAAGTTAGCTTCCTGTTCGTCTCTTGTCATTACTATTGTTCCATCTTCAGTAGCGTCAAGTATAGGTCTATTCTCAATAGGAAAAGTACTTGGAATCTTCAGATGCAGTACCTCATCTGGCTTTAGTAAGTCGTCAAGTCCAACTTCTCTCAAGAACAACGGTATATTCAGAAGTGTAGCTGAGCTTATTATAAACTTTTCTGCTCTACACCAGATCATGTCCTTCATAAAGGTCCGAGCGTATAGTGGTTGTACTATAAGTCTAGGATAGTTCTTACCCTTATACGAAGACCAGTTAATCTGGTGTACCCACTCCGTTTCCTGTACCGATGCCAGAAACCTATCAGCATTACCTACAAAGTTAATCAGTTTCTGTAAAGCAGTTGTCTGTACTATAGACAGCATACCTCCCATTAGTGTAGTCTGTATTACTTCAGTTTGACTTGCCGCAATATCTCTTACTGTACTTATTACAGATATAGCATCCTGTATATTCTTTATGTTTCCTACTATATTAGATACCTTCTGATATATAGAAAAAGGAACACTCCAAGGTGAGATAGTAAGTGAGATATAGTTTACTACGAATTTATCTATATTATGACTTTCGTCAAGTATCAGTAACTCTCTTCTTCCGAATGAGTTATCTGACTCAGAATAACCTTCCAGTATGAAGTACGCAAAACTCATAATCGCAGTATGTGCATTTAGTGCCTTCATCTTCTGCTTATAGTAAGGACAGTCCTCGTATTTCTTACAGTCCTGAAAATCCTTTACTCTCTGACACATTCCTACATCTACAGTAGCCACAGGATCAAACTGGCAGAAGTAATTCTGTCTTCCCTTAATCTCCGTTATATGTTTTCCTACATACTTATCTCTCTTCATCTGATCTATCAACGTCAACTGTGGCGTAATATAGAACGCTTTTTCTGCTGCTTCTGCAAATGCTATATTAACTGGACTTTTACCGAATCCTGTAGGTGCGTCAAGTAAGATACATTTTACTCCAGTTTCAAATTCTTCTGCCATACGTACCAGTGTTTCTTTCTGATACTTCCTGAAGCCCGGAGCCGGAAATAGTTTCAGTATCTCATCCTTATCTGTTCTCATATATATAACGCCTCTTCACACTTCTTATGTCGTAGTATTTTATGACCTCTACTACCTGACTCTCTTACTATAATAACGTCACCCTCCTTTATTTGTTTACGACATCTATAGCACGCTACAGTTGATCTAGTTCCTTTAAGTCTTGCTAGTATTGCCTTAGTCATTATATATTCTTTCATCTTTCTTATCCTCCGAATCCTCTAACTTTATTACCTTATATCCAAGTCCTAAGAACCCCTGTAGATGTAACGCGCATACATCTATAAAGTGACCTTCTCCGAATATTATCCTATGAGTTGCCTCGTTCTTGCATCCTTTCTTCTCAGGTGCAATAGGTTTACTGAAGAAGCATTCTCGTTCACTCAGGACGAATACCTCCCTCTTTTATTAAGTTTACCTATATCTTCGTAAAGTATATACTCCTCTTCCTCATAAGGAGAGTGATACTTTCTTTTTATTTTTCTTTGCCGTATAAGGCAATACTCTCTAAGAAGTATTGCTTGTTCTTTCTTACAGATTAAGTATGGTATTACTTGCTCAAGTATATCAATTATTTCTTCTTTCTCAGTCCAAGAAACAACATACTCAATTTTATGAACGTCCTTAGAAGTATTACTATTATCAGTTATATGTTTATCTTCATTATCATCAACAAGCCTTTTTATGAAGTCCACGAGTCTATAATCTGTATTTGAAAACTGAGTATAAGGTCTGTAATATAAACCACTACGTGTAAGACTTATACTACCCTCTGTATCTATAGCCATAGCAAGAACCTTTGCTTCACACTCACTTAGGTTCTTTATCATAACGGTTCACCGTTTCCCAAGTTATTTTATCACCAAAAAGGTCAGTTTGATTATACCCAACTTTTAGGCGAATTATCGGTAACATTCTTTCCAGTACCTCGTACCCTATACAGCTTCTTCCCAACTCAAACGCAGCCTTCATGGTAGTACCAGTTCCCAGAAACGGATCGAGTACTATATCTCCCGGGTATGAGTATATCTTGATACACCTCTTCGCAAACTCAACTGGATATGTAGCACCTCCACTTATATCCGCTCCAGACCCCATAAACGATATATTCCATACTCCGTCAGACCACTGCTGCCACTCTTCTCTAGTAAAGTCAAGTTTCTTTTGACTTGGCTTATATTCATATTTATAGAAAGCAAAAGCATAGCTCACATTCGCAATCGCTCTTGGTACAGCACTTCTCAGATTATCATAAAGAGTCCACGGAAACTTTACTATAGCTATTCCCGGTTCAAACTTTCGTACGAACCATCTACTTATAAGTGGAAGATTAGCCTTCTCAATACTTTCGATCATCGGTCCCACTAACGCAATCTCTCTAGGATATCCGTAGTATCTTGAACCTACAGGATAGTCTTCCCACTGACATACCAGTACTCCTCCGGGTTTAAGTACCCTAGCACATTCAATCCACGTCTTCCTTATCTCCCTAAAGAAAGTAGTCATAGTATGTAATCTGGACAGATCACCTTCCCATCCCTTTTCACCTTCCTTACTGAACACGTCAAGTGTCCCATAGGGAGGACTCGTAACTATCAAACTTACCGAGTTATTTGCTACTTCAGACATCCGTCTTGAGTCCCCGATAATAACCTTATAGTACCTCATTCGAAAACTCTTACCTCCATCTGAAGATCAGAGAAGAGTACACGTAACTTTAACAGTATATCTCCTCCTTTCATAGTAATATGGTACATATTATACTCGTCATGCATTATCATTCCACGCTGTTCTAACCAGTCAAGATAACTATACATAGCTTTACACGACAGATTCGACTTCTGCAGTACATGACTCTTTAGATCAGGTAGTGATTTCAGAATACAGTATATTATCTCAAGTCTTCCTCTCTTTTTAGCATGACTCATAGTATATCACCTGAGATCGGCTCGGTAAATACTGAGAGTTCTTGTGATTCCCCGACAGCTTCTTCTCCAAAGCATAACTCCCAATATCCGCAGTTCTTACACTCCCATTTCTCACCTACTGTCAGTGGCGGTTGTCCCGTTCTCCTTCCCTCTTCTATATCCTCCAGATTACAGTTCATCTTCTCCCATACTTCCTCTAGCTCTATCTTTGAAAAGTTATATGTAAAACATCTCAGCTCAGGTATGATTCCCTTATAGTATTTCTTTCCATATACTTCCGTAAACCGGCTATAGTCACCAAACAGAAAGAATACCAATAGGTCTCCTTCTGTCTTCTCCTTCATATAACTGTATGCCTTCAACTGATCTATCTTCTGTGGAAAAACTTTCGTTGCTTCTTCAGGCCTATCTTCAGGTATTCTCTTACTACTTATCATAGTCGTAAATATCTCTGTGATTCTGTCTCCGATCATATCTATATCTCCGTGTATATTCTTTCCGCATCTTGCTAACCTGTCTACTTCAACTTCTGTTGCCTTATATACCTGTAATATACCGTGATGTGCCCTTCCTCTTGCGAAGATTAACTGCGTTTCATCTCTTATAACTTCGGGTACTCCCTCCATTCTAAAGAATGTTCTTCTAGGACAGCAGATCAGTCTCGTTACTATATACTCGTTTGGTCTTCTTCTATGTTTCTTCAGTAATTCTATTATCTCCTTTGGAACTTCTCTATTTTCGTATACGGCCCCGGGGCCATCACCTGTAGGTGACATCTATATACACCCGTATAATCTTTCACTGACTCTCAGAAAAGCTTCGTAATCAAATACATCTGTTGTCTGCTGAAACTTCTCATATGCCTTCTTCCACTCATCTAGTACTATTCTAAGACGTTCCTCTCTTGTTATCCCAACCATACAGGTACTCCTCCTTCGTTAACTTCTCTTTTTATAGGATCGATCCAAGGTAAGCTCAGTAGACTAAATATCTCACCCTCGTCTCTTCCTGCTACTGTCACTCCATTCCTCGTCAGTCCCTTACTATAGTTTAACTGCATACCTTTACTCAGTGCTCTCTTCGCAAGCCAGATATTATGACCTGCACTTCCCGTCCTTATCAGCAGATATACTCCATATGTCTCTATAGACGCCCTGTTCCAATCTACCTGTATAAGTCCATCGTCGAACGGTATATGGACTCTCAGTAACTTATCTCCAGATGCTATTACTCTTGCGTTCATCAGTACCTTCATATTCCCCTTTATAGTATACCAGTTCACGTCACTGCACTCCACGACTATATCTATATCGTTTACTCTCTCTCGTTTACGTCGAATACTCCCAGCAACAGTTGCTCTCGTAAACCAAGCATCGTTCATTGAAAGTATCTCATCTGCCTTCTCTTTTGCCTTTAGCAGTAACATATTCGCCTTTAGCTCAGGTTTTATCTCCTCCCCCGGGGGAGTGGCCTGCGGGCCATCAGGGAACAGTGTCAAGTATTATCACCTCCAGATCTTTACTTAACTGTCTAAGATAGTCTGATAGAGACCTTAAACTCGATTCTGGATCTGTCTTTATAGTTGCTCTGCAATTTGCGGCATCCTGTATCTTATAATTCATAAAGTTTCTTACTCTTTGTGCAATCTTATCTTCAAGTACACTCATATTCATACTCTCACCTCCTATATTCTCTTCCACTTTCCTGCAGGCTTCCCGTCTTTCTCAGTCCACAGTATCTGTTTAGGTTTCTCCAACCTTCTCACATCCTTCTTTACTCTCTCTCTATCGTCACCTAAGAGACATCTCAGTAACAGGCTCGTTCTATAGCTTATCTTAAGCCCATGCGCCTTCATATGCCACCGTCCACCTGCACTCTGCCTCACGTATACCTCTCCCCTCATCGCTCTTAGAACGAGCCACGCTACAGTAAGTCTGAATACTCCCCAGAAGTCAGTTCTATCCTCATCTATCGTTACACGCATCAACCCCACCTCACTACAAACGCAACTACGTAATATACAAAAAGTATCGTAGTAGAGACACCTATTATAATAAACGAATCCAGATTAAGAAGTATTCCTATTCCTAGTATACACAGAAATTGTAGTATTCCTATAAACGCCAGTATATTACTTGCATCTATCCTATTCAACGTCTTCCATCCTCCCCACAGTATTATTAAATCTCTTCTTTAATACTCCTGCGTTTATCTTAAACTCTTCAGTACTCTTAATTATCTTCTCATCATACGGATAATCTCTCGCAGTCTCAGCAGGAAGTCGTTCCGTATCCCACCAGTTAGGATATGTCTGTCTCCATCGACTTCCATACATCTTACTCTTAAAGAATACTGCGTATCTCTCGCAGTAGTTAAGTAACTTAAACACGGGAACACTATACGCCAACTCATCTTCATCTATCTCCTCATCTAACTCATCAGCAGTAATTCTAATATCCTGCTTTACCCAGTAAGTTTGTGGCGCAAGTATTACTCCCGTATATATACACACCTGTTGAAAGTCCTCCTTTTTATACCTTCCTCTCATATCACTTACTCCAGTTACCCTAAACTCAGCAATCGGATCTGGAGTTTTACTTCTCGGTTCTACTTTCTTATAGAACATAATCGAATACTGTGTTCTGTACAGTACCTTTCTAACTCTAATCTGAGTATAGAATATTCTTCTTGCTTGTCCGATATACTCGGTTCTCTTATTCAGTATTCCTTCCGATACGAGTCTTTCTGACCAGTACCTAGCAGACCAGTACGTTATCCCCAGAGCGTCAGCTATCTGTGAACGTGTAAACTCACCTCTCATCTGAGTGAGTATTCTACTTCTTGGAGTTAACCTTGCTCGCAAAGCCGTTTATAAACACCTTCTGCGCACATTGTTCACACAGATACCTTGTACTCTTTCCTTTACCTGATCTGAACTGTTGCCATGCCCACTCTCCTTGAAATATCTGTCTTCCGCAACCTCCTATCTCCTTACTACATACTCTTGTTCCTCTCTTTATCTCTACAAGAATCACTCAGTATACCTCCCCACAGCAGTAGCTTCCTTTCCGCATTGTGGACAATATGCTGTCCTTCCCTTCATATCTACGAGTTCAAACTCTCCGTGATCTTTACAAAGCCATACTGTTATCTCCTTCATACCACTCACCCCCTGCTCTCTTATTAAGTTCACGAACTTCTTCCCAAATTTCGTTTTCTCTTTCTGAATGAGTACCAAGTTTTATTCCATGTGAACGCGCACCACGGTTTCTCTTAAGACGTATAAGACAGTACTCAATAAGTAGTTCTGCAAGACGTTTCTTTCTCTTAGACATAAGAAACGGTTGTATCCTCTCTAAGAAGTAAACTATATCTTCTTGTTGCCTTATCCAAAGTCTGTAAAGGTCCTTATGACGATTACCCTTAGGTGGAATAGGACGAGGGATTTTTCCTACACTTGCCATATCTTTAGTACTGTCTATAATACTTTTCTCCGTATTAAAGACTACTACATAAGGAAGATAATCGTTATAACTACCTCTACTTCTTATTATTAAGTCAATAGTTCCTTCACCATCTACTATAGCTGCTAAGTAACCTATACTAAACGATTCTAAATCTATCATCTTACTCTTACCTCCTTTTTCTCCGAATCGCCAGTCTCACACCACTCTCCGCCAAGTGTATCGATACCCCACCTACGGCAATATCCAATGTTACCACAGATTTTCTTTTCTTCTTTCCACTCACTTGAGTATTCCCTCCACGCAGAACAAAACCTGCACCAACATTCTGATCTTATCACTTCTCCGCACCTGTTGTCTCCCTCAGTTTCTGTAGTTTTTCTAGATTCTCTCTTATCTTCTTATTCTCTTCTTCTGCCTTCTTAATCTGTTCTTCCAGTTGCTCAGGCGTCATTTCCATATCCAAGAAAGACTTTACCTGTGGTTGTGAGAGTCCTAACCTGTTCATATAGTTACAGTTCAATTTTCCGTTAACTATAGCATGAGAGTCACAGTCAATGCATCGTAAAGTAGCGCACCAGTCAGGCATCTTTACTCAGCTCCCGGTCTCAGGAATTTCCATCCTTTACTCGCTATCTTCTTCGGTTCTGGTGGTGGCGGTGGAACATACTTCTTCCTCGTATACTTCACTTCTACCCTCGTTCCATACTTATGTATTTCTAGAATCACAGCTACTTCAGTACTTACCCAAGACAGTAACTGTTCTATATCCATCGCAGTCTGATGATCCTTAGCTTTTACTTCTACAGGAGATCCGTATTTTGAACCCAGCTCCGTTACTATTAACCTCACCATACTATCGTAGTCTACAATCGAACTAAGTTTATGCTTTCCCTCCTTAGCAGTCAAAAAGAGAGTTTCCAGCCCAAATGCCTGCGTTTCATCTGCCATCTCAAAGTTTACTACTATCTCTCCTTCCTTTGTCTCAGCAACAATAGGAGTAGGTACTTCCTTCTCTTCCTCATAAAGCAAACGTACTACTATCTTTACCAGTTTCTCCTTCGTATGCTTTATGTCCATCGTATCTACCCACTCTTCTATATTAGGAATATTCACGTGATCCCATTCCTTTGTCTCTTCGCTCATTTCTCTTTCACCTCCATCTCACTATCCTTTTTCTTTAACCAAGCTAAAGCTAACTCTAATTCTCTAACTTGCTCAGTGTATAGTTCAAGCATACTTTTAGAGTGAGCTAAATCACCTGTAGTTTTACTAATAAGTCTAGTAACTATTTTCTTATCCTCAACTACCATCTTACGTCACCTCCGATATTTTCTTTTCGATTCTTGGAGCTACCCAGTAGCTCAACTGAGCTCCCTTTATCGGTAGCTCCACCGTTATGCACATGGGCATATCCATCGAATACTCTATATAGACCATATTCGTCACCTTACTTACTGCATGGATTATATCTCCAAGTATAGAAATACTCATTGCGGTATGAGTTTCTACAGGTGCACTGAGATAGATCACGTCCCATCCCATTGTCAAATCAGTCCCAGATGCGTATAGACCATCTCCACTGTCTGCTTCCAATCTAATCCCAGATGCTCCAGTAGTAAACTCAATAGTTCCCAGTATCTCCTTCATTCTTACCTCAGTACCTTTGCCTTTCAATACAACCTTCTGCGCATCCTCAAGTGCTGTAAGTAATCCATCCAGTGCTACCTTACCACGTACCATAAACTGCAACGCCGGCTTCCGTCTTTCCACTTCCTCTGGATTCAGTAGAGGTATATCAAAAACCCTTACCCTTTTTCCTCTTACCTCAACTCTCAGTTTCCCCTGCTTCACTACGCTAAAGTCAATCACGTCTCCGTGTACCAGTCTTGACAGTATCCCGTCAATATCCCTTATCTCCACTCGAATTTCCTTTATCTGTTTCCCCACTTTCAATGCCGTAAAGTATTGCTTCGGTATGAACATATCCGTCAACGCTACGTGCGCCATGTCCATCTGCCTTACTGCCAGTCCATCATCCTTCAGCCATAGCTGTACTTCTGGTGTAGTCAACGCTGCTGCTAACTCAAAAATATCCCTGAACATCTCCGCGTCCATCTGTATATGCACGTCGTCAATTATCTTCAGTACGTCCAGTACCCTCTCCGTTCTCTCTCCCACTTTCTGTTTTACTTCTTCCACTTCACTCATACTTTACTACCTCATTCATCTTAATAATTATCTCGTCCAGCCGTCGTCTCCATCCTCTTTCTAGTGAGGAATAACGCAAGTGTTAAGACTGTCAGGACCATCGTCATGGAGAACGTTGTAGGAAATTCGGGTATAACAACAGGTGGAATTTCTTTCCAATAGATGTCTTGCGGTAGGCTGGCATTGAAGTCATTAGGAGTATAAGGACCTATGACAAGCTCAAATCCTCCGTTAGGCCAACGCATTCTGTTTATATCTAAGATTATCGTGTAGTTATACTCGTATAGATAGATGGCCGACCCATTTTGAATGAGACCTACATTTCCATACTGATCTGGTTCTGGTAAATAGCTGACATAATAGCCAACACCCGGAAAGCCTTTCGGACACGTTAAGTTTACTTGAGAATAATCTTCGCCGCCAGATAGGACTGTTAATACGGCCTCCCAAGGTTGGTGTCTTGTCCAATTAACAGCAGGGACTTGATCGATCCAATAATCATCGTAACCATCACGGTATAAACCGAAGATCAACGGTTGGCTCGAAGCAACTACATTTTGAGGCAAGAGTATTGATGCAGTTAGAACTAGGACTAGAGCAAGAATAATTTTCTTCATCCTAAACACCTCCTTCTATTATCTTGACTTTGAAGTTCTGTTGAAGAAACTTCAGAATCTTATCACTCTTCTCCAGATTCATTCCTACTTTACTCAACCGAATAACCTCCTGAAACCCATCGCTAATCTCTGAACGTCAAGTGGTCTACGTTGAAGTTCTCTCTCGATTCCTAACTTACAGTCTATACAACACGTATATTGTCTTCCTCTAGGAATCTTTCCTCCGCAGTTAGAACATCTCTGATCTACCCACATATGGAGCTTTCTGTGTTTAACAGGATTAATCTTCTTTACTCCATCCTTTACTTCACTCAACAGCTTCTCCCTCCTTCAGATCTGTAAGTCCCTTAATTCCCTCCCAAGTAAATATGGTCAGAAACTCCTTCCACTCTGTCTTCTCTGCCATATTCCTAAACCTATTCTTCAATACCCTACACTTCCTTTCGTACTCATCAATATACTTCATCTGTTCATCTACTTTCCTATTTACAATCAGAAACAGCCTGATATCCGCCTGTGAATTAATATCAGGAATTCCTTTCCTTATCCTCCTTCCTGTCTTCGCCTTTCCATCAGGCGTATATTCATCCTTCATCTGTGAAGTAAATACTAAGTTCATCTCCATCTTTGCAGTTATCTCGTCCACCATCCCATTAACCTTCTCGTTCACGTGTCTATACTCTGGTGGCATAACTGCTTGTCTCTTCGCATTAAGTTCTCCCAGATACTCCTTTGCCGCTAATTCCCGTAGATCAGGAGACGTATCCACCACCACCGTACTAAACTCTCCCTGTTTCTTCTTAATCTCACCTAATGCTGTCTTAATGTCTCCAAAGCTTCTAATCGGAAAATATCTCTCCACTGCACCCTTAACCAGCTTTCGCATAACTATCCAGCTTTCCTTTTTAGGACTCGTATCAAACATCGCAATCTTTGGAAAAGTACACGCCAGATGTGTCTTTCCAGACGAAGGTTCCCCTATTAACTCCACGAACAATACCACTTTTCTTACCTTCTCTGTCATCATCTACCACTTCCTTTTTTCTGGGGAAGACCTATAGCAGGGTCGAAGATGTTCAGGTGATTCATCCCCTTCTCAGAGAGTGTTAGGCTAAACCAAGGATGTGTACTCTGAGTACCATAGGTTGCTTCCTCTCCAGATCATCAATGCTCCTCAACTTCGACAATCGAGCCCTTATTAGTTACTACTAACAAGAGAGTAACTGGTGTCCAGTTAACAGGATCTGTATTAGGATACCTCTCATAGTGAAATCTCTCTGCCTGTACTTTGTACAATGTTACTTCTACTGTTTTTTCACTCATCTTTTCACCCTCTCAGTACGCTCCTCAAAAAAAAGAGATGGTCAGATCGCTGCTTTTATAGCGACCTGAACTTCCTCCTCGGTTTCATAGCTGAATACAGTCACGCCTTTCACATACACTTCGACTTTTGTCTTAGGCTTCTTTTCTACTACCTTTCCTTCCAAAGTTATCTGCTTTCCTGCGCCATACGCCCTTTGCCTACTGTACATCTTCGATTCCTCCGCCTCTACCAGTCATATCCTCAAGACCTTCACCGCTAACTCCTTCTCCCGTTTCCATAGCTCCTTCTCCGATAGTTGCTTCTCTCACTGTACCTTCAGTAGGCTTTGGCTCAATCGGCGTCTTCCCTAGATATTCTACCGGTAACAATACCGAGAATTTTCTGAAGCCCGGATTAAAGCCCCTCTGTATAGTAGTCCCCTGAGGAACCTGTTCTTTTACAAGAGATTCCTTGACAAGTTCCATCCACCTGAACTTCATTCCTAACATACTCCTAGCAAAGCCCAGCATTCTCTCGTCATCAGTCTTTCCTGCAAGAGTTATATCCTTCCAAGCACCTGTCCCATGCAATGCTTCGATAAGGTACAGCCACTTCGTCTTCTTTACTGTAGTTGGAGGATACCACTCCAACTGTTCTTTCTCGTACATATCTGTCCTTATCTGTACTGCAAAGACCTTTCCTCTTCTCTGTATCGATGGATTCCCCTTTATTCCAAATGGCTCTTCAGCATAGTCTGTAGCGATCACTTGCCCAACAAACTCTTTAGTTGCGTCTACTCCTTCTTCTGGTGTAAACGCTATTTTGCTCATGCTATCACCTCCTCTTCAACTTTTACTATCCATCTTTTCCGCTTATCGAGTGTGACGACGATCACACACTCCTCTGGAATTCGATCGTAGTGTGTCAATACGTATCTCCAACCGACTTCCAGATCGTCTGCATAGTAGCCAGCCTTCTCCATACTGTACCTCGCATTACCGCCAACTCGTTCTGTCAATACTGCCACATTCGGTCCAAGCACAACACCGACTATATAACCAAATCCTTCATATCCTTTTTCTGTAAAGAACGGCTCTGCACCACCAATCTTCCAGCATAGTATATGATACTTACTCGTTGGCATCTGTACGACGATACACTTCGTCTTTCCTACTGGCATTACGTCGTCACCTTTATATTCTCTTTACCCCATTTTCCAGCCATCTCTTCTATCACCCTCTTCTCGTATAACCGTGTCATCACCATCACTTCCAGTCCCTTATAAAGTGCTTCT
>Ga0315280_10002058_pt1 | contig 33248 bp, 37 predicted proteins | sample YL17G06_40_MG_FD_203697 | JGI IMG/M metagenome (GOLD analysis project Ga0315280, IMG submission 203697) | Sediment microbial communities from Yellowstone Lake, YNP, Wyoming, USA - YL17G06_40 | ecosystem: Environmental > Aquatic > Freshwater > Lake > Sediment | place: USA: Wyoming | collected...
TCAGGCGCGGGAGATTGCCCACGACCAAGGCCAGTTCTGTGCGCGCTCTGAGGCCCAGCAGCGGTCTTCTGCTTGGACAAGGGTAGGTCAGTTGAGTCATCAAGGCTGCACCTCGGAACTCTTATGTCTTTTCCGAGCGCCGACACGGAACAAGCTTATGTATTTTCAGCCCACAGTCCTCTATTGAACCGAGTATGAAGGATCCGCGGTTTCTTCCAAGCATGCAGGCGCAGCGTGACGAACTTGAGCAGAAGTGTGAGAGTATTCGGCGTTGGCTCCTTGGCTTGCGCACCTTGACCGGAAGTCAACTCACCGTCGATCGTGGTTTGAATGTGATGGTTCGCTTCTGCAGTTGGGCCGGTAAGGATCCAGACGCTTTGATCTCGGAAAGAGTCCACGACTTGAAAGAGGATGATATTCGACTCCGGAGCCGGCATGAGGAGCTCCTCCTGAAGTATTTCCAGACGTTCAAGTCACGCGGCACCGGCGTCGGTGCCATGTCATACATCAAGAGCTTCTACCGGCACAACTACATGCCGCTCCAATGCAAGATTCCAAGGGCTTGGCGTGTCACAAGTGAGAAGGTTCCAACTCAAGGTGAGATTCGACGTATGATGTCAGTGTCAAGCCTTCGAGACCGAGCAGTAATCGCCTTCCTAGCTCAAAGTGGCGTCCGCGTGAGCACCCTTTGCAGACTCACCTATGGCGACATCTCCGCAGACCTCGAGGCGAGCAAGGTTCCGGTCCACATCAAAGTGATGCCTTTCCAAGCGAAGGGCAAACGAGCGGAAGGTTATGACACGTTCATTGGACCTGAAGCGGTCGATGCCCTGAGCGCCTACTTGGATTCTAGGCGGAGAGGAACCCGCCACATCCCAAGCGAAGTCCTTCGACCAGATTCTCCACTTTTCCGGCGACAACTGAACGGAGACGAGGAACCCGTACCGATAAGCGATGAGAGCATTGAGCAGCTCGTCACTCAGGCTGCCCTCCGAGCGGGAGTCATCGAGCCTAAGAAGAAGCCTGGAGACTGGAGCCAAGTTAGGCCGCATGTTCTACGGAAGTTCTATCAGACAAGCCTAGAACGTTCAGGGATCCCGCATAACTGGGTCAAGCGCCTCCTGGGCCACCAACTGCCGGCAAGCGAGGATCCCTACAGTAAGCCAACCATTGAGGATCTCCGGAAGGCCTACGAGCGAGCACTCCCGCATTTGGCATTGAGCGACGCAACGATTGAACTGACTGCTCAGAAAGAGACGATTGATGAGCTCCGAGCCCGTCTCGAGAAGATCGAGGCCATTCAAGAGCGAGACTATGTGTTAGCAGCAAATCCGAGAGGACGCCCATCCACAGGAGCCAGGAGACGCAAGCGCTAGGCCTCCATCCCACTGTTCGCTCTCCCCTTCGTTGTGGAGGTCGCTCAGGCTCGTGCTGCCCGCCTCTTCGAGGCTGAGCACCGCATCTCGTTCTCACTCGATGCTCTCGCCCGCGACACGCTCACCGGCACGAGTACAGGAAGATAGGAGCTCAATTTGCCCATATATGGACAAATTCTCACGCGTGAGAAATTACCAATGCATTGCAAAATTCCCACGGCGTGGAAAAAGAGAAGATAGGGGTTTAGATAACTCTTAGAGTATATGCGGTTAGTTTAGATAACTGGCATGATAATAGGTGTCTCAGGTGTTATCTAAACCATGACGGAGAAGAAGCGTCGTCGACGCGAGAAGCCGAAACTAGTTCGCAAAGCAGAGAAGGGCGAACGGTGCCCAATATGCAAAGGCAAGCGGCCAGGCACATTCTACGGAGTCTATCGACGTCGCATCTGGAATACTGCGAAGCCCGATTATCGGTACACGGCTGAATACTGCGCTCATGGGAGCGGAGAGAAACCAAGCCCTAACGGGAACGGGCCACAGCACGTGATCGCCTGGTGCTACGTCAAGGGAAGCTGCAAACGCCAGAGTTAGCTAAACAGGCCCAGAATCGTGTGGCTGAGCTGAAGATGCGGGCGGAACGATTAGGCGGCGAACTACTGAAGGCCATTCCGAAGGCCATTCCAATTCAAGGCAACACCTTAACTTCCACTGGTGGAAGGAAAGCCTCTCTTCCTGAGGGCATCACCCCAAAGCAGTCTCACTATTTCCATGACTACTCGATTGCTGAGTATCCTGCTCCTATCTCGAGATGAGCGATTAGGTGGCCGCAACTATGAAAGGTCCAGGACATGCCAGCCGGCAACATCACAAGCTCCCAACAGTAAGAGCAACGCAACACGAGCGCACCTCTAGGACTTCGCCTTCTTCCGTCGACGGTTTCGACGTCTACGCCGGTCTCGACCTTTCATGCCGGCACGATCCATGAGCCTACGCCTTTGACGGCTGAAACCCATTTAGCTCCGAGTCCTCTGAGGCAGGCGTCGATCTCCTCCCAAGTCGGCCTCAATAGAAAGTGAGGAGGTTTAACTGCGAAACCATTCAGGGTCGACGTGACCTCAAGCTTGTCAAGCCACTTTGCCAGGCGCCCGCGGATAGTGTCGATTCCCATAATGGGATTAGACACCTCGACCATGAGGCTTGGAGGTTTTGCCACTGCCGGCCTAGGGGAAACAGCATGATTCTCTACCACTGGTAGAGTTTCCTTAGGCTTGGCGGCTGTGGCCCATTGCTCAACCTGCTCATGAATCGACTTGTACGCTTGGTCATGATCCATTCCTTCCGGGAAGCTCTCTGAGAGCGCAACACGCAAGGACTCGAACTCTGCCAGGCGGATCGTGCGCTCGACGCTGACAACGAAGCCTTTACGATTCTGTACTTGGCTAGACAAAAGAGTAGACTGTGCCATTGAACCTCCCTACTTCGCCTTGCGCCATCTTTGGATTAGTGCCTTGATTGCGTCGTCAAGGGTCTTTGCATGTCCATTGTTGGCTTGCAGTTCTCCAGCGATTCTCAAGAGTTCTGCGTGGGTGTCGTTGTTGATCTTAACTGTCTTCGTCACATATCTCACCTTGTGGGAATGATAGCGCCTACTGAATATAACCTTTGTGCCAGGTACACTAAGTACTAAACAATTATAAGCCTACTCAGCATACTAGGTGTACTCGGTGGAATATGAAAATGAATCAACCAAAAGAAGTCAACTGGGAAAGCATCTTTGCGAGACCCAAGCCGAAAATCGAGATGCACTTCGCTAAGAAATGCACCTGCGGAAACGGGAACTGCCGAACCGCAAAAAGGATCCGCTGCACCTGCTCCTGCCACAACGTCAATCACGGAGCTGCTAACCGCGTAGGCATGGAACCACTAGACAAGGTACTCGGACTTGAGATAGAGGCACCTGCACCCCTAGGGCTAGAGTGGCCCTTCGATGAAAAGTAGGAGCAGAGAGACATGGCAATGCTAGCGGAACTTGAATCAAGAGTCGAGCGCACGGTGTCGATCGACAAGATCACGCCGGCCAAAGAAGCCGAAACGCTCTGCTCTCACTGTCTCAGACCTTGGGCCGGCAAGAAGCAAGTCGAATACTACTGCGAGGCTTGCGGTGCCGCCCACTACTTCAATCAGTTCTACATTTGCTGTCCGATCGATGCGGAGAGGCCGCTTGAGCTGATCTGACATGGCAACATGCACATGCAACGGCCGACTCTGCAAGGCTGCAAGGCAAAAGGCAAGGCCTACCGTAAAGGGAATCATGGACCAAGCGCTCGCCCAGATCCTAGCGAAGAGCAACGCGCCGACCGCAACGCTGACGCTTGAGTTAGGAGTCTTCGGACCTACCAAAGAGGTCACACGGAACCGACCGGAGTAGAGTGAGGACCGGCAGGCCTCACTATTCCCCCTTTTTTGCCGTGGCCGCTCTTAGACTAGCGTGTTGAGGTTCCGAACCGTCCGACGCAGATTCTCATCCAGCTCCCAGTATTCAGTATGCCGAGTCGTCAAGTCCAACTTCGCGTAATACGGATCAGTCATGTCACGTTCGATACGTTTGACTTTGTAGAGTCCTGAGAGGCCTAACGTGGCGGAGGTAACGGTGACTTTATCCTCAGGAACATATGCGCCTACCCCATACTTATCGACGACTTCAAGCATGACATTCTCCTGAAGCTGATTCATATTCAAGTTTGAAGTGCCTGAACTTCTACTGGCCTGCCAAGCAGCAAGGGCGGCGGCGGCGGCAGCATCAAGGGTTGCCTGATCATCGACAGTTGGTAGATAGATGACTACTTCAGAGGGGCCAACAGGTGCCGTGGCAGCGGTAGCACTTCCCTTGTACCTGTCGGATTTATCTGGTTTCTCCCCGCCTATGGCTGTGATCTTTTGTCCGATCCAACTGCTAGGTATTGGCATTCAATTATTCACCTCCTATCGCTCGTTTTGGCGAGTGAACTTTCCGCAGTCTTCAATGCCTCCGCTTGCAATTTGTCGAACCACTCTTGGAGATCCTTCAATTCCTGAGCCTCAGCGTCGGTGAGTTCCTCAAGCGGTTTCTCTCGAAGCTTCCAATATCTCAGAACGCGAGGCGCAAACTCTGGTAGGATCTTATCGTACATGGCTTCATTAACACGCATCCGTTTAGGGACGATATCGTGAACGATCTGAACCTGCAACTTAGCCAAGCGCTCGTACTCCGCATTCTGCTCAGTCGTTAGGTAGGGTCCGCCGGCAGCCTTAACGATCTCTTCCTGCCGCTGTTCAGCCTCAGCGTAGGCAGCATCCTCATGAGGCGTTTTATGTAGATTGAACCAGAAGTAGCCAACCATGTTTCTCTCTTCCGTCGTTAGGACAGGCCCTTGGCTGTCACCGTTACGAGTCAACTCGCCCACACGCTCCTCAAGCTTCTTGACCTCCGACTTCATCATTTCGCCTCTACCCCGAACTCTTGGAGCAGGCTGTGGACTCTCCTGACTACGGCCTGCTGATCCGGCGGCAACTGTTCAATCCAGACTTTCTCGTCCGCGTTCCGCTCCTTGTCCCTCGAAACGAACGCTCGCTCCAAGGCGAATCGCTCATCATTGGAAAGCATACGCATGATTTTGGGCAACCAGTCATCATTCTCTTTCAAGGGGGGCCGCGGCTCCAACCGCTCAACATGCCTCTGCAGCTTCTCGATCTTCGTCACGATCTCACCCCTTGCTGCTTCTCAAGAACCTCAATCCTTGCCTCCAACTGGGGAACCTTCTCATGCAAGTCGACATCGATCCAAGTTCGGAGAAGGCCTCGACATGCGGATGCCGCTCGGTGATGTAGGGTTCCCAAGAGAATGCCACTCGTCAAGTCAGCGATCAGCCTCTTCATATTCGCCGGGCTTTGGTAAGGATCATATGTGAGCACAAGTGGCAGAAACGAGCGAACAGCATTCCGGTTGCCGGCCTGCCCTCCGGGTAGTCGTTTAGGGGACCCCCCAGAGCTAGCAGAAGAACGAGAGGAAGCCCTAGAACGCCTATTTGATTTCAAGTGTTAGGTTGCCTCCTGCCTAATGTTGGTAAGGTAGGTCTGTTTCTCTCGTTCTCTCTTCCTACCCTATCTGTATAGAGAGAGAGGTTACCGTAATTGCATACCCTATCTAGAGACATGAGCTTCCCCCGGTTCCAGTGTGTGCAGGTATGCTTTGGTGGATTCAGGCACCCTTTCTGAGGGTAAGTGCCAGAAGTCTGGTGGCAGTGACATGCCTAATCGTAAGAGGATTGAGCCGAGCAAGTCGCGGCGTAGTTCGGGGCCTTTGAGCAACAATACCCTATGCAGTTGGCACATGCAGGCCCTCCGCTGTCCCTTAGTGGTTTCGTTCCTAAGTTGGTGCAGGTAGCTTTCCGCTACGTTCTCAACGTCTTCAATGTGAGCGTGGAAAAGGTCAAAGTTACAGCGGTTGCGTAAGTCAATCTCCCTGCCTTCAATGGTGACAAATGTGCGGTTGCTCTTTGGTCCAGGCTTCTGTCGAGACGCTCGCAAGAGTTCTAGGGTCCGGGGCATGAGCGAGACTGTTACGAGCGCCGGCGTCTTTCCATCCTCAAGCGTGGTCCCAGGAATGGGGAGCGCCTCAAGAAGCGGTCCATTCGCAACATGAATCAGGTCGAGCAGGTTCGGGTACTCTTGAATCCAATACTGCATATCCAGGTCAAACTTGCGTGCTCTTCCGTAGTGTTGGTATGCTCTTTGCAGCCATTCCGGCGGAACCTGAATGAGTGTCTCTGCCGTCAATTTTTGCCTCGGCTGCAAGATGGGGTCAGATGCAAATGGCATGTCCCAAGTCACGTCCACATTCTGCCGTATGCTTGCAGGTACGCCTCACGATTGCAGGCTGCCTCCTGTATCTCACGGAGTCCGGAAACGCGAGCCCACTGAGTCTCCACGGCTTTGGTCTGCGTCTCAGCCAGCGTCGCTAGGCTGTGCATGGAATCCTTGATTATCTTGAGTGCGGCCTCAAGTTCTTTGAGTTGCCGGAGCCGTGTCTCGCCTTCGGTTGGTTCCGCCGCCTGAAGTTCTACGGATTCGGAGGAATCCGGCGGTGCTTTGTGGCCGCCGCCGGTCGGCCTTCTTTGCTGTTTTGTTTGTCTAGTATGAGCGTGAGATTTCATTCTCGGGGTGCCTCCTCAGAGTCGGAATCTATCCCTAGTTCTTTGCGGGCCTTCGGGTCTAACGGTCGTAGACCCATGCGTCGTCTTACGCTGTCAATAGTTACGGGTTCTTCTGGCCCTTGGCCTCGGTCGATCATGAGTTGGAGTTTATCTTCAGGCCCGAGTGTTCCTTCGTCCGGACGCAGAAATCCCAAGCTTCGCCGCACCTTATCATTTTGGAGGCGACTATACCATTCAAGCCACTTTTTGTCGTCAAGCGATGTTGTCAAGCTTTTTTCACCTCGCTTCGGATTCCGGTTTGGACAGATCACCCACTGTCAGCGAGTCCTGTGGGCTCGGTGGGCTCGTAGGCTTCGCCTGGTCTTTGGACCAAGCTTTGAAGACTGGATTGCCAAGAGTGTCCCGCCTCATCGTTCCAATAGCCCTCTCGGCCACCACGCTTTGTGACGAAGTGATCATGAACGAATTACACAACCAGGGTCGCCGGTTCCTTTGGTGGTGGTCCAATCAATTTTTCAATTTTGTCCAACAAAGTGATCGCTTGTTGGAGTTTTGTCCGAAACTCGGATTCCGTCTTGATTCCATACTGCATGTTGAAGTGGCTCAATTCCAGTTCGCGAACGAGGTCCTCTGCCTGTTTGCGCATTTGCTCATACTCGACCCAGGATGAGACGAAGCCACGTATCGCAGCCGAATCTTCTGAACTCAACGAGAGTCAGCTCCGTACACCCCTGAGAGGTCGCCTACCCCAACGGACAACACTTGACCTGAATCTTTCTTCGCGTGCCTCTCTCGCCACTCCGGCGAATTGAGCCTAAGATGCCTTTTGCCCGAACGCCAATAAAACGAACCCCAGTTGCCATTGATGACGGCATCTTCCAAAGCTCGATCAATTCGGAGGGGAGTAAGTTCCTCCGCGCCAGCTTCACCAGACTCCTTGCAGAGCTGCCGCGTAACCGTAAGCAAAAGTTCGCCGGGAAATGTGGTCGGAAACGGACCATCAACGTCAGTACGAAGAGAGCGCTCGATGACCAGCTTTGACATGGCTTCTTCCAGCTGTCGTCCTTGCAGAACCTTCTCCGCTGGAGTCTCTTGTGCGCTCATGGTTGCGGCTTCCTTGCCAGAATCAAACGCCCGTCACGAGTCGTCGTAATCTTAAACGATTCACCCGGCTTGATTCCGAGCAGTTCCACGACTTCTCTACCGACATCTAGGACGGATTCCAGAACGGTAACTGAAGTCATTTCGTCTTGGCTCCTGTCTTCCCAAGCAATCGACGGACAAGCTCGTCCCATGTCTCACCCTTGCTGCCCTGAGCTTTCAATTCCTCAAAGACTTCGCGGGTGACCGGTATCGTGTGGTATTTGCCAGCCAACAGTCAACACTTGCCTTGCTCATAGTAACAATACAAACAGTTATAAGTGGAATAGCGGGATATGTCCGATGAAGCGGACATACATGAAACCACACAAGGAACGCGAGGAAAGACGGGATGCCAGAGCAGAACTTCTCAGACAACTCGCCACATGGAAGACGGAGGACGGACCGGCCAACAAATATCAGCTTGAAAAGAAAGTCAAGACCCGACGAGAGACACTGTACAACCTGATTGACGAGTTCAAGAGGAGGCAAATGATTCATATCGAGAAGAGAGTGCGGACAAAGACTGGTAGCATCTCCGAACAGTACACGATTACGGATAGGGGACTGTACAGCGCTGCGATGTTGAATCCTGATTTGGAGAGCAAGATTGCTTTCAAGTTAGGGGGCAAGTTCAGAGAAATGAAAGAGAACGTGACAAGGCATCGAGTAGAATCGTTTGAAAGGTGGGCCAAGATGGCAAGAACAATTATTGTTTCAGGCAAGGCTCCGCCCAATTCATCCATGAGGATGGAAATCAGAGCGGACGAAAAGGGACGCGTTCGAGGAGCTGAGATATGGATTAAACCGTGGGGCGACCTACTGAAATCTGCCAGACCCCAGACGTAGGAAGAGAGAGAATCCTTGCCTTTCGGGCTGCTAGTTCCGAGCTGGCCCGGGGAAGAGTTATGTAGAGTTCGACGTGCTGAAATGTGTCGGTCGTAGATTGGTGGAGTCTCCTGTCGGCCTTCGCGTTTTCATCGCTCAGTTTGTCGCAACAGATTATTCTGATACTTTCCGTCATAATCTCTGGGTTGCTTGGGATATATGCCATCCATGCTTGGATGCTTACGTTGTTGGCATTTCGGAGGAGAACGCCTCCGGTAGCTGCGTCTCCGACTGTTTGGCCGTCTGTGTCGGTTCATCTACCGGTCTACAACGAGAAGCGGGTCATACCGCGGTTGCTTGATTCGGTCCTTGCGTTCGACTATCCTCGCGACAAGCTTGAGGTCATAGTGGTTGACGATTCAACTGATGACACAACGCAGCTTCTTCAATCATACCAAGAAAAGCATCCGGAGCTCGTTACCATAATACATCGGGAGAGACGCGAGGGGTTCAAGGCAGGCGCGTTGCAAGCAGCTCTGGATAGGAGTAGAGGCGAGTTCTTCGTTCTCTTCGACGCTGATCATATGCCTGCCCCTGGTTTTCTGAAGAGGATGGTTCCATACTTGTGTTCTGACACTCTGGCAGCGTTCGCGCAGTCGCGTCAGAGCTACCTGCATGATGTGAATTCATGGGTGGCGCGTGCTCTCGGTCTGGGGACCGATGCATATGCTTTCGTTGATCAAGAGGCTCGATTTTCGGCTGAGCTTCTTACGCACTTTGGCGGTAGCGGTGGCGTCTTTAGGAAGACAGCGGTGGTCGATGTGGGGGGGTGGAGTTCAGACACGCTTGCTGAAGATCTTGATTTGTCAATACGCCTGCGTTTGCGTGGTTGGCGTTGGGTGTATGACAGGTCGATTGAGTGTCCGGGCGAGCTTCCCGCTTCATTCACAGTTCTTCGTCGACAGCAGTTTAGGTGGGCCAGCGGCTTCGCAGGTTGCTTGAGCAAACACCTACGGAATCTAGTCACGACGAATCGCATGTCTCTGATGCAGAAAGCAGAGGCCATGATCTACCTGTCAGGATATGTTGCTTCTCCGCTTATCGCCATTGGTGTCGTTCTAGCAATTCTGTACTGTCTTGTGTTCCCGCTGGATTTCGTGTTGAATGGGTTCTGGCATAATGTCTTGTCTGCTTTCACTGTCGTGATGTCTGCGCTTATCTACACAGCACCATTAGCAATGTTCACAGTTGCCGTGTATAGGTCCACAAATGGCTGGCCGCATAGGATAAGGCGTGTATCAGACTTGTTCTACCTGGGGGTCCTTTCTGTCGGGATCTTTCTGACAAGCGCTAGAGCTGTGGTCAGTGGCTTTCTTAACAGAGCTACATACTTCTACAGGACGCCAAAACGAGGCTACGTGACGGTGCCGAAGTCAAGTGCGTGAGGATGGGTTGGATGTCTAGGGTCTGTGTCACGATTCCCACATATAATGAGCATGAGAGCATCTCAAAGCTGATCCCCACACTCCTCCGTGTCTTTCAGGACAACGGAATAGATGGGTGGGTGCTTGTGGTTGACGACTCGAGCCCGGACGGAACTGGTGATGTTGTAGAAGCGCTGTCCCGCGAGCATCCGAACATTCGGGTGATTCACAGAAAGGGAAAGCTGGGACTCGGAAGCGCCTACAAAGACGCATTCCGCGAAGCGCTAATGGATCGTAAAACGGATCTCATCGTAGAGATGGATGCTGACCTATCACATGACCCTACCTATCTCCCTGCCATCCTGCAAGGCGCCCAGCGCTCCGGCGGAGTTGGACTTGGGTCGCGCTATGTCAAGGGGGGACGTATTGTTGGCTGGCCCTGGAGGAGAAAGGTCGTAAGCTGGGGCGCGAACTTCCTCACTCGGGTGATTCTCGGCTTGCCTGTCAAGGACGCAACAAGCGGGTATAGGGCGTTTACGCGAGATGGTCTCACCAAGATCGGATATGCGGACGCCGGCACGAAGGCTTACGCGTTCCAGGTCGAGATTCTCTACAGGTGTCGACTGCAGAGTTTGTCGATCGAAGAAGTACCGATCACGTTCTATGAGCGTCAGCTGGGTAAGTCGAAGCTATCCGGTGGAGATATGTTCGATTTCTTGAAGACAGTTCTGCGGCTTCGCTTCAGTCTCTGAGACTGTGCTACTTAAGCTGGTTTCGTTTGTCTATTACCAAGAGAAGCGAGACGATCAGCCCCACTGCGTACAGTACGAGTGAGGCGTTGAACGTCGCGACCACGTTGTTCGAGTACCAGCCGGACAGTGTCACCGAGTAGAACAGTGTCGCAATTGCCTCAACGATTCCGAGCGGAAACAGCAGTAGCGTCAGCCAAAACGCAAAGCGTCGTCCAAGAAGAACTCCAACCCCAGTGGCAAGTGAGACCACGCTCAGCGCGATGAGAGGAATCAGCCCCATGTCGTAAAGAGCAGAGAAGGCAAGTCCGTAAATGCCTAGGGCAAAGAATATCCCACTGGCGACGAGCAGTCCTGTCGCATGAGTACGTTCCAGACCCGCTTTTCCAGCCAACGCTTTCAACTCACGGTCGGACGCATAACGCGGGGTCACGTATATCATTTTCACTCCCAGGTGCGGCCGGCAGCAGGCGAGCTGACCTCTCCATTCAGTGCAGAACTGCGTTCAAGGATAAACAAATAGCACAATGATACGCAGAGTCCTGCAGCGTTACACCATGCGAGCTGGTACCGTTGGTCTTGGACCAAATTGAGTTACACGTTTCCCAATCTCAGATCTTCTCGGGATTCGGGAAACCATTTGACGAGGCGGAATTCGTTGTTCTCGGCGTACCCTTCGACAAGACGAGCACCTACCGTGCTGGCTCCAAGTTTGCCCCGGCAGCCGTTCGAGAAGCTTCATTGAACATAGAGACGTACAGTTTCCGTTCCAAATTCGATCTTGAGGACGCTCAAATCCGCGACATAGGCGATCTGCACGTTGTGGATTCCGTCGATGAAACGATGCGTCGTTTATCGGCAGTAGAAGGCGAGATCCTCAAGGCGTCAAAGATCCCCATCGCCATTGGTGGCGAGCATACAATCTCGTTCGGTACAATTCGCTCCTTCCCCAGAGATGTCGGCATAGTATGCTTCGATGCTCACGCAGACATGCGGGACGAATACTTGGGCGAGAAGTTGATGCATGCGACATTCCTTAGGAGAATAATCGAGAAAGTCGGTGCGGACAAGGTTGTACACATCGGGCTGAGGGCGCTCTGTAGGGAAGAGCTGGCTTTCATGGAGAAGAACCATGTGAGGCACTTCTCGATGCGTGATCTTAGGCGCCACGATGTGGAGGAAGACGCCCGTCTTATTCGGCGTGCGGTCTCCAATTTCGGGAGGCTGTATGTGACCGTCGACATGGACGTTTTCGACCCGGGGTTCGCTCCTGGAGTTGGGAATCCAGAGCCGGACGGCTTGTGGCCTGATCCCTTCTTCACGATTCTGACAGCACTGTGTGATGAAAGGCTCGCTGGACTAGACCTCGTCGAGCTGTCCCCGAACTACGACACTGGAGTGACTGCGGTGCTCGCAGCAAAGATACTCTTCGAAGCGATCTGTGCTGCAGAGTCTGCGAGAAGGAAGAGCTCGGGAAAGTAGGATCAATCAGTCCTGTTCATCTTTGAAATGAAATGGCCGTTGCAGTCGTGAGTGTGAGGGTACAGACGCTGGCTTGTTTCTGAGCCATAGAGGCCTGGCAGCCCAATCCTTGGGCTCGAGTCAATAGCTCTGAAGTCAGGATTCGCCGCCAAGAAGCTATTGACGACATGCTCATTTTCCTCAGCGAGAATGCTACAGGTGCTGTAGACGAGTGTGCCTCCCTTCCGTACAAAACGTGACACGTTCTCCAGCATTGTCCGCTGGGCGCGTGCGAGCACGTGCACGCGTTCCGGCGTAGTCATCCACTTCTCGGCAGGCGACTTCCAAAAGGTTCCCGTATTGCTGCACGGAGGATCAAGGAGAACGACATCGACTTGCATGTTTGTCGGGAGTGGTTTGCTGGCATCCGCGAGCAGAGGATGTGCAATCTTGACTCCAAGCCGAGAGACTTCTCGCCTCCAGAAATTCATTCGTGCAGAGGACTTGTCGATTGAATAGATCGCCCCCTTGTTCTCCATCAGTTGGGCTAGGTGCGTGGTCTTCGCCCCGGGTGCTGCACATACGTCGAGAACCGTATCTCCCGGCCTTGGGGCTGCGACTGCGCCCGCAAGCATGCTGGCCTTGTCCTGAGTCACCATCCTTCCCTCCCTGTAGGGTTTCGTCTGCACGATAGGCCGCTTGAAAGACAGAACCTTGAAAGCCAGTGGGAGGCTCTGTACTGATTCCAGCTCGATTCCTGTCTCCTCAATCTCACGGAGGCATGTCTCCTCGTTCACCGACAGCGTGTTGATTCGAATGTAGGACGAGGCTCTGTGCGCGTTTCGCTGCATCAACTTCAGGGCCGCCGGCCTTCCAAGTAGCACAGTAGAGGCAGACACGAACCAAGTAGGATGAAAGACGTTCAAAGCCACGGCTTGGTCATAGGAAAGTCTGCTCACCTCCTCAGGGATGTCAAGAGCAAGGATTCGTCCCAACATGGGTTCGATCGGCTGTAGTTTCCGCCAGCCAAGTGCAGAGCGCGCGGCGTGTAGGAAACGAACTACATCACGATCGTCCGCTCCGTGCAGTCTCGTCCAATAGCAGAACAGTCTCAGAAGGCTCGCTATGCCATGCTCAAGGGAGGCGAGATCAAGCTGCCCGCTACTTGCTCTTAGAATTAGATAGTCTATGAGGTTTCGACGACGAGTCGTCTCTAGGATGAGCAACTGGGCAGTTCTCAACTGATCGGCCCTCGTAATTCCTAGCTGTTTCGAAGTTCTTGCAAATGCAGTTCGTTCGCTGAGTCCCTCGTGTTCCATCCAGCTTAGGGATTCGATGGCTAAAGCCACAGCGTCTTGCACTATTCTCATCCACTTAGAAACTAGCCCAGATTGCCTCGGATCTCATTCGTTCCAATTGGCCTCCTGTCACTATATGTGTTTCCAGGTTTCACGGGGGGCTGGTCGGGCGTCTAGCTCAGGCATCCGCACAGTTAGGGCGCGGACAAGGATCTGTGGCCTACCGTGGGCCACAAGGAGGCAAATGGCACAAACGATTTCTATCCGAGCAGGGTCCCAGTACGTTGGAGCATTTCGCTGCTTGCAGACACTCGACCAGTTCGTTTCTCCGGCATCGGGACAGAAACCCAAGCCGGCGTCTTCAGGATTGGTCGAGCTGAGATTCCCCGCAGCTCCGCCTGAGATCCCGCCCTCGTATTTCGTTTCGATAGGCTATGATGGTCAGAAGCGTAGCTGCTATCTCCTGCTATATGAGCCGAAGAGTCATAGAATCTATGATTGGTACGACACCTCTGGTCATAAGCCCTACTGTTTTTCAGACAAGTCAAAGGACGAACTCGAATCCATCGACTCCATTTCGAAGAATCCCGGATTTGAGAGGTTCGAATCAGTGGAGAAATACGATGCACTCCGCTGCAAGCAAATGGCACGCACTATGATTGTTGCGAAGGATCCGTTGACCATCGGGGGTAAGCCGGTGGGTTCGATACGGGATGCAATTCGAGCGTGGGAGGCCGACATAAAGTATGTGGAGAATTACATCTATGATAATGGCCTCGAGCCAGGAATGATGTATGAAGTAAAAGCGGGCGCGCTCAAGAGAATCGAGTATTCACTCGCCAAAGAAGCAACTGCCCAAGTGGCACAACTGCTCAAGGAGGAATCAGACGAATACAGGAAACTGGCGCTAGAATGGATGCGCCTTCTCGAGTGTCCTGTGCCCACTTATCTAAGAGCGGCGATTGACATCGAGGTATTCTCTCCGATTGCCACTAGAATTCCGGATGCTGAGATTGCCGATCAAGAAGTAATATGTGTCAGTCTTGTCGGGTCAGATGGTCAGGAGCGCGTCTTTCTTCTAAGCAAGGAAGGCAAGAAACAAGGAACGACTTCCTATCCTCGAAATGCCTCAATTGAATTCTACGACACGGAAAAAGAGCTTCTCGCCGCATTCTTCAAGGCCACGGTCGCGTATCCTGTCATCCTCACGTTCAACGGTGATGGCTTTGATTTCAGGTATCTCTATCACCGTGCGCAGAATCTGGGTTTCGCGAAAGAAGAAATTCCCATCGAGATGGGGCGGGATGTTGGCTACCTAAGAAACGGCGTGCACATCGACCTGTACAAGTTCTTCTTTAATCGATCGATTCAGATCTACGCATTTGGCCAGAAATACCGCGAGAACACACTTGGCGAGGTTAGTGAGGCTATTCTCGGCAGAGGAAAAATCGAGACATCTAAGTCAGTTTCTGAGCTTGACTACGGTGAACTCGCAGTCTACTGCCTCAACGATTCCGAGATCACGTTAGAGCTGACGAGAATCGATGACGACCTCGTAATGAAACTCATCACAGCTCTCTCACGGATCAGTTACATGAGCCTAGAAGATGTGTCGCGACAAGGTGTCTCCAGCTGGATACGCAGCATAATGTACTGTCACCATCGGAAACGAAACTACTTCATCCCGCGAGCAGACGAGATCGAGGAGTTTAAGGGGGGCACAACAACCGAGGCGGTCATAAAGGGCAAGAAGTACAAGGGGGCCATCGTCGTCGAACCTCGTCCTGGTGTCCATTTCAACGTAGCCGTTCTCGATTTTGCGTCGCTGTATCCTTCAATTATCAGGAACTGGAACTTGGGGTACGAGACAGTTCGTTGCCCTCACACCGACGAGGAATGCAAGCAGAACCTCGTGCCTGGAACATCGCATTGGGTTTGTAAGAAGACGAGAGCTCTTGAGAGTCTTCTGATCGGCTCCCTGAGAGACATCCGCGTGAACTGGTACAAACCACGTTCCAAGGACCCTCGCCTCTCGAAGGTCCAGCTGAGCTGGTACAAGGTTGTCGCTGATGCGCTGAAGGTGGTGTTGAATGCCAGTTATGGTGTCTTCGGAGCTGACAGATTCGCGCTCTATTGTCCACCCGTGGCCGAGGCCACAGCAGCGATAGGTCGGTACGCGATCTCCCAGACACTGGAAAAGGCACGTGAACTCGGGATCGAAGTCCTGTACGGCGACACAGATTCGCTCTTCCTCGAAAGCCCTGATCAGAGTGCATTGAAGAACCTCATTGACTGGTCCATGTCATCGCTACATATGGAACTTGAGGTCGACAAGAACTATCGGTATTTGGCTTTGAGCTCCAGAAAGAAGAACTATCTCGGAGTCAAGCCTGACGGGAGCGTGGACATAAAGGGGCTGACCGGAAAGAAGAGGCACATTCCTGAATTCCTGACGAAAGCGTTCTACGACATGGTCCAAATCCTCAGCGACGTAAAAACTCCTGACGAGTTTGAGAACGCGAGGGTGAGGATAACCGAGATCGTGAAAGGATGTTACCTCAAACTGCGAAACCGTGAGTACGCACTTGAGGAATTGGCGTTCTCGGTGATGATGGGTCGTGACACTGGAAGCTACAAGAAGACGACGCCTCAACACGTAAAAGCCGCAAAACAGCTTGAGGGCACAGGTGTCGAGGTCAAATCAGGTGAACTCATAGCATTTGTCAAAGTAATTGGGGAGCAGGGTGTGAAACCCGTACAGCTCGCCAAGATAGATGACATAGACATTCAGAAGTATATGGAATATCTGCGATCCACTTTCGAACAGGTCCTTGATTCGCTCGGCATCGAATTTGAGGACCTAGTCGGAGTCAAGAAGCTTGAGTCCTTCTTCTCAACTGTGAAATGACGCATTGGGTTGAAGCTGGGGCATGCATTGAGGAAAGGCCTTCTGACCGTAGTCGGGCTACAACATATCCCGGAGGTCAAGCCTAGAGACAATCTTGGAAGAATGATCGCCGCAGCGGCAACCAGACAAGGACTGCAGCTGGAGAGCAACGACATAGTCGTCGTGGCCCAAAAGATTGTTTCGAAAGCCGAAGGAAGGTTTGTCTCTCTTCGCAACATCAAGCCGTCCGCGTTGGCCAAGGAAATGGCAAGGGCAATGAGGAAGGATCCGCGACATGTTGAAGTCATCTTACGTGAGACAAAGCGTGTGGTGAGACGACGGGGTCCGCATCTAATCGTCGAGACTCAGCATGGTCTTGTATGCGCGAATGCGGGTGTGGACAAGTCAAACGTCGAAGGTCAAGACATTGTCACGCTACTCCCGAAAGACGCAGACAGATCAGCACGGCGAATACGAGAGCAGATCATTGAGAGAACGGGCAAGGACGTTTCAGTCATAGTGTCGGACACTTTTGGTAGACCCTGGAGACTTGGGCAGACGAATGTTGCCATCGGCCTTTCCGGCATGAGGCCATGGATCGATTACCGAGGGACTAGGGACAAGTTTGGATACGAGTTGTCGGTGACCAGGATTGCTGCAGTAGATGAGCTTGCGGGGGCAGCCGAACTAGTTATGAACAAAGCGGATGGCGTCCCTGTTGCCATCATCAGAGGTTATTCGCATCCTCGGGGTCGAGGAAGCGCGCGACAATTGATACGACCCGCTAAACAGGATCTGTTTCGTTAAGGGAGTTCCTTGATTTCCTGCATCATTTTGCCAAGTATCCTAACTTCATTGAACATAGTGCGGGCATTGAATGCTGTATGGGCCACTCTTGCATCTCGGTCCAGACACCTACTAACTTTGGACAACTCTGGATCAATCAGAATCACAGCAGACTTAACTATCGCTCCGATGTTGTGTAGGCCATCTAGGAAGCGCTGTTCTTGAATTCGATAAAACCGCCAGTTCCAGTAGAAGTCATTGACGTCCTCGGCTTCTCGAGGCTCGCCCTTGCTCTCACCGAGGGGTCGCAGATACTATGGCATTTCAAGCACAAGGGAAGGCACGTGCTCGGCATGTTCACTGCGTACATGTATTGGGACGGCGACCTGCCGATACTCGCTTACACTTACGTCGATTCTCCCCCTAAGCCTTTCCTCGCTTACAGGAGCGACTCTGTGAAGGGCGAGGAATGGATGCTCACAGACGACGCTGATGACAGCAAGTACCGATATGGCTCATTCGTGGAGGTGAAGAGCTTGCCTCAGAAATTTCTCGAGTGTTTGGATGGTCAGTTTCCCTCACCGGCATTGCCGATGCTCGCCGAGGTCGAGAGCATCAACTCGATAATGCGAACGCTTGTTCCTCTCTCAATGCGTGAGGGCACGGTCTTTCCTCTGTGGCACTTTCTGCGCAACGACAAGCATATAGTCGGAACCTGTATACCCTTTGAACACTACTACGAGGCGGATGCGCTTCCAGTCTTCTTCTACGTTACTCAAGAGAAACCACCTTCTCACCCCTTCATCAAGTACGTCGCCTCAAAACCACTAGGAGAACGTATCGATTACACAAGTAACACATCAGACGCGAAGGGTTTCTACGCGAAGATTGTGGACGTGAAGGATTTCCCGATATTCCCATAGGCTCTTGGGATCGCTGGTAGAACTCGAGGCAGGCGGAGCGCAGACGAAGTTGGAATTCAAACGATTCATCGAGGATGCTGCAAGACGCAACAAGTCACCTATTGTGTTGGCGCTTGACCTGACACGTGAAGACAGGGATGAGCTATTCAAGCGCACTCTGAAAGTGATTACGTCAGTCTCTCGCTCAGTGTGCGCAGTGAAATTCAATCACCAGATGGTCCTTCCACTCGGGTTGTATGATCGAGTGACAACGTTAGTCGATGAGGTCCACGACCACAAGATACCGGTGATTATGGACGCAAAGATTAACGACATCGGACATACGAATGAGTTCATCGCTTCTCAGTATTTCTCTGCGGGGTTTGATGCGGTCATAGCGAACCCCTTTGCCGGTTTCAAGGATGGACTGGAGCCGGTCTTCCGGATTGCGAAGGCCCAGCAGAAAGGAGTGCTATTGCTTGTGCACATGAGTCATAGCGGCGCGAGCGAAGGATATGGACAATTTGTCTTAGATGAGAAGGGCGAGAGAAGTCCCCAGTTTGAAGTCTTCGCTCGGAGAGCGGTTCAATGGGGGGCGGATGGCGCGATTGTAGGGGCAACTTTTCCAGAGACGATCGCGAGAGCTCGCTCCATCCTTGGTAGCGATGTCCCGATATACTCACCGGGAGTGGGCGTCCAAGGTGGGAGCCTCAGCAGGGCCCTGGCCGCCGGCGCGAAGTACGCCATAGTCGGTCGGTCCATATACGAAAGTGATGACCCAGCCAAATCAGCAGAGAACTTGCGCCGGTCAGCTGCATCCTCTGGCTAAGTTTCTTCCGTTCTCCACAATTCCTTCTTGAGCATGTCACGCACCGCTGCTCGGATTGCCGCGCTTCTGCTCTGGTACATTCCTGCCTTGACAAGCTCATCTAGCCCTTCAAGTATCGCCTCAGGCAGTTTGACTGTGACCAACTTCAAAACTTAGGGCTCCGCCGTCAACTGGTATTCCGGAAGAGGCGATATGACTCTTTCCCATACAGTCGATATTATACGGAAAGATTTTATTGAACTCGATTCGTCTCAGGGACAAGTGATGCCATTGGGCGGAGCGAAAAAGAAGAGCCTAGCACAGATGGAGAAGACCCAGGACCAGCAGGACAAGAAGCCAGAGGCCCCGAAGAAGTCTAAGGGCAAGCCGCCTGCGGAGAAGAAATCGCGTGGTGTCGACCTCCCGAATTTGGAGGATACCAAGTTCCTTTCGGAACTCTCCAAGATGGGAGCCATTACTCCATACGCAATCGCCTCTCAGTTCAATCTACGGATAAGCGTCGCGAAGGACATGTTGGAGGAATTGGAAAGAAAAAGGCTCGTCACAGCGGTTGGCGGGAACGCTAGGATACGAATCTACAAGATGGCCGCTGCCTGACCCCTTTCCAATCGTATTCTGGTTCCAGCGGCGACATCTCTGAAGATATCGATTCCGCTCTTGACAACGCCAATGATGTTCACCGGGCTGTACGGCTGAGTCTGCCCGTAGAAGACGCACACTGCAGATCCCATGGGCCAGAAGGCAATCGTTCCGGTCTCAACCTTGGATTTTGGTTTCTCAAGTCCTATTGTGATGCCAGTCTCAAAGTAGACTTCGTCTTTCCAACGGGCAATTCTCCCTTCGATCGGCAGTCGCCTGAGCAGCGCATCCGTGGTCTTTGGTGCATAGAACCGCACCAGTTCACCTTCCGCCTGCCTTCCGTCTTCGAGCACGAGGAGCACAGGTATTCGCGAAACGCTGCTTGCCATGGTCGTTCAGGTTCTGTCGACCCCAAGAACAGATATAGGTTTGATGTAATTGCCTAGGCTCTGTCAATTCAGAGGGTCGGAGATGGCGCACAGGACAAAGACCGTCATTATGGGCGCAGCGGGAAGAGACTTTCACAACTTCAACGTATTCTTCAGGAAGCGGCCGGAGTATGAAGTTGTAGCGTTCACTGCCGCTCAGATACCGGGTATCGAGCACAGGAGCTATCCGCCGGTTCTTGCGGGTTCGCTCTATCCGAAGGGAATCCCAATCAGGGCGGAAGAGCAGCTTCCGACACTGATCAAAGAGAAGGATGTCGAGCTTGTCGTTCTTGCCTACAGTGATCTCTCGTATGACGATGTCATGCACAAGTCATCCGTTGTGGGTGCCAATGGACCGGATTTCATGCTCATGGGTCCCAAGAACACGATGCTGAAGGCCAAAGTCCCCGTCGTATCTGTCTGTGCAGTCAGGACCGGAGCGGGCAAGAGCACTGTCTCAAGAGCCGTGGCGAGGGTCATCAAAGCACGTGGAAAAAGGGTCATCGTTGTTCGCCACCCCATGCCCTACGGTGAACTGGAAACCGAAGCCGTCCAAAGATTCGCGACCTATGATGACATGGCTAAGGAGAAATGTACAATCGAAGAGAGAGAGGAATACGAGCCGCACATTGACCAAGGAAATGTAGTCTACGCCGGCGTGGACTACGAGAAGATTCTTGTCGCTGCCGAGAAGGAAGCTGATGTGGTCCTCTGGGACGGAGGAAACAATGATCTGCCGTTCTATAAGCCAGACTTCAACGTGGTCGTTGCAGATCCTCACAGGGCTGGAAATGAACTCTCATACTACCCAGGTGAGACAAACGTCAGGATGGCAGATGTGGTGGTCATCAACAAGGTGGATAGTGCCCCACCTGAGGGTGTGCGACAAGTTCGCGAAAACATAAAACAGCTAAACCCGACCGCTACGATCGTTGAAGCGGCGTCCACGATCCACGTTGACGATCCCTCCCTCATCAAGGGTAAGAACGTTCTGGTCGTCGAAGACGGCCCGACAGTCACTCATGGGCAGATGAGAGAAGCAGTTGGCGCGATCGCAGCCCACCAATACGGAGCGCGCGAATTGGTGAATGCGAAACCCTTTGCTGTCGGTTCGATCAAGAGAACATACGAGAAGTACCCTCACATCGGCGCTGTCCTGCCCGCAATGGGATACGGCGCCAAGCAAATCAGGGAGTTAGAACAGACAATAGAGAAGACCCCATGCGATTCCGTAGTCTTCGGAACCCCGATAGATCTACGTCGAATCATGCAAGTGAACAAGCCTGCTGCTAGGGTGCGATACGAAATACGGGAAGTCACAAAGCCTACCCTAGAGGAGCTCTTGAACAAGTTCTTCAAGCGATTGAAGAAGGCATGAGCGAGGCGGCGTCTTATTCTTAGATCGCGCGCTTGACAGAATCCGTAACGTACTGGAGTTCTGCCTGTTTCAGCATCGGGTGCACCGGCAGTGAGAAGACCTGCCGACACGCTCGTTCTGTCTCAATCAAAGCGCTTCTTCGTGTCGACTGCAGGTCACGGTAGTATGGAAGCATGTGAACCGGTGACTCGTAGTATACGGAGCAGCCAATGTTCTTGGAGCGAAGCTTCTCAACGAGTTTGTTTCGCTTCCCTGCGTTGGCTCCACGTAGTCGTGCCGTGAAGAGATACCATGCGTGCTTTCTACCAGCTGGTTCTTTGGGCATGACCAATTTTCCCAAAACGCCTAGTTTCTCAGTCAGGTATTCCGCGTTCTTTCTGCGGTCCTGAAGAAAACTGGGCAGTCTCTTCAGTTGGATAGCTCCGATCGCCGCCGCCATCTCGGGCATGCGGTAGTTGTGCCCTTGTCTGGCAACCCAATACGGGCGTTCTTCTCCGTGCGTTCTGATCCTCTTGAGTTGTTCGGCCAGGTCATCATCGCTCGTTGTGATCATCCCTCCCTCTCCCGTGGTCATGTTCTTCCCGGGGTAGAAGCTGAAGCAGGCAGCGTCGCTAAGGGAACCCGCCTTCCGGCCGTTGTATTCTGCTCCATGTGCTTGGGCTGCGTCTTCGATGACGACGATTCCGCGATCGTGTGCCAATTCTGTTATTGGATCCATGTCGGCACAGAGACCGTACATGTGTACTGGCATTATCGCTTTCGTCGCCCGAGTGAGCACAGCTTCAATTGATTCACGCGTAATGCAGTAGGTATCTGCATCAATGTCTGCGAATGCCGGTTTGCCGCCGGCCAGGACAACTGCGCCTGCGGTGGCGGAGAATGTGAAGGAAGGGACTACCACCTCATCCCCCGGCTGGATCCCTGCTGCCAAGAGTGAGGCGTGCAAAGCGGCGGTGCCCGAGGAGACTGCGACCGCGTGTTTTGCTCCAATGAACTTGGCAAACTCTTTCTCGAACTGCAGTACCCTAGGTCCTCGTCCGCTCTTCTCAGTGAGGATCCCGCTCTTGAGAACCTCGACAACTGCCTCGATTTCCTCTTTTCCCATGGAAGGTTGATTGATGGGTATCATATCGCGCATTGGATTGATTGCCACGGGCTCTCCGTATGATGGTCGAAAATCTAAAAGTATTTCCCGTGAGGCGAAGGTGTCAGGCAAAAGTGCTCCATTGCACACGTCGCACCGATTCTTCGATGCAAGTGCGGATGAGGGAAGGTCAAGTGAACGTGTCGGTGCAATTGATTCGTGATCAAGGCTAGATCGAGTGACATCTTCCTCTGTGTTGCGAGTGAGGGAGACTCGGGAGCCTGCAGACTGATCCAAATGTGATCTGATTGGAGAGCGCATTCGGACGCAACACTTATATAAAGACCGATTTTTGGTTTCGTTTCTCTTTGAAAACTGAGGTTATGACGTTTGGCCGCTCAATTTGCAGGGCAACCTATCTTGATCCTGAAGGAAGGGACATCACGTGCAACCGGGCGGGATGCACAACACGCTAGCATCGCTGCGGCTCGTATCGTTGCAGAGTCCGTAAAGTCCTCCTTGGGTCCCAAAGGAATGGACAAGATGCTAGTCGACGGTTTCGGAGATGTCACGATCACAAACGACGGTGCGACAATCCTCGATGAAATGGAGGTTCAACACCCATCGGCAAAGATGCTGGTAGAAGTGGCGAAGACCCAAGATGACGAGGTTGGAGACGGAACGACAACAGTTGTCGTGTTGACTGGAGAGCTTCTTGGCAAAGCCGAACAGCTGCTCGACAAAGATGTTCACCCCATGATAGTAGTGGATGGGTACAAGCTCGCGGCTGAGAAGGCTCTTGAGATCCTTGAAGACGTGGCAATCAAAGTCGACCCCATGGACAAGTCGATGCTCAAGAAAGTCGCAAGCATTGCTCTAGCCACCAAGATGCTGTCGGAATACGCCGACGAAGTGAGTGACTTCGTTGTCCGAGCGGTCTTGGAAGTAGCGGAGAAAGATGCGGAGGGCTACAAGGTCGACATAGACAATATCAAGGTCGAGAAGAAGCCCGGCGAATCCATATCGGATACCAGATTGATTCAAGGCGTGCTCTTGGACAAAGAGGTCGTTCATCCCGGAATGCCCAAACGCGTAGAGAACGCAAAGATCGTGCTTCTGAACTGTCCGCTAGAAGTTGAGAAGACAGAATTCGATGCGAAACTCAACATAAAGAATCCGGATCAGATGAAGGCGTTCCTGGACGAAGAGGGGAAGATGTTGCGTGACATGGTCGACAAGATCGCGTCGGCGGGTGCGAACGTTGCGATCTGCGAGAAGGGAATCGACGATGTGGCACAGCACTTCCTTGCTAAGAAGGGTGTACTCACAGTACGCCGAGTCAAGCAGTCCGACATGGAGAAGCTTGTGAAAGCGACCGGTGCACATGTGGTCACCAACCTTGAGGACCTAGGAAGCAAGGATCTGGGTAGCGCGCAGCTCGTCGAGGAAAGAAAGGTTGGTGATGACAAGATGACTTTCGTAGAAGGCTGCAAGAACCCGAAAGCTGTGACAGTGCTGGTTAGGGGCGGCACTGAACGAATTGTCGACGAAGCAGAGCGAGCCGTTCACGACGCGCTCTGTGTTGTCAGAGATGTCGTAGTCAACCCCAAAGTTGTCGCAGGCGGGGGAGCTCCCGAAGCAGAAGTGGCAAAGCGACTACGAGCATACGCTGACAAGTTCTCAGGCAGAGAACAGCTTGCCATCCAAGCGTTTGCCGAAGCCCTGGAATCAATACCCATGGCGCTTGCGGAGAACGCCGGAATGGACCCGATCGACACTCAAGTTGAGTTGAGAACAAAACACGGGCAAGGAGTCATATGGGCGGGCGTCGACCCATTCAAGGGAAAGGTTGCAGACATGGCGAAGCAGAACGTATACGAGCCTCTGGCAGTCAAGATCCAACTCGTCCAGTCGGCCAGCGAGGCAGCAGGGATGATTCTGAAAATAGACGACGTTATCGCCGCATCGAAGAAGGAAATGAAAGGGCCGCCAAAGGGGCCAGAAGAGAGTGGTGAAGAAGCGGGCGAGTACTAGGCGCCAAGAGTCCACTCTGATCGGCCCTCGTAAACTCACACGTTTCGAGAGGGCGAGAGTGGTTGGCGCTCGTGCTCTTCAGATTGCGCTGGGAGCTCCTGTTCTGATCGACGTTGATCCGGGAAGCATGTCTCCCATAGACATAGCGACGCAGGAGCTTGAGGCGGGTGCGCTTCCGATCAGCATCAGAAGGACTCTGCCAGACGGGACGAGCCAGAATATCCCTTTGAAGGCGATGCTGAAACAGGAAAGCTAAGGTGACAGAATTCACGCGTGCTAGTGACCCAGAGACGGAAGCTACCAAGTACTGGCGCTACGCGCTCATACTACTGATCGCGGTCTCATCGTTCTTTCTGGCACTGAGGTTCTCAGGTCGAGCCTTTACAGTCGCAGACTTCGAGATACTCGTCATCTACTTGCCGACTGTCGTCTGTGCGCTGGTCTATGCGACGAAGATTGGGCGCATGATTCAGCGGTAAGAGACGCGGACTTCTACCCAAGGAAACGCTGTGACATAGTAAACGGATAGGGAGGTCTTGTCACTTGGCCTTGAACCAGGAGGTACGGCTGAACCGGGCCAGTCCAACAGAGCGGGCAAAACACCATCCCGGATGAGAAGCGCACACATGATCTGCAGAGTGTGCGACCGCATCGTCCACAGAGGTGCGAGGCCATTGCGTCTGGATGGAATGAACATCCAGCGGGCACGTAAGGCTCAGTCGTTATCGCATGTTGAATTGTCAGTGTTTCAGGAGCAATGTGGATTGGAGGGGCAATGATCTTGACTCCGCATTTCAAACAGTAGTTCGCCTCGTCCCGATTGTCATGTCCACAGCTGGGACACTTCGTGACCATAACCATCATTTTGGGTTGCTTTCTCTGAGCAGTTAACCTTTGCTGCTCAGTTGGTCATGTGAGTCTTGTAGCTAGAGGTACTTACTCTATGAAGGGCTTTCCGTCCTCAAGCCGGAGTCTTATGAGCGTCTTGACCTTCACTCCGGTTTCGTTCTCAACACGTTCGACGCCTCTAAACTCCACTCTCTCAATGACTGATACAGCGTCCGCCAGCTTGATCCCATGGGAGAGGAGTTCCTTGATGATTGCCGCATACGTTCCGCCTGTCGCGATTATCGAGTCGACCAGTAGTACTGAGTCTCCTGATTGCAGGCCGTTCGCGTACATCGTCTCCTCGGCGTATCCAGTTCTCTTTACGATCTTGATCTCATTGGGCAACATGTAGGATTTCTTCCTGATAACGAGCATCGGGACACCCGTGACGAGGCTGAGGGCTGCTGCAATTTGGATCCCCATCGCCTCGGGCGTGACGATCTTGTTCGAGTGCTTGACATCGCTGATCCTCGCGACTTCGAATGCGCAGCCCCAGAGCGCCTCTGTTGGGATCTCAGGAACGCCTGAGCTGAGTGGGTTCACGACGTATTCATAGTAGCCCTCTTTTGAGGGGATGCGGACAATCGTTGCTTTTCGTAGGTCCTCTCTTATTGCCTCAAGCCAATCCAAGGAATGAACACATAGCAGTGCGGAGCATCTATCCTACATAGCATTTACGCACAGAACGAAACCACATACCAGAATAGAGGGCTCAGGCTTGAACATTCTGCGAGGGGAGGTCATTGCCATCGAGTGTGATTACCATCACCAATGCGTCTGCTCCATCGGCATAATAGTGAGGCACTCGCCTTGCTAGTGAGAATTTCAGTTTCTCATACAACTTGATCGCCGTTTCGTTCGCTTCTCGCACCTCAAGGTAGCATTCATCGGCCTTCATCTCCTGAAGTGCGTTAAGTGCCTGTTTGACAAGCTCTGAGGCAATGCTGGCTCTCCGGTATTCTGGCATCACTGCTATGGATATGATGTGCCCTTTTCGGACGAACTTCAATCGCTTGATGTCCGAGAATCCGTGTTCGATTCGACACATTATGTAGCCAACTGTTTGAGTTCCAACCTGGGCTACTCTGAAGGCGCTCGGGCAGTTCTGGAATGTGTCCATAAAGAAGAATGATGCATAGTTCTCAGGAAGACATGTCCTGTTGATCTCGATGACGGATTCAAGATCTTTCGTATCGAATTGCCGCAAGGAGAACTTCGTTTCCGTCAGCATCGCAATTCTAGCGCCACATGTGATCGCATGGACACTATAAGGCATTTGGACTACGGCCTTTGGATGGAATCAATACGTTTAAGTGAAATCACCTTTCGATCCAATGGCCTCAACGGTAGGAATCCCAATTTGTCATCGGTCTCTTGGAGCTTCTCGACTCAGGACAGTACTCATCCCGATCTGACTGAACTGAGAAGGATCGTCCAGCTCAGGTTCAATGTGACTGACGCGTATGTCGATGAGCATGGAATTCCGAACTTTCGCGTGGAGAGAGAAGCAGCCAAGGACAAATTCAAGGCCTTGATAGGCGATCTGAAGCCGCTTCAATTGAGTGCTTCGGTTCGTTCCGACTCGGATAAACTCCTGATAAGGATCTTCCAGAGAATCCAAGCGCGTCGGTCGAATCCGTTCATTAATGTTGTGTTGATGTTTGCAACAATCGGAACTATACTCTTCGCAAGCTACACTCTCACTTACTCAATGGATCCGCAGGTCCTGAAGACAGTCTTTGGGCATCTAGACCTCAACGTGCAGATCGCAATGTTCGCAGGATCGATCTTCGGAATAATAGCGCTACACGAATCAGGTCACAAGCTTGCAGCTTGGAATCATCGAATGGATTCTACTCTCCCGTACTTCATCCCGGGCCCGCCCCCATTTGGAACATTCGGCGCGGTAATCTCGCTAAAGAGTCCTCCTGCAAATCGAGATCAACTGTTCGATCTTGGTTTCAGCGGACCAGCGGTTGGATTCATCACCACGATAGCAGTGGCGATTATCAGCATACTCACTGCACCACTTGTTCCGGAGGCGCAGGTGGAAAACCTCGTGAGCCAAGGATTGCTTTCTGTGCAAGCATGGCCTAAGACGCCGTTGCTAATGATCCTTCTCAGCTACCTCGACATCCGCGTTGTGCCGCTGGGACAGACCTTGGTGCTGACGCAGGTGGCATTCGCGGCCGAAATTGGAGCATTGATAACTTTCCTCAACATAATCCCGGCGTGGCAGCTTGATGGTGGCCACATCATGAGAGCGGCCCTCGGTCCTCAGGGACATCGAATCGCAACTGGCATAGGGCTCGTGGGTCTGGCGCTCGCGGGATACTGGCCTTTCGCTCTGCTGATTCTTGTCATGATGTTCACCCGTGGCGGATGGGCAGGCGTCGAGCCCTTGGACGATGTCTCATCACTCTCTAGGGGCAGAAAGGCCCTATTTGTCTTGGCAATCGTAATACTTGCCCTTTGTTTCATGATGTTCTGAACGCACGAGGGAATACTGATACTCGCCTCTCTGCTTTACATCTCGCGCGGCATGAGCTAAGGAACGCACGCATCCCCGAATGCGTAGGTTGTTGCCACGACGAGCGCCGTCTTACACATCGCGTTGTTACACGAGACAAGGCAAATTCCCGTGTGCAGGACAGTTGAGATTGTTACCAAGAGCAGGACCTGTCTGTCTGTTGTAGAATGCTTTCTGGGCAAGCTCCAAGAAGCGGGCACTATCACCCTCACAGGTGAGGAGATACACGTCACATCTGAACAGAGAATGCGAATTGCAGAGCTTGCATTCTCAAGAGGAGCGGACCCCGAGAGGGTTGCGACAGAACTTCGGTGGCAGGAATTCGAAGGGCTCGCCGCGCATGTCCTAGACACCGAGGGATATGTCACTGCGAAACATTTCATCTTCAGGAATTCTGCCCGCAAATACGAGATCGATGTCCTAGGTGCAAAGGAGCCAATGGTGCTTTGCGTTGACTGCAAACACTGGCATCACGGTTGGGCTCCGAGCAGAATCGTGGCGGCAGCAAGGAACCAAATGTTGCGGGTTCTATGTCTTTCTGAAGCATACGCATTCTACGGGAGGAAGCTTCGCATCGCTGGCTGGCGGTCAGCGCAGTTGCTTCCAATTGTGCTAACGCTCGCTGACGTATCCTCGAAAATGGTTGATGGTGTGCCGATTGTCTCTGCCCTTCGCCTGAGGGACTTCCTGTGTCAAGTTAGCCCGTGGGATGAGCGGCTACGCTTCGTTGATGTTCCAGTATGTTCGCAGGATCTTCTACTCTTCTAGGCCGTAGATCCTATTTCTTAGACTCGAGCTCTTCCCTGAGCGTCCGTCTCAGGATCTTTCCGACGAGTGTCTTTGGTAACGAATCTCTGAACTCGACCAATCTGGGGGCTTTGTAGGTAGCGATCTTTTCTTTGCAGAATTTGATTATGTCTTCTTCCGTTACCTTTCCTTCGTATCCGGGCTTCAGGGTCACATACGCTTTGACGGTCTCGCCTCTGTATGCATCCGGGACTCCTAGAACCGCTGCTTCATTGACGGCAGGGTGTTCGTAGAGTACTTCCTCCACTTCACGCGGCCACACCTTCAGGCCGGAGACGTCAATCATGTCCTTCTTTCGGTCTACAATGTAGAAGTAGCCATCTTCATCCATCTTGGCGATGTCGCCCGTGTGCAGCCACCCATTCTTCAAGCAGATCTTGGTTTCCTCTGGCTTGTTCCAGTAGCCTTGCATGACCTGCGGGCCTTTGACGGCTAGCTCGCCTACATCATTCGGCTTGAGGTCCTTGGTGCCTGTTTCGAGGTCAACGATCTTTGCATCTGTGTCAGGGACTGGGATTCCGATGGATCCTGGTCGGTTCTTCTTTGGATCGTCAAGAGGATTAACGTGAGTTACAGGACTTGTCTCTGTGAGGCCATATCCCTCCACTAGGCGACCTCCTGTCAGTTGCTCGAATTTCTTCTGCACTTCGACCGGCAATGGTGCTGCGCCTGAGATGCAGGCGCGCACACTTCTGAGATCATATTTCTTCACGTCCGGCCTATTGATGAGGGCAATGTACATCGTGGGGACGCTGCAGAAAACCGTCGCCTTGTACTTGCTGATCGCGCTCAGTATGCCCTTGGGATCACGCGGGTCTGGAATCACGATCATGGTTGTGCCTGTCAGGATGGGCGAGTTCATGGCAACGGTGATGCCGAAAATGTGGAACATAGGCAGTACGGCGACGTGGATATCGATTCCACGGCGAATCGGCAACTCGACCTCACACTGGGCTGCGTTCACGATGAGGTTCCGGTGAGTGAGCATAGCGCCTTTTGGCACTCCTGTTGTTCCTCCGGTGTACTGAAGAAGAGCAATGTCATCTGGTTTGACTATGACTGGTTTCGGATTGGGCCCGTACTTGCTCATTGCTGCAAGGAAATCGATCGCTCCAGGGCATTTGTGCGACTTGACTCCTTTCAGCGGTGCGAGCGTCCTTAGCAGTGGTGGAAGGTAGTCGCGTGGGCTGGTAGTGATCACGTTACGTAGTTTGGTCCTCTCTCGTATCTCCTGAACCGTCGGATACAGCGTGTCCATGACAACAAGGGTCTCTGCCCCGGCGTCATTGAGCTGATGCTCGAGTTCCCTCGCCTTGTAAAGGGGACTGCAACTGACACATATCGCCCCCGCGCGAAGGGCTCCGTAAAAGGCGATTACGAACTGCGGGAGGTTAGGCAGTTGTATTCCTACTCGGTCGCCTTTCTTCACTCCCAAGTCCTGGAGGGCTGAGGCGAATCTGTCCACCATCTCATCCAGCTCACGGTAGGTGATGCGCTTTCCGAAGTAGATGATTGCCGGATGATCCGAAAACTTCTGCGTGGTCTGTTTGAGCACTTCACCCAGCGCCATATTCGGATAGTCAATTGATCTTGGGACTTGTTTTGCATAGAACCTAAACCAAGGTTTCTCCAAAGAATTAGCACCAACCTTGGTACGCTAATCGAATGTATAAAACGCTACCTACGGCACGATCGTCTTCAGCCCTCAGAGCTTTCGATTGCTTGGTTCTTGGAATCTCCACACTTCGCGAGACTGCGGCGCCTACCTTACGAGTGGGATTGCTCCCTTTGCTTGCGCAGGGCACATCCACAAGCCACGTAGGCCTGAGCAATCGAGTAGAGTGCTATGTCGTCGGGGAACGGCTCAGAAACGTGTTAATCGCTCAAAGAAGAAGAAACAAAAAAGGTGGGATACTGGAGTTTCGGGCGTCGGCGGCAGGTCCGTCTATTTTCCTGCTTCGTCCCATCTTCTCCAAGCTGCGAAATCTGATCCTAGCAACTGAAGAGCGATTACGATCTTCTGGGCGTTCCTTGTTCCTTCTGCAACAACTGCCTGTCTAGTTGCTCTGAATGCTTGTTGTACGTCGTAGTCAGTCGTTGTTCCCATTCCACCGAACCATTCTAGCACGTCGCTGATCGCTTTCATGCAGGTCTCGGAGGCTACGAGTTTGGCGCAGGATGCAGCCATCATCGCATCATAGAATGAGGCCCTACCGTCGTGATATCTGTCTACGAGCCACGCGGCACGATAGCACAGCCATCGGGCGGCCAGTACATTCGCATGGTCCTCGGCGAGTTCGAACTGTATTCCTTCGTGACCAGCTAAGGGTCGACCGAACGCTCGTCTCTGCTTGACATGTTCCATGCCCGCCTCGAGGCATTTCTCTGCGCTCGCCACGATGCACATCGTGGTTGGAACCCGCGCGTGAACGAAGCATTCGTATGTCAGCTGATATCCTGTTCCTTCGAATCCTATGAGGTAGTGCTCCGGGACCTTCGTGTTCTCGTATCTCACGCCTCCGAGGTCGATGCCCATTCCTTCGAAGAGCGACGTTGTGATGCCGTTTGAGGTGGTCGGGATGTAGATGAGGCTGAGACCCTTCGACCCTAGTTCCGGCTTCGTCTTGACAGATGTGATGAACCCTCCGCCGTACTTCATGGCTTCCGGGACGCAGCTGAGTATCTGCTTCTCCCCGTTGACGATGTAGTCTCCGTTGCTCTTTTTCGCGGTCGTTGTGATTGCTGTGAAGTCGGTCCCGCAGCCGGGCTCAGTGTTGTGAAGCGGAGTTACCCATCCGTCCTTCACGACCTTTGGGAGAACTTCTTCTTTCAGTTCCGCATTTCCGTACACGGCGAGAACGCGGGCGCACGTAGCCCCGTACCAGACTGGAATTCCTGCGACACCAGTCGGGTCAGCTTTTGTGAGTTCTTCCACGGCGATCGTAAATGTGACATAATCCGCCTCACTTCCGCCCCACTCCTTGGGGAGCAGTAGTCCGAATAGGCCTTGGCTTGTTATCGCTTTGTGGACATCGGGTGTGATCATTCGGTTCTTTATGATTTCTTTGGCCTTTGGGGTCAGGTTCTTTGCATAGTAGTCTTTGAGTGTCCGCCTGAAAAGCTCCTGTTCCTCGGTAAAACCAAAATCTATCGGCATGACACGTCACTTTCCTTTGAATTCCGGCTTTCGTTTGGACATGAAGGCCGAGACGCCTTCCATCACGTCCTTGGTCGAAAGCACTATTCCAAATGCCTCGGATTCGAACTTAAGTCCTATGTCGAGCGGCACCTGCGTAGCGTAATTCAGAGCGTGCTTGGCAGCTTTCAGAGCTACCGGCGGTCCCTCGACGAAGTTCTTGGCAAAGGCCTTGGTTTCCTCGACGAGTCTAGCCAGAGGCACAACTTTGGTGACCAGGCCAATCTTGAGCGCCTGCTCAGCTGTGATTCGGTCCCCGAGCATGACCAGCTCCTTCGCCTTTGCCAAACCGACAATACGGGTGAGCCTCTGCGTTCCTCCCCAACCTGGTATCAAGCCGAGCTTGATTTCGGTCGGTCCGAGCTGTGCACTCTCAGACGCGATCCTGAAGTCGCAGGCGAGAGAGACCTCTAGGCCGCCGCCTAGTGCATAGCCATTGATGCATGCTATCACTATCTTGCCGATTCCCTCTATTCGAGCCGTAAGCTCGTGGCCTTTCATCGAGGCATCCACTGCCATCGATGGGGTTAAGCCTGTAAATGACGTGACGTCTGCTCCTGCGCTGAATGCTTTCTCTCCGGCGCCCGTGACGACGATGCATTTCACGTCTTTGTCCGACTCGAAATCGTTCAGTGCTGAAATGAACTCGTTCATCATGTCAATCGTCATGGTGTTGAGCCTGTGGGGTCGATTGAGTGTGATCCAGCCTATCCCATCTTCCTTCTTCACTATGATGTCTTGGTAGGTCTTACCTTCGCTCAATATTGAAAACCTCTGGTGAAAGAGCAGTCACACTATCCAGTATAAGAAACCCTCTGCAAGCTTCACTGACTGCGAGTCGGTGTGTCTCTCACTTGTACTTGTGGAATCCTCTTCCGGACTTCCTGCCAAGCCACCCGTTCTTGGTGTACTCAAGGAGGAGCGGACAGGGCTCATACATCGGTTCTGCGTGTTTCGCATGCAGCTCGCTCAGATTCTTGACTACTGCGTCAATACCCATCTTGTCGGCGAGTTCACACGGACCTGATGGCCACCCAGTTCCGAATTTCATCGCTGTATCTATGTCAGCCGGAGTGGCTACGTCGTCTTGGACAAGCCATGCAGCGGCATTCGCGGCCATAGTGTAGAGCCTGTTCGGATCGAATTTGTCGGCAAGCTCAAACGGTATTCTAGGTCGCGCTCCAGCGCTCCAAGAGTAGAATCCTTCGCCTGTCTTCTTGCCCAGTTTACCGGCTTTCACTAGAGGTTCGTAGATGGGACAAGCCTTGGCTCGGGCGCCAAATGCATCCTCCATCTCCTTGGCCACGCTGTTGAGTATGTCTAGACCGACAAAGTCAGCGAGTTCGAATATTCCCATTGGGAGTCCCGCTTGGTACTTCATCGCCGCGTCGATCTCATCTCTCGTCGCCTCTTTCCGTTCAACGGCCCAGAATGCTTCATTGAAGACTG
>Ga0315280_10002059_pt1 | contig 33245 bp, 34 predicted proteins | sample YL17G06_40_MG_FD_203697 | JGI IMG/M metagenome (GOLD analysis project Ga0315280, IMG submission 203697) | Sediment microbial communities from Yellowstone Lake, YNP, Wyoming, USA - YL17G06_40 | ecosystem: Environmental > Aquatic > Freshwater > Lake > Sediment | place: USA: Wyoming | collected...
CGGGCCGAAGCTGAGGGAACTCGGTTTCCTCATGAAAAAGAGCGGAAAGCGCGCAGGCTTTTTCGGCAAGGATCCTCTGCCGCCGGTTGATGCCATCCTCTTGAACGCCGGATGTCAGGACGTCCTGGAAAAATCGATGAAGGAGATTGATACCCGGCTGAACGCCCATGGGGTAAAGCAGGTGATCTGCTATCATCCGGAGGCTCTCTCTGTGCTCAGGCGGTTCAGCAGGAGCGGCGCTGACTTCATCCCGGTTACGCGCCTCTATGCAGAGATGCTGAGGAAGAAGCCGGCGAAGAAACTGAAACTGCCGGCCGTAACCTATCAGGACCCCTGTCATCTTGGCCGTTATGCCCAGGACTATCAATCACCCCGCAAGGTTATTGCCGGTCTCGGCCTTAAACTCAGGGAGATGTGGAGGTCAGGGAACGACAGCCTCTGCTGCGGCGCCGGAGGGAGCATGCTTCTTGCCAGGCCAAAGCTGGCTCAAAGGTATGCCGTAAACCGCATCAACGAAGCAAAGGCAACCGGTGCCGGTGTGGTGATTACCGCCTGCCCGAACTGTATGGTTAACCTGCAGCAGGCACAACCGAAGACAATGAAAATCATGGATATCACATCCCTTATGGCTCAGGCCTATGGCTATAAGGGAAAGGCTTAGCAGGCTGTTGAAAAATGCCCATCTGCGTCGTTCCCCTCGTCCTTCGTCGTTGCAGCGTACGGCCAAGTACGCCTCACTCCTTAGGATTTCGGGCGCCTTGCATCTGGACATTTTTGATCAGCCTTAAAAAAGTTGCTTTTTCAGCAAACTGTTTGATGAAATGAGTACTATCATAAACCAGCTCAAAAAGATTGTGGGGCGGGAATGGGTACGCACTGATGTCCTGAGTGGATATTACTATGGTGCTGATGTATTGACCTATTTCGGTCAGGGGGCGCTCTACCCTGAGACTCACCCCATGGCTGTAGTCTATCCTGGTTCAATGAAAGAGATACAGGCAATCATCAACCTGGCGAGAAAAAGTGATCTTCCCCTGTATCCTGTTGGCGGGGGGACGGTACTCCTTGTCGGGTCACTCCCTGGGAAACCTGATATCGGCATCACCCTGGATTTCCACCGCATGCAGAGAATCGAGGTAGACCAGGACCGTATGGTAGTCCGCTCTCAGCCAGGTGCAACCGGACTGCAGGTAAGCCAGTTTGTGCGCGACATGGACTTCGGATACCGTCCCTATTTCGGAGGGAGCCCGGGAACCTCCCTCTTTGTGCCTTATATGGTATTTACCGGACAGAACAAGATGGCAGGGTACCAGGACGGCATGGGAATCAACTGTGTTGCCGGTATGGAGATGATACTCTCAAATGGAAAGATCCTGAGGACCGGTTCCATGGCAGATCCAGCAAGCCCCGCCTGGCCCCACGGGCCTGGCCCGGCGTTAACCTTCCTGCCCTTCTTTGCCAACGGAGGATACGGAATTGTTACTGCGATGGAGTTCCGCCTGTTTCCGACACCAACAGTGGTCAACTCTCTCTGGGTTACCTTCCCCACCCTCGTGTCGGCAGTGAACGCCATGTATGAGGTGATGAAAAAGGAGTACGCCTGCGGTGCTACCGTGATGGGGCCTGGCTGCTGGACCCATGCCCTCTACTCCAGCCAGCACTGGCAGGAAGGTCAGCACTTTATCAAGGCCACCCAGGACATCAATCTCATTGGCATGTCATTCCGCGGGTCCAAGGCAAAGGTTGGTTTTGAGCGCCGCGCCTGCAGCCGTATCCTCGAAAAAAACGGCGGTAAGGCAATGCCTCCCTGGATGGTTGCGATCCTTGATGGCCATGAGGCAAATGCGGCTGGCTGGCAGCAGTGCAACAGCCCCAAGATCTGCGGCACCCTGACCGGGAAGTCCGATTCCGGCGGCGTCTTTGTTTCCGGCGGCGTCTTTGATACGCTGGAAAAGCTTGCTGACTACATGGACCGTGGGATGAAGGTTTACCAGCAGGTCTGCCGGGACAACCCTGAATTCCTGAACCACCCTCACCCCATCGTGAGGCTCTATGCGAGCTGTGGGCAGACCTACCTTGCCATGGGAGGCCATTCCAATGCGGCAGGAGAGGTTATCTTCGTCGTTGATTTTGCCAGGAGGGAATTCCTGCCCATAGTCGGCGCAATCAAGGGAGAGTTTGATAAACTGATGCATGAAATCGGGATGGCACCGCTCGGCGTGGGCCGTGACAAGAGGACCTGGACAGAATGCCAGGACCACTTCTTGATGGCTAAGGTCCTGAAGAATATTGTTGACCCGCAGGGTTTCCTCTCGCCCGGAGTTTCATTCCCGCTGGAAGAGTAGACTTCAGGTAAGACGTGAGAAGTGAGATGTTTTCTCTTGCTTTTCCTTAATTGGTTGGACACACACTGTGTAGCAATTTATAATAATGGTTCTTCTGGGAATCCTGTGGTAACTTTTCATATTCCTTCTCGTCTCGGCGAGTCCGCCTGTGAGCGGATGAGGGGAGTCATTCTTTCTTTCCCCCTCCCTTAAGGGGAGGGGATGAAGGGGAGGGTGGAGCCGCTTCTGAGATCTTTCGTGTATACAATCAGGCTTTCCTTCAACCCTTAGTCACCCTCTCCCATACCCTCCCCCCTCAAGGGGGAGAGATTTTAATCCACACGAATCTCTGAAGAGCCATAATAATGTTAGGTGGAGAGAAACCGGCAAAACTTTTCCACACGATTTCAAATCCGAGTATGCTAAAATATATAACCAACAGGATCAAAGAGGTTCAAAATGACGAAGTTATTAGTAAGAGCCTTTAAAGAGGCATCGAAGCTTCCGGAGATTCAGCAAAACACCCTAGCAAAGTGGGTGTTGGAAGAACTTCAGTCAGACAAAGAGTGGGAGAAAATGTTTGCTGGGTCTGAAGATATTTTGGATAAACTTGCTGATGAGGCCCTTAAAGCCCATAAGCAAGGGAAAACCAAACCTTTGAACCTCAAAAACCTATGATCTCCCGAACAACAGATCGTTTCTGGAGATGCTACAGGGAATTACCAGAAGAGATAAAAATCAAAGCCAAAGAGGCTTATAAGAAGTTTAAGAGAGACCCGTACTATCCCGCCCTTCATTTCAAGCGCATCCATTCAACACGGCCGATATCCTCACTTCGCATCACAAAGGATTACCGGACTGTCGGCATTCAGCAGAACAAAGAGATAATCTGGTTCTGGATTGGTTCTCACGCCGACTACGAAAAGCTATTGAATCAATTAAGAACCGCCTGACAAGACAATTAAGCTGGCTGATATTCGTCTGACTTCTTACGTTTTACTCCACGCCTTCAGTTAATAGGCAGTTCTACTTTAGCACCGGTAGATTCATTCACAACCAGCAGAGAACCAATCTTGTCAACCTGTAACTGTTTTTTAGCATTGAGCAGTTCTATTCCATAAACCGTTCCGTCGGGTGCTAAATCTACATTCAATTCATCACTTACACGGATAGTTTCTACTTCGGCAGTCTTTTCGTGGAAACGGATATAGGCTATGTTGTAACGAGGGTCATAAGTTATCTGCATGATAGTTCACTTCTTAGTATCTTCAGTATATTCCACTTGTGCTATCAACTGAGAAACAAGCACTCTCTGTCTCTCATGTTCTATTTCAGCCTTCAGTACTTTGGGGTCAGGAAGCTGTAATTTATACTTTGAAGCAAATATTTTATTGCTCATCCCGCCCAGTGCATACTCAACGACCGTTCTCTTTTTGTCTGTACAGAGGATAATGCCAACTGGATCGTTTTCTCCCGAGAGTTTTTCTTGATCCTGCAGGTAATTCAAATAGAGATTCATCTGACCGGCATCAGCATGGGTAAACTCGCCGATCTTTAAGTCTATTGCTACGAGGCATTTCAAAACTCGATGGTAGAAGAGAAGGTCAAGACGATAGTGGCTTCCTTCAAGGGTGATCCTCTTCTGTCTGGCAATGAAGGTAAAACCAATCCCCAACTCCAGAAGAAAATGCTCAAGATGTTTGATTAACGTCTCTTCCAGTTGTGATTCTGAATATTCGTCCTTCAATCCAAGAAATTCCAGAATGTAGGGATCTTTGATCTCGTCCTCAGGCTTGAGAGTGATAGGTTTTTCGTGGGCTTTAGCAATGACTGCCATCTTGCGTTTGGATAGAGCAGTTCTTTCGTAAAGCATTGACTGTATTTGCCTATCCAGTTGTCTGACTGACCAGTTTCCTCTGATACATTCCGCCTCATAGAATTCACGTTTGAAAGGTTCATCGAGGCGCATCAAAAGACAGTAGTGTGACCAGGAAAGAGAGAATTTCCAAAATAGTGTCTCGGAAATCTCAGGCAACATGTGAGATTTTCCTGTTAATTCAGCAGACAGCGTCTGCCCATTTCTGTCCTTGGGGGATTCGGCAGACAGTGTTTGCCGAATTGGGAATAAAAGATAAAAAGTTCTCATGTTTCTCAAGTTTCGAAGAGAAAAACCTTTACCGAAACGCATCGATAAATCCTTTGAAATCCTTTCTAATAACAACTCTCCATACTCTGCTCGTTCTTTGCCTTTCTGTTCATATTCCACAATCCTTCTGCCCATTAACCAGTAGGTTGTGACCAGAGCTGTGTTCACATACCGTACCGCCGCCTTACGGCCCTGCTCAATGAGGGAAGCGAGATCAGTGATGAGGGTTGAATAGGTTTGGGTTTTGGTGATCTTCTTCATTTTAAAATCCTTATTTAAAAGGTAAGGTCTCCTTCTCCGCCTCTGGATAAATCTCATCAATCGCTTTCTGAATTTCTATTGTCTTTGAAAGAGCCGTAACAACCTTGCAATAATGTTTCATATCTTCAAGGGATAGGCTTCTGCCTTTCCGGTCTTTCAGCCACTTTTCACAGACCTGATAACCGCCAATTTGATACTGCCAGACTTCTGGTTTTATACCTTCAAAATACTGGTCTTTGTTTATGGCCACTCGTCCATCTTCATATTTCACCTTTTCTACTTTATCATTCCCCTTGCCTTGAAACTTGGCGATAGGTGGGTCGAGGTCTGGAGACTTGAGCAGGTGCAGATCAACAAGCTGCTTTCCGTATTCAGCCATTTTGGTAAATAGCTTGTAGTCCTTTGTGAAGGGAACTCTCGGGAAATCTATTTTCAGAAACTCGGCGTATTTCGAGCGGTAGGTGGTGGAGTAGAGGACGGAGTAGATGTAGAAAAATATTTCTTCAGGGGATGGTTTCTTTTTGAAGGCTTCGGTAAGAGCTGTAAGAACTTTTTGATTAATATTAGGTTGTCTTTGTTTGTCTGCTTTCTCAAAGTTGAAGAGGTCTTCTTTATCATTACTAGCGTAAAGAAAGAGTGGAAATACATAAGTCTGTCCACCAGCGTAATGTATGTCAGTAACTGAGTCGGCAATAAATGCATGTGAGAAATCAACCTGCTTTGCTTCTGAACGTATAGTGACGATTCCTAAATTTTCTTCAAAAAAATTCTGCATTAATTCCCATCTATCACATCCCCTATCAATTAGATTCTGAATATAGCAGATGTCTCTAATATCGAATGGACGATAAGAGTACAGTCTAATATATTTAGTCCAATCAAGTCTCTTTACACTATCCCTTGCATTCTTTATTTTCCAATCCCTTGTATCTTTTAAATCCAACCCTTGTTTTACCAATTCATCAGGCAGATCACTGTTAAAAGTTCCAATTCTTTGCTTCACTTCTTCTTTTGTGAAGCCAATTAACAAATGATCACGGTGTGTTTTTACTCCACTGGAAGATTTTATAAACATTTCTTGGACCGCCCAAAATGTGTCGTACTCTGCCTGTAATGAGAAATCCTTTTTTATAAAAAAGTGAAATGGCTCGGTCGGCTTTAGCTCCTCCCATTCTGTCGATTTGATGTCATTTTTATCCAAGCATTCATATTTAATCTCTCTCAGCCCGTACAGATCACCATAATAAACTTTCCCTATGTCGGCTTTCGATTTACTTTTGATAAATAGGGCTATTGATACACCCTGCTGGATATCAAATACATTTTCATCTTTACTGCCGTCTGGACACTTCTCGCCAATACGGCTATTTCCATGCAGGTTCAAGATGTAGATCTCATTGAAACTTTCGCCTAATTTCTTCCGCATGCCTCTATGAATCAGTCCCGAGAGGTATGAATTGTTGGTAATCATCCCAATAATACCTTCGCCAGCTTGTTCAATCTTCCAGTGGGCAAAGCGGATGAACTTAATGTAATCGTCTGATAGTGGCTGGATGTTCTTTTCATCTCGAACATCTTCCTTATAAAGTTCCATTTCTTTTTCTATGAAATCAGATTTATTAACCGAGCTTACTGAATACGGCGGATTGCCGAGTATAACTAAAATAGGTGTCTCTTTTTTCACCTTCCCAGCCAGGTGTGATTCTTCAGAAAGCGAAGTCATGCCGGGGATATCAACCTGAGCCAATTCTTCCATTTCTAAGGTATTGGTCAGATAGAGTTTGAACCTGTCATCCTCTTTAAGTCGATAGCCAAGTTCCTCCAGGAGAAAGGACATCTTCAAGTGACCGACTGCATACGGCGCCATCATCAGCTCAAGGGCATAGAAGTCTTTGAGAATATGTTCCTTGATGAAATTTTCCTTTCCACCTTCACCGTATTTGGAGACGAAATCTTCTGTTGCTAACTTGGCTGCCTCAGCGAGGAAGGTGAGCGTCCCTGCCGCTGGGTCTAAGACCGTAACTGATTCACTGGCAAAACCGTCTTTTCTCCCAAAATGCTCTTTTAGAATGTGATGGATAGAGTGGACGATGTAGGAGACTACAGGTTCCGGTGTGTAGTAAACACCTCTTTTTTCTCTCGTCTTCGGATCATATTCAGAAAGAAAGGTTTCATAAAAATGGACGATAGGGTCTTTCCCTTTACCTTCGTGGAAATATTTATGAAGGATATTTCTGACATCTGTGACTGCTAAGACCTCTGAGATATCATCAACGATCCATTCCATCTGCTGAGGCAGTTCACCAAGCGAGATGAATTTGAATACATCTCTTAAAATCCCAATGGTATGAGGAATGTTATCGTAGGCAAGCTTTCGGTTGAAGCTGTTTTCTGAACGTGTACGGGCGGCAAAAAGCCCGTAGGTGATGGTCTGGGAGTAGAGGTCTGCAAATTCTTCTTTGGTGAGACTACTGATGAGATATTTCCTGAAAGCCTCATAGAACCCTAAGATACCGCCCTTTTCTCCACCTTCTTCTTTTAACTCCTGTGCAACAACCTCGTCCCTCAGAAAGCGTGTTCTCTTTGCCAGTTCAATGGCTAAGTTTTTAGCGGTATAGACACGAGGAAATGAAAAGCTGAAAAACTTATCTATGAGGTTGAAGAAATCAGCTTCTTTCTCAACCGGTGGAACGGTTTTTAGTTTATGAACAATGAATGGCCTCGCAATAGAAACTTTGTCTTTTAATGAGCCATCTCGATACAGTCGGAATTCAAAAAAGTTAGTTAATATCAGATTCGGGAAGGTGTGAAGGTAACGTTTTAGCTGTTCTGAAGTCTCGATCTGATCTAAATAGTCAGTGGTAGGCGCTTTGGCTTCGATGTAACCAACGATATGCTGTTTTCCATCCCAGACTCTGAAATCAGGGTTACCAGCCTCGGTCTTCTTCGGTAGGGTTGTTATGTGAACATTTCTTTTACGAAGGGATTCTGCATATTCCTTTAACAATCCCTCCAGTGCAGAGTAGTAACTTTCTTCCCGCGCATCTCCACGATTAGTAATCTCAAATATTTTCTTCAGGTATGCTTTGAGCACTTTATATAGAACTCACCCAACTTAGAAAATTGCCCCCATATTGCGAAGGCAAAATTACCACGTATCCATAGGATTGTCCAGATGATGGAGAAACGTGAGACGCGAGACGTGAGACGGTTGTATTCTTTTTTTCATGTTGTTCTCTTATATCTAATAAGACCGCTTAAGAGGGCATCCACGGTTTCTATGTGAGATGTGAGAAGTGAGATGTGAGACGAGGAAAGAAGTCCAAGACTGGAGCACAATTCTACCTGTGTATCTAACTCACTCAAAGAACCTCTTGCAATGGTAAAGAATTGTGTTGATTCTTTGCTCCCCTATCTTGCGGCACCTTCAGCGATGTTTGAAGGTACTGATACGGCTGCCCTCCTCATTTGCGATGTCAAACCATATTTTTCTTCAGACGGCAATTCAACAGTTACACGATAAACAGTTTTCGCCAGTTCCATCGCCTCTTGCCATACCCTCAATTTTTTATGCCCCTTTTCCATCTCTTACCTCATCGTCTCACGTCTCCCGTCTCACCTCTTCTCTTCCATCTCCGCCATCGCCTCTTCGATCACCCGCTGGACTTCAGCATCATCCCAGGTCTTTTTGAATTCGCGGGTCATGCGGGCACTCACCATGTTCACCACGTCAGGGCAGTGGAGAGGGAATGAGTCTTTATCCATACCGGCGAACAGGGAGAAGAGGATATTTCCTCCATACTGAAAGGTAGTGAGCCAGTGCAAGTTTGCTGCATAGAAAGCCCCGCACAGCCCTCCCGTATCGTTTAAGGATACTTCAAATTTCTGTCCCACTTTGAGTTTATTGGCACAGTACCCCTTTACCTCGGTAATCTCGAGAAATACCCGGTATTCTTTGAATTCTTCACACATATCCCCCTCCTTGGAAAGGCATTAAAGATGAAGGCCGATTTTCTAATAGAATTTTTCTTTATAGTTGTCAAAGAAATTATTGCGGAATTTTGGGAGGCAGTATATAGAGGGAGAAACAAGGTCAAAGGTAAAGGGTCAAGAAATGTGGAATAAGATCAGTGAACAGTCATCAGTGAACAGTCGTCAGTTTTCATTTTTTACTGTTTACTGTTCATCATTCACCATTCACTTTTTTAACCCTCGAACCCTTGAATCCTCGAACCCTCACAGGGCAGACATACAATAAAACTTATCGCAGAGGAGGTAGATATGGCTATTGACATCAACACATTCGATATCGGAAAGATGATTTTTGACAGACTGAAAGAGGTCTTTGGTGAATTTAAAGATACTGAATTCAAAAGTTTCACCAAGAGCGTTACCGCTGGTTCAAAACGGTACCTTCCAGGTGAGAAGACAAAGGTCCCGTTTGAGAGCCTGATAGTGACGAGGTTGTTTGACGTAGACATCAGGAATCTCCGGGACAGGAATCAACTGGACCGGAGCAACACCTTTGTGAACCTCATCATGCCTGCTGATTTAGTTCCCCTTCCCCTCTATGCCTGCGATGTTGACGTGCACAAGGGGAAGTATGTCCACGTAATCACTGATCTGATACCCCTGTCGAAGAACCCTGAGTACAGGAGTGTGTACGAAACCCCCGTGAAGAATCTGAAGGAGAAGTACAAGGATCTGCCCGGGATGGTCCTCAAGACCCCTGAGGAGATCTACAAGATTTTCCCCGTCATGAAGGAGTTCGAATCCTACGCTTCAGGAGGCAGGATATTCGGGAATATCCCCATTGACTATGCCCCGCAGATCCTGAGCCTCATCGAGGATTACCTCAATTGCTACTGTTCATTCGTCAAGGCGAGCAGTGGAGCTGCAATCCTGAAGAGGGAAGAGATTCTTCAGGAAACCTCGGAAACGAAAAAGACATTCAAGGCGATGATGGCAAAGATGGACTTCAGCGACGATATGCCCAATCAACCAAAACGGTAGGATGAACGAGAGAAGAAAAGGAGGTTTTTATGGAATGGGAAAAGGACGCACAAGAGGTAGTAGATAACATACCGGTGCCAGAGATCATGAAGAACATGACCATCCTGTATGCTGAAAAATTGGCTCGAAAGAACAAAAAAGATAAGGTCTCCATGGAAGAGGTCATCCAGACCCGGAATGATTACTTCGACCTTTTTGGAGAAACTCTTTCCAAAAGACTGAAAGAGATCCGGGAGAAGGGAATTTCGGATGATTCCATTGACCCTCAGACTGAACTCAATAAAGGGCCTCTCCTCTACCAGTTCGAACTCTGCCACTCCCGTTTTATCGGCTGTACCCGTCAGGTCATTAATGTGGTGGAATTCGGAAAGCAGCTAAAGAAAAAGCTTGAGGAGTGGAAGGTGACAGAAATGATTGCTGACAAATTTGACGTCCCCTTCATGCCCCATACCTTGTTTACGGTATCCATTTCTGCCTGTCCCAATAACTGCACCGCTGGTGAGGTAAAGGACTTTGGAATTCACGGGATAGCGATACCTGCCTTTAACCCGGAAAAATGTACGAAGTGTGGCAAGTGTGTAGAGGTCTGCATTGATCAGGCTGTTGTCATGGAAGAAGGTGGCCCCGTCATCATCAAAAAACACTGCATGCAGTGCGGGGCGTGTGCAATTGAATGTCCCACAGGAGCCATGTCCATTGCCCAGCAGGGGTACCGGGTCATGGTGGGCGGTCATTTCGGCAGATGGCACCATATCGCAAAAGAGGTATTCAAAATAGGTGATAAAGAGAAAGTCATCAAAGCACTCTATAATTCCATAGAGCTTTTGAGGAAAGAGGCAAAAAGCGAGGAACACCTCTATCACATGGTAGAGCGCTTCGGACTGGAGCCAATTTACAAGAATCTATGATCCGGTAGGTTTTTTTCTCTGCCCGGGAAACAACCTGATGAAAACACCTGCCTCTCCTGTGAGAGGCAGGGAAATTTGCCTTTCCGTGACAAGGGTGAGATTTCCGGGACTACAGGGTGTTGATTTTTGACGCTATCAAATCGGCAACCGCATCCACGTAGTATTGATTCGCTTCCTTGAGCAGCGGGTTTCCCGGTTCTTTTTCATATCTTCCCAGGACAGAGCCGGTGATGATGACACGGGCACCCCTGATCGTGCCTTCGCTCCGATAGTTAGGGAGAACCTTTTGCAAGGCTTTCGCCTCTTCCTGGGGAATATTCATCCAGTCTTCAAAAGTAAAAAGCAGCAGCACAGCTAAGAAGATCTTTAAGGTTTTTTCCGTAATCATGGTTCCCCTTCTTTGTCTACACTAATTAATATTACTGGGCAAAATCCCCCAGATTAGACGCGGCGTCGCAGAAACAGGCCCGTATTTTTTCGTCCGCACCGGGTTCTTCACCGCCTCAACCATATAGAAATATTTTGTTACGTTTTCAAGCCCGGTATCCACAAACTGGTAGCGTGTTGTCTTACTGCTACCTCCACTTGATGGAATCAGTTCATCATTTACTTGCTCATACTCACCGTCTGCACTGTTGGCTCGATAGATGTTGAATCCCTTGTTGTCGGTCTCATTGGTAGTAATCCAGGTGAGTTTCACTGCGGTACTGAGGGATGCAGCCCGGAGATATTTCAGGTCTACAATGTTTGGCTGCTCGATTGCTTCAATAATGGTTTTTACTTCGGCTTCTTTCAAGTGTTCCCTCCCAGCTGCATGCGCATTCCCGAGGATGGTGCCACAAACGATAACCTTGGTTGGCTTTTGAGTGCTCCCCTTATAGACCGGCGAGTTGTTCTTACAGTTATGTGAATCCTGCAGACAGCCGGGGATGCTTGGCCAGCCCGTCCCGTCAAACACCCTCACGGTGAAATAATCCTCATCTATATCATCAGCCTTGTATTTAGTGACATCTGCATCCTTCTTTTAATTACAACCTATTTATAAGGAGTAAATTGTTATGGGAGACAAAAGTGTCAATAAAAAAGTAAATGAATATTTTGAATATACGACCGAGGGGAACAATATTGTCTCCATCCTAACATAATAAATATGTTGATATGTGGACCGATTTTTTTGGGGGCAGGTCATAAAAGAGAGCTCTGAAAAATACAGGGTTCCTCGTTGCTCAACAATCCGCCTGAGGCGGAACAATTCTTCATCTCGCTTCACTGCAAATTCGAAACTCGCTTTTGCTCAGACAGCCGAATTTGCAGCTGTTCCGCTCGATAAGAATTATTACCGAAAAAATCTTCAATTCGCACTCGGAACCCTGGTTTACGACTTTTTCAGAGATCTCTAAAATAAAACTTGACAAACTTATATTTTATGTTTTAAATGACCGACTACTCGGTCATTTAAAAAGAGAATCCATCTTTCCAGGAGAACATTCGGATGTCACCTCTTATCGTTGATAAAGCAGAAAAGAAGCGAAAAATTCTGGATGCAGCTTTGGGTGTCTTTGTAGATAAAGGGTTCAGCAATGTGGTAATAAACGACATTGCTCGATCCGCAGGGATCGGTAAGGGGACAGTTTATGAATATTTTAAGAGTAAGGAAGAACTCTTTTCAGAACTCCTGAAATACTTGTTTGCCAGATATCAGAGCTATGTTCCTAAAGAGTGGAAGAAGGGTACGACACCAGCTGAAAGATTGAAAAATTTACTCTCCTTTTATACCCGGTTGTACGTTCAGGCTTCCTCACGACGGAATAAAGTAATCTTCATGCTCGTCGATTACCTATCTCACAATAGTGCTGAATCATCCCGTAAGCGTGAAGGTTACTTTTCAGGGTACAGAGAAGAGATCCGTTCAATAATAGAAGAGGGGATAAAGCTGGGAACCTTTAGAAAAGTTGATGTAGAATCTGCTGTCACATCCATTACCATAGCCATAGATGGTCTCATGTTCCAGATGCTTCTTATGCCAGCATCAATTAATGTGAAGAAAACGAGCCAATCTCTTATCGATATGATCCTTACATATTTGAAGGCAAAAGAGGTGTAACAGATCTATCCATAGTCTTTTAAGGAGAGAGAAAGGAGGGAGTATTATGGAGAAGGGTATAAGAAAGGTCACAATTATTCTATTCCTCGCCCTGGTCATACCATTGTTTTATGGTGGAGAAAAGGCAGAATCAGCGATACAGCTCATGGATGCAAATCTCCTGCTCAAGGGAAGTATTGATTCATTCTGGATTCTGAGGACCCATATCCCTGGTCAAGAGAGGGCTTACCATGACTCGAATATCGGTCTCTTCCTGAACACAGCGCACTTTGAAGCCCTCTATACCATGGTAAAGCAAGGAGACCTTACCATCAATCTCCAGGGAATCGTGAGATACTACTATGAGGCAATAACCGACCTGGACCGGCAGATGCACGAAGCTGTTCCTGCAGGTAACCGGAGGGTGTTCCAAACGCCGAGTTACTTCCACGATGACCCTGTAAACGAGTTCTACATTGATATTATGAAGGGCCCCTTGAACGTAAAAGTTGGAAAACAGATCGTAACCTGGGGTGAAACCTCACTTCAGAGGACTTCAGATGTGGTCAACCCCCTGGATCTCCGTTACGGTCAGCCGGGGTATATGCCTTTTGAAGATTTGAAAATCGGCTTGTGGATGCTCAGGTGTTTCTACCAAACAAGTATCTTTGGTGAACCTCTTATTGAAACCATCTTCATTCCTGGGGACCACCAGATGTTTCGCCTCCCTCCGGAAGGGACAAACTGGGGACCCGGGGTAACAGGGCTTTTATCAGATGGCTTATTCACCATGCTGCAGAATTGCTGGAAAGACGATGCTCCAAAGAGACTCCGCAGTATTAAGAACTATCAATGGGGTCTGCGGATCAGGGGACAAATCACAGCTCTTGCAAATGCTGACTGGACTCTCCAGTACTTTGATGCGATTGACTCTTCACCGGTTGCTATACCCAATCGTGCAAATCAGCAAGTCTTTGCCTTTTTTACAGAGAGAGCTTTATTAGGGGGTGAAGTACAAGACGTAAACAAGGTGGCCGATAGGATCTGGGAATATAAGAGGACCAAATATGTGGGTGGAACTCTCCAGTGGTATGAGGAAAAGTATCTCAAGGGGGTAATACGAGGCGAATTCGCGCTCCAAATTGGCAAACATTTCAGTACCGATAATTATTATGGAAAGGATGTGTGGATACCCGCTTTTACCTATAAAGGGAGAACGGTAGGCGGATATTATGATAACACGAAGAGTCTGGTCACCGGTGTCGTTAAGAGAGAATCGGCCGGCTATGGACTGTCCTTTGACAAGAAAGTGTTGTGGCCCTTCCTCATGAAATACAATGCCAACCGGTCACTTACTATCAACGCCCAGGTGTTCCAGGACTGGATCCTGAACCACAGCCATACACTCGTTGTCTCTCAAAGGGGGCGAGGGGATAGGGCTAGTACTGCAATGAGCCTCATGCTCCAGACTGACTGGTTCCGTCAGGAGCTCACAACCACCTGGACGGGTCTCTACAATACCAGTGGAACTGGATATAACGTTGTAGACTTCAGCTATGCACCTGGAGACCACTGGAGGTATCAGATAGGTTGCATGTTCCTTTACTCCTTTACCCAGTGGAGTCAGGAGTCCGGGAGCTATGACAAGGACATGCTGTATTTTCGGTTGAAATATGAATGGTAACTTCAAGAGAAGGGGGGAAGAAAATGACATCATTGAGGAAAATGAGTAGGTATTTTTCATGCAGTCTTCTCGTATCTATCTTAATACTATTGCTCCCGGTCCTCGTTTTCAGCGAGGAACCCGAGGAGATAGTACCACCCTGCTTCACGGGGAGTGAGCTTGAGAAGGTACGGGAGTGGGAAAAGACGTGGGCAGGGGAAAAGGTTAATTACCAGAATGTGGAGCAGGTTAAAGATTTTTTACCTGATTTCCTTGTTCAGATGATGAAAGAGCCAAAGAAATGGGGAACAAGCGACCTTTGGTTTGAGGTTGTACCCTACCGGTACTGTCTTCGAAGTAAAGGTTTTTTAGAGGCGACAAAAAAGCATTCGCCTGTAGCTAAACTGGACCCAAAGGGATTCAAAACCCCCTGGGGAGAGGTGGGACCAGATGAGTACCTCATAGGGTACGATAAAGGTGAAATGGCTGGCTATCCTTTTCCGAAGCCGAAGACTGGCTTGGAGATGGCATGGAATTTTGATTCAAATACCAGTGGAGATAATTCAAAGAGTTCAATATATGGTGAGGTAGTGAACTGCCGAACAGGGGCAGAGCGCCATGCTTATCAGCCGGGTAACACCATGTACTGGACAGGAAGAACCTCTACTCCCCCCATTCCCAAGATCGAGGATAATCCAAAGGGGATTCGAATGGCAAGCACCCTCACTTTAATTGAACCCGTAGACATGTACGGAACAAAATACCTGAACGTGAGATACACAAATCCGAGAAAGGAAGATGACACCTACATCTGGATAGCCATGTATCGAAGGATAAGGAGAATGTCCACCACCGAGAGGAACGACACCATCGATGGGAGCGATGCCTCCTATCGTGACGGGGGCTCTTATTCTGGCCATATCAATCGGAATACCTACAAGTTTTTAGAAGTGAAAGACATGCTGGCCTGCCGGCACCAGGATGGAGACAAACTGGTAAAAGTGAAAGGCCAGGGAATGTGGAGCGGACAACAGCGAGAACGATGCAAGATATACCTGGTTGAGGTTACTGATAAAGATCCAAGTCACATGTACAGTAAAGAATTATGGTACCTGGATGGAGAGACCTGGCTCATTCCCTATAAAGAATGCTGGGATTTACAGGGGAGGCTGTGGAGGGGTTTGGATTCCCAGCTTGGATACAAGCAGGACATCAGGGGAGAACCCATTACATGCCAGGTAGGGTATAACACCACTGACCAGATTAGGCTCCACGGATGCCCCAACCAAAATAAAGAACAAGAATTTGGTATTGAGCTCTCCCCGGATATCTTTACCGTAAAATACATCCAGAGAATCGGTTACTGATCAAACGTGGGGATAGGTAAGGGGACAAATTTTCCTAAGAGGATTATCCTCGTTAAAGAAAGAAGGAGGAATGTATGAGCTACGATGTGGTTGTAGTGGGAGCAGGTTCTAACGGTTCAACGGCCGCCTATTTTCTGGCTAAAAAGGGATTTAAAACCCTGCTCATAGAACAATCCAGGGTTCCCGGCGAAAAGTGTCATGGGGCTACGGAGTATGCACCGGGAGTCATTTTCGCTAATAGACCTGAGTTGGTTGAGTTGATGAAAAGGGTACTCAAAAAGATACCGCACATCTATCCGGGTGATCTCGGGAGAGGTGCTTTATACTACTATGTCAACAAGGAGAACAGGGTAATATACAAGACTCATGCGCAGGCACCTGGTGATACCTGGAAAGAGACCCATGGTGTAAATAATCAGGGTTTTGTCAAGGGATTGTCTGAGGAGGCAGTGAAGGCTGGAGCCAAGCTCAAAACGAGTACTGCAGTAGCGGATGTCATCCGTGAAGGTAATGTGATTAAAGGGGTGATTACTGAAAAGGGAGAAGAGATCAGGGCAAAACTTACCATTGCTGCAGATGGGAGAATCTCCACCATTGCCAAGAAGGCTGGTCTGCTCAAGAAGTGGGATCCAAATCGGTGCTGGTACCAGTATGGCGAGGCCTGGAAATTCCGGTCAGAAGAGGAGATGTTTGAATACGTGGACTATGGAAGACACATATTTTTCGGGATCACCCTGACTCCCCCGTATCCCTGGGGTGCCTGCACCATGAGCCCGCGACCAGGTGGTATCGCTACCGTTAATGCCCCTACCAGTTGGACATCAGTTGCTACTATGCTGGGTGCTAAGAAGAATTCAAGAAGTGTTTACATCCAAAACCTCTATAAGATAATGGAAGTGAAAAGGATGCTCAGGCCATGTAAGGGATTTCCAGACAAACCCTTCCAGAGGCAGTCCACCTTCATGCCTGGTCCTCCTCTCAAAAAACCCTATATGGCTGGGCTCATTGTCTGTGGTGATGCAGGTGCAGTAGGGGGTATCTGTGGTGCAGGCCACCTTGCAGCCGAATATGTCATCCCATTCTTAGAAAAAGGGGACGTATCAGAGAAGGCCCTGTCAGGATTTGCCCAGGCCAGATTCGCCCGATTCAGAGTTGGAGCACTCAAGAGTGATTCGGGTGCTACCATTGAACTGTCTGAATTTAGCCCCACCCGGCTCATGCACTGGAGCACGGGAGCAGGGTTTATCGAGCAGTACAAGTGTACGGTGGATGAGATGGTGGAGAATATGCGCCTCGCAGGTCCCCCGGTTATCCTGGGTGCACCCAGTCCGCAGAAGGTTGGAGAATTTGGATATGTGGATCTGGGCGCCTGGACTATTGCGACCAAGATAAACTATATCATGACGATGTATGCTCCTTACCTCCAGAATCCCGCCATCTTCCCGGTGATCCTTAAGTGGATCCAGAAAAACCAGGCATCTTTTAACCAGAACAAGATTTTTGATCATCCGTTTTAAAGGGGGATTACAATGACTGAATGGATTCCAGTACCAGAGAAGTTTATTGAAATTAATGCTAAGAAGTGCACGGGTTGTAGTAATTGCATTATTGTATGTGGAGGCGAGGTCTTCGAGATGAAGGGGAAAAAGGCCATTGTTGCCCATATAGAGCAGTGCCTGGAATGTGGTAATTGTGAAGTCGCCTGCCTCCCTGATGCTATAAGATTCCGCATACCAAAAGGAGGGACAGGGATAGTCTATCAGTGTGGTTAAGACCGGTAGATTGTCTTCTCGTAATTACCTATTACCTTTTATGGTCTTGATGAAGAGGGAGGGAGGTGTTTTGTGTCTATTAAAATTTCTAAGGAAAAGTGCATCCGATGCGGGATTTGTATAGACGAATGTCCTACTGGGGCGATTTGCTATGGCGAAAATAATATTACTCAGCTCATTGATAAGGACTGTAACGATTGTGGATTATGCATCCCTGTTTGTGTTGCAGAGGCTATTTCACAGTAGTCAGTAAATTATAGAAACAAGCCGATCCGCATCTTTTAAGGAGGAAATATGTCGGAAAAGTACAATGTAATTGTGGTAGGTGCTGGACCTGCCGGCTTGATGGCTTCTGTACGGGCGGCAGAGAAGGGATTGAAGGTACTCGCTGTGGAAAAGAAGAGCAATGTGTGTGAGCAGCTCAAGACAACGGGCAATTCCTTTCGGATAAAGAACCCTATCAATGGAGAATTTGTCACTGTTGAGACAGGGAAAGATAAGAAAGCGAGGGTTCACTTTCACAACAGCAATTTCGATATAGAATACAGCGGGAAACTGATACCGAATTACGATTCTTATTCTTTTTCTAATTCCGGTTACTGTATGAGATCCACAAGGAAAGATCGTCCCCTCACCTGTATCTACAACGTGGAGACCTTGTTTGAAGATTTAAAGGAGAGGGCAGAACGGGCAGGTGCTTCTTTTATGCCTGGTGCCTATGCCATGACAGCAGAGAATACGAAGACGGGGGTCAAGTTACAGGTTAAAAAGGAAGGCAAAGCATCATGGTTGGAGGCAGATCGTGTCATATCAGCCGATGGATTGAATTCCCGATTAGCTGAGACAGTGGGCTTGAACAAAGACCGCCCTCTTATGATAAGGGGGCCTGTTTGCGAAACTGCTTTTGAAGGTGTTGAATTTCCCTATCCTCCTGGGATGGCCTTTGTGCTCGGGAAAGACATGTTAGGAGGGAGAGGGTTTCTCTTTGTTTATCCTCATGCTGCAGGAGAAAACGCCTACGCCGTGATGGTTAATACCAGGTTTCCTGCTACCGAGCCTCTCAGAATTACTGAGCACTTCACGAAAAAGAGTAAGTTTGCCCCCTGGTTTAAACATGCCAAACCGATTCATCGGACTGCAACGGTAGTGACTGTACGGCAGCCAGCAGTTATTCCCTATGTTGGTAATGTGCTCTTTATTGGAGATGCCGCTGCCTATGGAGAGACACTTGTTCCGGGTGCCATCCAATGTGGATACCATGCAGGAGATGCCGTTTATAAAGAGCTCTCTGGTGAGAAAGGCTTTGAAGAGTATAAAGACTATTGGGTCTCAAACTTTGAATTTATTAACAACCCGCAAAAGCAGAAAGACTACACAAAAATACTCCGCCTCTACGGTGGTCTTCCAGATGATGAGCTCGATTTCCTCTTTAAACTGGCTGAAGAACGGGGGACGATAGAACAAAAAGGAGAGATGAACGCTTTCAATGAGTACAGCGGCGGTGACGCCCTGCTTGATCTTTTCATGAGTTTCCCTGAAGTAAAGGGAGATCTCCTCAATAAGCTAAAAGAGATAAAAGGTGCAGACCAGCACTTTAACAAGTAAAAAGAACGGAGAGAAACACAGGGGTACGATGGAGGTTAGTCAGGAATCAGGAGTTCGGGAAATACGCTCGTTGAACATCACATATACATGAGGAGGAAGCGATGGAACATACTGCCCCCAAACAACCACCTGAAGAAACCACAGGCAGTTATAAGAAGTTGATTCTCTGTACACTGATTGGGCTTGTTGCCGTCCAACAGGCGATTTCAGCTATCGGACCTACCATCGTCCATTTTGTTGAGAGAGAATTCAATTACTCCCCCAGCATGGGAGCCTTTGTTTACAGTATTGGTACCCTGGGCACCATCCTGATGGCCCCCGTCGCCGGTGTCTTCTCAGACTATTGGGGCAGAAGACGCTGTATCCTTTATGGAGGGGTGCTCGCAGGAGTATTTATAATAATACTTTCACTCTGCCCTTCCGTGTACCTTCTCTTTCCACCCATGTTCATCAAATCGATCGGCTTTGCCATGGTATCGACCTCGGTGCTGGGCTACATTACAGATATTACTCCAGCCAAGGAGCGAGGCATGGGAATGGGCTTTTTTGGAGTGGGGATGACATTGGGTGCAATTATCGGTGTCGGTCTGGGAACCAACATCGTGGATAAATGGGGTGGGAAAACTGCTTATGCACTGTGTGGTGGCATTGCCCTGCTCGGCGCAATAGGCACTTTTTTCATGACGAAGGAGACTAAGAGAAAGGATGGGGAAGATGTCCAGAAGGCTGTGAACTGGGAGAATATTAAGGTTGCCTTCGGTATTAAAGAAAAGATAAACTTTCTCAAGAAGAACAGGCTCATAACCATGCTCACCCTGATTGCCCTGATTAACAGCATTTCCTGGGGAGTAGCCCTGATTCTCTCTACAAAGCTGGTGGAGAGTGTGCTGGGTAAGTCCATACGGTTCGCGGGATTGGGTATCATTTTAGGTTCAGTCATCATGCTCTTAGGATCGTTCCCGGCAGGAAAATGGGTGGACAAAATAGGGGTGAGGTTTCCCTATCTGTTGGCCTCATGCTTCAACCTCCTCAGCTTGATCATCATTGCGAGTGCAGTCAATATCCTCATGTACCTCATCGGCTGGGCTTTGCTTGGCGCCGCCCATACGATATTCAATCCAGCAGGCAATGTGTTTATCGCCCGACATTGTCCGCCCCAGGAAAGGGGACTTGCCTTTGGACTGATCTTTACCAGTGCTACCCTGGGCATCTTCCTTGGACCTTTGGCAACAGCCCCTCTCATTGACCTGTTTAATGCACGGCTTCCCTTCATCGTCTCTTTTGTCACCTCATCAATTGCTACCGTGATGATGATCAAATACATCAAGGATTCATACGTATAATAATCCTTGGAGAAAAGTGCATCATGAGGGAGATGAGTCAGGGAGACAGACGGGATTTATTCAGGCAATGGAAAAAGTAGGTGGACTGATGAAGAGCGCTCCCGCTCTTTTTGTTTTACGAGGTTGATATGAGACTACGGACTGAGAAGTCAGCGGCTGCGATGATCTCAGTTATATCTAACGCCACCCTTGTCGGGTTAAAGCTCTTCGTAGGAATAGTCATTGGTTCTATTTCAGTCATTTCCGAAGCATTACATTCAGGAATAGACCTGATAGCCTCGTTCATAGCCTTCTTCGCGGTCAATGCATCAAGTAAACCGCCCGATAGAGATCACTCCTACGGCCATGGCAAGTATGAGAATATTTCAGGGGCAATCGAGGCGATCCTCATTTTCATTGCTGCTGCATGGATCATTTATGGGGCTGTTCAAAAAATTCTGAGGCCGACAACTCTTGAACACGTGGAGTGGGGAGTTACCGTTATGATCATCTCGTCTGTAGTAAACCTTTTCGTTTCCCGTATGCTTTTCAAAGTGGGTAATAGAACAGAATCAATCGCTCTCCAGGCCGATGCCTGGCATCTGCGTACTGACGTTTATACATCAGTGGGTGTAATGTTTGGATTGGCACTCTTGGCGATCGGGGGACGAGTATTGCCTCACTCTAACCTCAGCTGGATAGACCCAGTAGTTGCTATCATTGTTGCTATAGTGATTGTTCGTGCTGCATACGATCTAACAAAACAGTCTGTCCGTGATCTATTAGATGCACGTCTTCCCCAGGAAGAGGAACTCTCCATTCGCGAGAAGATAGTGCAGATGTTCCCTGTGGTAACAAGCTTCCATTCCTTGCGGACAAGAAAGTCCGGCTTTAATCGTTTCGTGGAATTCAATCTCATCGTAGATCCAAAGATGTCGGTAAAAGATTCACATGAAATAACTGACCTGATTACGAGAAAAATTGAGGAGGGATTTCAAGATACACTCATTACCATTCACGTTGAACCGTGCGATCATAGATGCAAACCAGAATGTCAAACTAACTGCATTGAGTTTGTAGAAAAGGTTAATGACAGCAGCGCCTATCGTAAAAGTTCAAATTCTGAGCTTGCCACAAGAAAGAGGTGCTGTTGAGAAATAAAGGTAGTTTTAGGTGTGAAAAACATTATACAGAGTTAAAGGAACAGGGAGGAAAATTATGTCGACATTAAAAGTAGAGTTTGATCTCGAGATTCCCCCGCTCGAGGGCTTTGTACCACAACAGACGGCCAGGGCATTTTGGGAGATTATCAAGGAGTATGCTTTAGAACCCTTAGAGGAGATTGGGGGGATCAATATCGCTCAACACAAGAAGGAGGTCGAGGAAAGGCTGAAGGAGAAAGGGATGGCCTCCATGAGAAGAGGAGGCAGCCAATACGTCAGGGGCGAGAAGATTGAAAAGATGAACTTTGGGTGGATCGTTATTCGAGATGCCATGCTGATTTCCACCTGTATGGGATGGCCTAAGGACGATTATGATTTCCCTGTACTGGCCACTACCTGGGATGAGAGTGAAAAGCACGTTCACATCATTGCAGATTTTATCCCCTTGGTAGACCTGGTCATGAATGAATCGTACCTTGAGAAATACCTCGATCCTTTTGAGCCGACTTACAAACAATATTGTGATCTCCTGGATGCCCCTCCTGAACATCTCAGTTGGTTTCGTGCCCTCAGCAGCCCTTACGTGATCGCAGGAAGGCCCAAAGCGGATCCAGAGAGAGCGAGGATGAAGAAAGCGCTCGACTGTCTCGCTAAATACGTCAAGTACTGGTTTGAGGAGATTGTGACCAAGGCGCAACCAGTGACCGATGCGAAATACAGGGAGCAGGTAAAAGCGAAGAAGGAGAAGATCAGGGATATATATCGGCGGAAAGATCCCGGAGGAGCCGTTTCAACTGCCATACTCGGCAAGGAGTTGGCATGGAGGGGACTAAAACTCACCTTCTAATTTTTTTCTGCCCCTGCACATCTTTGGGGCAAAGAAAGACCGGATACGATTGACCGTAGAAAAACTGCCGTTTCGTTGGGTTGTTTTGCTCCTTACCGTGCTCGTCAATCTGTTTGTGGGCGGGATGAACCAAAGTTGTATGCCTTCCCTCTATGGGGAGATAACCAAGGATATCCCCATGACCCATGCCCAGTGGGGAACAGTCTGGGGAATCGGGTCGATTGCGGCGATGGCCTTCACGCTGATCGGCGGCATGTCTGCCGACTGGTTGGGGATTCGATTCGTTATCGGTATTGCCACGATTTTCACTGGGATTTTTGGGATTGGGAGAGCTCTCACCAGCAATTTTCTTCAGTTAGCTGTCGTGATGTTTTGTATTGGTATTAGTAACTCTTTTATGATGCCCAATCTTACGAAGTCGCTGGGGCACTGGTTTCCGTCCAGCGAGCTTGGGTTGGCCAATGGTATTCTTATTGCCGGGATCTGCGTCGGTTCCGGTTCAGCCCTCATGTTAAGTGGGGTCTATCTCTCACCTCTCATGGGAGGGTGGCGAAGACTCCTCTGGCTCTATGGGTTGATATCGATCATTTTAGGAGTTTTCTGGCTCTGCATTATGCGGGAGGGTCAAAGTTCTTCCCATAACCCTAAAGAGGAGTTTTCTTTTCGAAAGGCCCTCTCTGTCGTCATCCGCATCAAGGACATGTGGCTCTTGATGGCCTCTCGATTCTGTATCTTTGGATCACTCATCGCGGTAATTGGCTTCCTCCCAGAGCTCTTGGTTTCAAAAGGGATGAAGCCGAATCTTGCCCATTTGAGTTCTTCACTGATCTATTATGCGAACATCATTGGGGTTATCGCCATACCGATCCTGTCGGATCGCTTCGGCCTCAGGAAAATCTTTATCTGGCCATTTTCTCTTCTCAGTGCATTCCTGATAGTCGTCCTGGGGTTGTTGGATGGTATTGCCAGCCTCGCCCTCTGCGCACTGATTGGGTTACTGGTAGGTTTCATACCCCTCCTGATGGCCCTGCCCATGGAGATGGAGGGAATCGGCCACAGCTACTTTGGAACATCCATAGGTTTAGCGACGGGGCTCGGAACCCTGGGAAGCTTTGTTGCTCCAGCCATCGGAGGAAAGATCATCGATGCCACGGGAAAGGAATGGTGTGCGTTCGTATTCTGGGGCTTGCTCATGGCAATCGGTGCACTCTTCATCCTTCCCATGAAGGAGACAGGCTCCAAGATAAAGGCCCTTTCCGTAATCGAAAACCCCATGGAATAGAAAGAAGATATTCATGGATCAGCATAATCAGGGTACATCAGCCAATACGTTTATGGGTATCGAAGTTGCTTCGGGGATAACGAAGGGAAATTTCTATGTTCTCTTCTTGCTCTCTTTTCTATGTAACTGGGTGATGACAATTGGCATCCTGATCAGGCCTGCCTTCTTAAAGGGAATTATCGGCATACCTGATGCACAGGCAGGGGTCATAAACTCTACCTTGCAGATTGTAGCAAGTGTTGGTGGAGTGATATTCACAATACTGGTAGGTGCGCTATCAGACCGATTTGGTCGTAAACCAATCCTCCTCATCGGTTTCTTATCCGCCGCTTTCATGTACATTATTTATGGATACACCAAAACCATAGCAAACTTCATGGGGATCACATCACTCACCGTTACTTTGGTCCTCTTAGGAGTAATTACCTCTATATTCGCTGTCGTAATGCTTTTCACCTGGCCCCAGCTCATCACCTTGGCCGCAGACTATACTCTTCCCAAGAGCAGAGGGCGAATCATGGCCATTCAGGGAATGATGATGGGTATCTCGGCTATAATTTTATTTGGAGTCTTAGGACAGCTCCCCAAATACATAGGTATTATGCCCATGTTTTTCCTTGGATCCTCATTCGCCTTGCTTTGTTTCCTATTTACGATCGTCGGTTTAACAGAGAAGATGCCTGGGATAAAAGAGAAGAGAAAGATGTGGGAGGATATTAAGGAACTCTTCAGAGAACTCAATAAGAGCATAGAATTGAAAGTAGGCTATCTCAACATCCTTTCCGGACGGGCGGATATAGGCTTTATTGCTTCATTTGTGGTTATCTGGATGGTGACGGTCTGCCAGAAGTATGGTTACACACCAGCTGAGGCTACAACCAAAGGGGCAATTGCACTTGCGCTCATGAGTATCTGCATGCAGCCTTTAATGCCCGTACTGGGCATCTTAGTTGATAAGTGGGGGAGGGTGTACCCACCATGATCATTACCCTGGTGGTTGGTGGGATAGCCATTTGTTTGTTAGGGTTTGTGGAGAACCCCTTTTCTAAAACCCTATGGCTGGTAATCATCTTCTGCGGTGTTGCATTTTCAGGGGGATTGGGAGCACAGGCAATGGTGGCTGATTCAGTCCCCAAACATTTAGTCGGAACTGCATTAGGGGGGCTTAATACTGCAATGGTACTGGGAGGGGTTATTTTTGCCGCCCTCGGAGGTCTCCTCTTTGATAAAGTGGGACATGGAATGCCTTTTGTCGTCAAAGGAGCAGCAGATATACTCGTTGGGCTCTGGGTATTTTCAGTGAGAAAAAGGATAAGAGATCTCGGTCGAAAGACTGAACATCTCTCTCATAATTGAGAGACTCATAAAGGATGACCATCATTTTAATTTCTCAAAGATGAATACATGTAAAAGATCTTGTAAGGTTGGGGAATGGAATCAATAAAAGGAAGTGAGAATTGATTCAGAGAATGAAAGTAAGAAATAGAAAAGTTGGTTTTCAGAGTATTGCATAGTGCTAAGCAAAAGGAGGAGTTCATGAAAAATAAAAGACTGCTACTCTTGGGAATTGTGATTGCAGGAATATTGTTTCTGAAAAGATCGGATATCTCCCTTTGGGATTGTTCAATGCTCTTCTTTCCCTTTCTCCTCGGCCATACCCTGTGGATTCAGTCCTCCATTGGATATAACATCCTTCCCGGGAGACCAACGCATATATTCTTCGGCTGGGGACACCACCTGCCGGTCCATGATCCTCTTTACCTATTGGGGGTACAATGGGCAAACGAGTTCCAGATTTATGAGCCTGATGGAAATGTTATCCATAAGCAATTTGGGAAAGAGGACGGAATCCTCCCTTGTTTTCCGTATCTATGTGAGAAGGAAGGGACCTACCGCTTAGCCTCGTATGTGCCTACGGGTTACTACTCCATCTTTATGGACAAGGCAGGAAAGTGGCACCACCACGTTAAACCGCTGGATACCCTGGATATGGGGACAGTTGAAAAGATGCTCATCTCCCTGAAATACTGGGAATGGGCTAAAGCCATCATGACGGTAGGGAAACCGAATGGAGATGCTCTGAAACCCATAGGACAGGAGATGGAGATCATGCTGGATAAAAACCCCATGGAATATAGAGCGGGAGATACGGTTCATTTTACGGCCTTAAGGAATGGAAAGCCATTGACCGAACCTGGTGGTTCTTTTTATGCTCAAGATCAGGGCCATTCCCCTGGCTTTGATGACTATGTCTATAATGCCGTTCCCCTGAATGAGGATGGGACAGGGAGCTTTGTTATTACCCGTCCTGCAGTATGGCACCTAAAGATCCAGTGGGGTTACCCTGCTCCCAAGGAGTATGAAGATAAGTGTTGGATATTTGCCTATTTGGCTTCTATCACCTTTGAGGTGGATACAGACGAAGGGGTAAAGAATCCATCGTACAGCTTATGATATACACGGATTAAACTAACTGACGTGAAGGAGAATACATCTCACTTTGCGATTCATGAATGAAAGGAGGTGGAGAAACCTATAAACCCATTGCAAAATTTTAGCAACTTTTTATCCATTTGAAGAAAGGAGAATAATGGTATGGCAAAAACAAAAATAGAGATGAACGTGGATATCCCCCCTCTTGAGGGATTCCAACCTATGTCACCTCCCAAGGCGTATTTAGAGGTTCTTAATCAAAAGGATTATGGGCTTCAACCCCTGGAGGAATTTGCAGGAATCAACATCGCTGCGCACAAGAAGGAAGTAGAAGAAAAAATGAAGGGAATGGATTCCTCGATGATGATTCGCGGAGAAAGTAGATACTTCTGTACGGATAAGATTGAAAAAATAAGCTTCGGGTGGAGCGTCATAAGAAAAGCTCTCGTTGCCGGGGCCTGTATGGGGTGGCCGAGGGATGACTATGATTTTCCCATATTGACACTCGATTGGGATGAGAGCTTAAAGCACGTGCACATCATTGCTGACTTTATGCCCTTAACCGATATTGTCATGAACGACTGGTATCGGGAGAAATACCTGGATGGAATCGAGCCGATATACAAGCAGTACACAGATCTCCTGGATGCCCCGCCAAACCCTATCAACTGGTTTCGATCACTCTCAAGTCCATATGTGATATCAGGAAAGCCTGATGCCGATCCTCAGAGAACTAGGATAAAGAGGGCGCAGGATTGCCTCGTGGTTTACTTTAAGTACTGGCTGGATGAGATTGTGGCAAAAGCCGAACCAATAAAAGACCCAGCACATAAAGAGTATGTCAATAAGAGGAAGGCAAAGATGAGGGATGCCCTGAGGCGGAAAGATCCAGGGGGAGCACCCATTGCTGCAATGATAGGAAAAGAACTGGCATTCAAGGGCCTCACCCTGCTCTTCTAATGCTACTGAATCAGATAGGGTAAAGAGTTGGTTTGAGAAATCGTATATCTTTGGAGGTGACTGAAGATGGGTGAGATCAATATCGATTTAAATGCATGTGTTGGAGATGGAATATGTGTTGAGAAATGTCCCATGGGAGTCCTGGAAATGACCACAGTAGGGAGAAAAAAGCAGGCCCGGGTGGCAAACCCTGACCAGTGCATAGAGTGCCATACCTGTGAACTGGAATGTCCATACAGTGCAATAAAGGTATTTCCTCCCCTCGGTGAAGAGTTTGCTGATATGAAGTGAATCAATAGGGGAATTCAGGGATTCCCAGCTATAAAGGGGTGCCATATAAGAATAAGAAAGATTACCTAATGAGGAGTGGGATCTGATCCATCTGGTCAGATGTAGAGGCTGGTAAAAGGTTGAAGAAGCATGGAGTAAAGTACCTATATGGCACCCTTTTCTAAAGGGGTTCTAAGGGGAGAAGAACCTCTTGCTTGAATTGAACAGCTAAAGAAGAAGTGAGGAGGAAACGCTAATGAAAGTCGACATCAACAACTTCGATATCGGCCAGATGATCTTTGATAAACTCCAGGAGGCATTTGGAGGGTTCAAAGAGGTTGAATTTAAAAGTGTCACCAGGGGCGATGGTGGAGGTGCGAAGAGATACGTCCCTGGTGAAAATACAAAAAAACCTTTTGAATTCTTAATGGCGACCAAGATATTTGACGTGGAAATTAGGAACCTCAAAGATAGAGAACAGTTGGATCTCAGCAATTCCTTTGTCACCTTGCTCATGCCCGCTGATTCTCTTCCCCTACCTATCTACGCTTGCGACGTTGATGTGCATAAGGGAAAGTATGCCCATGTGATCACAGATTTGATTCCGTTATCAAAAAATTCAGAATACCTTGGTAAATACGATGCCCCTTTAAAACACCTGAGGGACAAGTATAAAGACCTGCCTGGGATGGTTCTCAAGACTCCTGAGGAGATTTACAAGATTTTCCCGATCATGAAACAGTTCGATGCCTTCTCTTCAAGCGGAAAGATATTCGGAAACATCCCCCTCGAGCATGCTCCCCAAATAATGAACATCATAGGAGATTATCTCAACATCTACTGTTCATTCGTTGAGGAGAGCGAGAAGGTGGAGATCCTGAGGAAGAAAGAGATCATTACTGAGACAGTTGAAGCAAAGAATAACTTTAAAAAGATGATGGCCCAGATGGACTTCAGCGACGATATGCCCAAACGGCCTAAACAGGAGTAAGGTCTTTGAATCAGACAATCACGTGAGATTTTATTTCAGGGATAAAGGGGGTTGTTCACATGGGAAAGATTAAAGAAGAAATAGCTCAATTTCTGAAAGATAATCGTCTCTGCGTACTGTGTACCTGTAGAGGCAACGAATCGAGAGCAACACCGGTTACGTACTGGAGCGATGGATTAATGGTCAACATCTTCTCGGAGAAGTTTACCGCCAAGTTCAATTTCCTGGAGAAGAATCCCAAAGTGTCTATAGGAATTTATACTTCACACCAGCCTGATCGAGGTCTTCAGTTGTGGGGAAGAGCAGAGGTGATAACCCACGAGGATTCCCGGCACGAAAAATATCTCCCTGATCAGGTTAAAAAGAATCCCAAACTGGTGAAGCTCAGGAAAATGGTGAAACTCATTCAAGTCACCCCTTACAAAATCCTTGTCGTTGACCAGGCAAGGAAGGGAAAAGTTTTTCTCAAATGGGAAAAGGAAAAAACTGGTAAAGAAAGTGAGCAAGAGATAAAAACCCTCAGGGCTGCAAGCCGGCTGTAGGAAGATTCAGCGTTTTTCCCAGTGGTCAGATCCATGTGGATCAGAAATTGTCTACTGAATAACAGAGTGAAAAGACTATTCATTATCCTGGTTGGATTGGTACGAGAATAGATGGTCCCAATCTCGATCGAATTAGTTCTTACCAGAGAGCTTGGTTAAGATCAGGATAGAATCGAAAAACTGGTGAGCAAAGAAGCTGTGGTTTGAGATTGTATCCAACCGAAAGTGTGAAGTTACCACAGGGTTCTTAAAAGTAGCAAAAATTGGAGATGGCCACTTTAATGTAAATAATGCTGAGTGGCTAAAAGAGGCGGCTGTTTAGGTAAGAAAGATGCCGGTCAATTCACCAGTTGTAGGTGCGCATCGGGCAAGGAATGGATGACCTCATGGAAGTAAAAATATCGGCAAGGAATAAGGTGTTCAGGATGGGAGTTGCATGTTTGTGATAAACGGAGGGTAAGAACATGAAAAAGATGACTGAGGAAGAGATAAGGGCGTTAATGCAGGAATGTAATTGGGGGACGTTAATCGCAGTAGAGGGGGATAAACCATATGGAGTAGAACTCGCCTTTGCCAGCGATGGCGAATACATTTACTGCGGATCTAAGCCAGGCGGGAGGATGGCCCGGTGTATCAAGAAGAATCCCAACGTGGCATTCAAATTCTGTACTACCGATAAAAGTACCCGAAACTTTAAGGCGGTAATTGTTGAAGGACAGGCTGAAAGGCTTACAAAAAAGGAGGATATTCTTGCCGGCATGAGACGTATTGCCAAGAAGGTGGGAATGCAAGAAAATCAACTTGACCCTGTGGCTGAAAGTCTGGCCTCTCACCCTGAAAAGTCTAATTTTATCAGAATTCCCTTGAAGGTAGTGGAAGGAAGGCACAGTGGTTAAATGATTGGTGAATTTGGAGCGCTGATTGGGGAACGAAAGGACAGGAATTGGGATTTCGCTATAAAACACCCCAACCCCTTACCTCGAATAGAAGTCTGTCAATTCATTGATCGCAGGCGAGTATTGGGCGTGAAGTGGATAATCTCGTGGAGATAAAAATACATGGGCAGAATTTTTACCGAACTTTGTTAATCTTAAAAGAGAGGAGGTACGTTGAAATGAGGAGGCGCTTATCCATCCTTTTTTTTTCATTGGTTATAGTGAATCTCCTTGTGATTGGCTCAGGGAAACCAGAGGAGTCCAAAACTCTGGAAGTTCAATACCCTCTTCCGTGCTACGAAGGCCAGGAATTAGAGAGAGTAAGAACGTGGGAGAAGGAGTGGGTAGGCAAGAGGATTGATAGCACTAACCTTGGGCAAGTAAAACAGTTCCTCCCAGAAGCCTTGGTTAAGATAATGGTGGAACCAAAAAACTGGGGGACAGATGATCTCTGGTTTGAGATTGTACCTTATCGCACGTGCGAAGTTACGAAAGGATTTATCGAAGCAACCAAGAAGTATGCCCCCTTGAGTAAACTCGATGCGAATGATTTTCTCATAGGCTCGGATAAGGGGTTGTTAGCAGGTCTTCCCTTTCCTCATCCCAAAACAGGGAGTGAGATGGCCTGGAATTTCGATTCTATTACCCTGGGTGATAGCCATTTTAACATCAGTGATGCAGGGTGGGTAGACGCAAAGACAGGGAGTGATCGAAATCCCATCCATTCACAGAGGTGGCATTACTACACTGGGAGGACTGATGTCCCACCCTTTCCAAACCTCCCTAACAATGATAGCCAGATTCGCCGAGCCAGCTTATCTGAAAGCATTGCCCCCGCAGAAAATCAGGGAAGTATGTCATTGGAGTACAAATACTTAAACCCTAAGAAAGATAACGATCAGTACTCATGGGCTGCTAGCATGAGGAGGATTCGGCGGACGTGTGTATCCAATCGATTTGAGAATTGGGGACCTAACGATATGTGTCTGGATGATGATTTCGGCTGGTGTGGACACATCCCTAAGAATACTTACCGTTTCCTCGAACAGAGGGAGATGCTGGCTGCCCGGCATCAAGACCTTGAGCAGCTGCAGAGGAAAAAGGGACAGCCATTTTTTCATGGCCAGCAACGGGAGAGGATCAAGGTATATGTTGTTGAAGCCGTTAATAAGAATCCCAATTATGTGTACAGTAAAGAGTTCTGGTACCTCGATCCTGAAACCTGGTTGTTCCTTTACAAAGAGACATGGGATCGACAAGGGAGACTCTGGAGATTTTCAGACTTTCATAATCAAGAGGTTACCGGATGGGGAGGGCAGAAGCTCAGTTTTGTGGTAGGGGATAACTATGTGGATCTTATAAAATTCCATGGTACACCTAACAAGAGGTTCCAGTGGACCATGGGGATACAGTATCCCGATGATATATTCACCCCAATCCGTCTCCAGAAGGGGTTTTAGGGAGTAACCTCTTGAGATCATGAGGTGAAAAAGGGAGATGGCTATGGAATATGATCTAATGGTAGTAGGTGCAGGGAGTTCAGGTGGGGCAGCAGCCTACGTCGCTGCCAGAGAAGGATTGAAAACCCTCTTGATTGAAAGGGGAAAAGAACCTGGAGATAAGAGCACTCAAGCCTCTGGACTCGTTCCTATTTTCTGGAATGAAGATGTCTTGAGAAAGCTTCTTGAAGAGATAAGGGATTCCATCCCTGTTGTTACCTCGAAGAGAAGGGGTGGAGGTGCTTACCACTATGTGGATAAGAATAATGAAGTGGTATTCGAGTACATGTACCGATCTCCTGGAGAGGGGTTTAAAGTTGGATATTCATGCAAACTCTTTGATTTCAATAGAGAAATATCCAGAAGGGCGGTGATGGAGGGGACAGAACTCAGGAGATCCTGTGCAGTGGTAGATGTGATAACAAAGAATAACCAAGTTTGTGGTATTGTGACCGAAACCAGTGAGGAGATCTATGGCAAAATCGTGATTGGTGCAGACGGAACCCATTCCATCATCGCCAAAAAGACAGGCCTCCTCACTAAATGGAAGGAGAATGAAGTCATCCTGGGTTATGCGGAAACCTTTAAGATGGATGAAGATAAGATTGAGGAAGCCTTTGAAGGACTTATGCATTGCTTCTTTGGTCCCACTGTTCAGGCCTATGCAGGTCATGCCAACTGGTCCTGTATCAGATCTGGGGGAGGTGTGCAGTTTTGTGTGCTTGCTTATCTCTATCAGGTGGATCGGAACCTGAAGTGGTACTTAGAGAACCTCTATAAGCTCAAGATAGTGAGGAGACTTATGGAGAAGGCTGAGGGTTTTCCAGATAAACCTGTTCAGAAGTCAGCCACCACCATGCCTTATTTACGCTACCTTGAAAAGCTATATGCCAACGGGGTCATGATAGTAGGTGATGCAGCAGGCCAGGTCGATCCTTTTGGAATGGAAGGAATTCATACTGGCATGGCTGCTGGTATGTTTGCTGCTGAGACAGCCAAAGAGGCTTTAGAGAGAGGAGATGTATCGGAGAAAACCCTTGTAAGGTATCAAGAAAAGTGGGAGGCCTCAGAATTTGCCCAGAGATGAGTGATAGGCCCAGAATTTTTTAAGGCGCGGTCGATTACGAGAAAAGATATGGGATCTTCCCCCTTAGAACAGTTGGTAGAGAATATGCGGCTCATCGGTCCTCCTATGATGATCGGGGTTCCCAGGTCTCGAAAAATGAGTGATATCCTCTCCTGGCAGATCGCTACGAAACTGACCTATATGATTAATAACTATGCCCCAGTCCTTCCTAAATTACTTCCCGATATCCTTTACTGGATGGAAGAGCATGTTAAATCTCTCAAAGAAAAGGGTGTCTATACCCATCCCTGGTATTAATTAGTGTAACGAGGAGTTGTCTCATGAGTACAGAACAGTTTATCAAGATTGATATAGAAAGATGCACCGGGTGCGGCAGGTGCGTCCAGGTTTGTCCTGGGGAGTGTTTTATCGTCAAAAACAAAAAGGGAGAGATCGTACAGCTTGAAGCCTGTTTAGAATGTGAGGCCTGTTCATTAGTCTGCAGGCCTGATGCAATTCAATTCAGTTACCCAAAAGGGGGAACAGGGGTCGCATACCAGTGGGGATAGATTTGGTTTAAAGAAATTAACAAATTTCAGGAGGGAACAATGTCTAAAAGATACAATGTAATTATTGTAGGAGCTGGGCCTGCTGGCTTGATGGCTTCCTTGAAGACAGCAGAGAAGGGATTAAAGGTACTCGTTGTGGAAAAGAAGAACGATGTTTGTGAGGTTCTCAGGACAACGGGCAATGCCTTTCGTAATAGGAACCCTATCAATGGTGAATATGTCAC
>Ga0315280_10002060_pt1 | contig 33209 bp, 33 predicted proteins | sample YL17G06_40_MG_FD_203697 | JGI IMG/M metagenome (GOLD analysis project Ga0315280, IMG submission 203697) | Sediment microbial communities from Yellowstone Lake, YNP, Wyoming, USA - YL17G06_40 | ecosystem: Environmental > Aquatic > Freshwater > Lake > Sediment | place: USA: Wyoming | collected...
GCTTTCCCCGTGTTGGTCGCACTGGAAATAAGACAAGGGAGCAGAAGACGGCGCGCCTGATTCTTGCTGATAGACGCAGTTGTAGCTTCACGCTCGCTGAATGCGAAAGAGAAATCCTCGGTAATCTGGACGAATGAGACTCCTCAGCGTTCTCCTAGTTCTCTTCTCAATTGCAAGCCCGTTCAACACGCACATCCTAGCGCCTGCAGAGAGGGGCAAATACTTTTAATGAGTTGGCGCCAACACTAGAATGGGACGACGCGCTTGGTAAGTACGGCCTGCCGACTTCTGTCACAGAAAGGCTTCACCAGTGTGCTCCTTCTTTCATCGCTCCTGATCATCTCACTGAATGGGTATCCCGGCGAGACTACGATGGCCACTAGCACCCGCACAATAACTACAACAACGATCACTAGCACAACAACTACAGGGGCGACAACCTCTGGCCGTCTTTCCTGTCCTGGCCCTGGTTGTCCCGGCGAGTTTATGTCGACCCTTCTTTTGAGCCCAGTATCCGGCCCAACAGGGATGGTCGTGGCGGTTACTGGGTCGAACTATGCTGGAACCACGTGTAGCCTTTCTTCTTCCCCGTCAGGCCTCTTCACTTCCTCGTTGTGCACAATCTCAGGCGGCACCTTGACTGGAAGCTTCACGGTCGCCTCAGGAGCGGTTGTTGGCAGCTACACGGTGACGGTTACGACGAACGTTCCATCCGATGGAATGTTCGTGTCTGCTAGCTTCATTGTTACAGGGGCGACCCTTGTTTTGAGCCCAGTGTCCGGCCCAACAGGGATGGTCGTGGCGGTTACTGGGTCGAACTATGCTGGCACCTCATGTAGTCTATTTTCTACACCGATGGTTGGTTTCTTCGCTTCCCCGCCCTCGTGTGCAATCTCGGGTGGCATATTGACTGGAGGCTTCGTAGTCGGTGCAAGCGCTCCCGCTGGCAGCTATACAGTGACGGTTTCGTCGGCCTCGCCCTCTTCTACGGCCGGTTCTACGGCCTCTGCTACATTCACGGTGACAGCTCCCGGAGGCTATCTGTCCGTCAACTTAGACAAGTGGGAATACCTAACGGGCATGGTGGTTCACATCAGTGGAGACATCTATACCCCGTACTGCACTTGGACATACACCAATGCCGGAGGCTTAGCAGTCACTCTTTCGATCTCAGATTCCAGTGGATCTGTGATATTGACGACTACGACTGATCCAACCGCCGCCGGCTACAAGAATTACGCGTACGACTATGCTTTGCCAGCCAGCGCGGCATCTGGCACCTACACGGTTCTTGTTTCATACAATGCCTGTGGGGGCCCCGTATACGGACACGGAACATTCCAAGTGATCTCTGAACCGCCCCATAATTTCGTGGTTAACGTTGACAGGGCATCGTATGTCTGTGGAAGCGACGTTCTTGTAACCGGGAAATTATGGGCGGCGATGGGTAGCGATGTCATGATTCCCGGAGCGACAGTGATCTTTGAGATCCACACCCCGTCAGGGAGTGTCCTTGGATCAGGATCCTCAACAACGGATTCCCTAGGAATCGCCACATTTCGTTTCACCTTGCCATCAACATGCGAGACTGGAACATACGTAGCTTTTGCATCAACCACTTTCGCGTCAATTGTACAAGGTGCCCCTGACGTTCACCTCACCTCCAGCACAAACTTCACGGTGACGAATCCATACTGGTTCGCGGTTAGCGTTGACAGGACATCGTATGTCTGTGGAAGCAGTGTTCTTGCAACTGCGGTGGCACAACTATTGTTAGGTAGCCCGGCCGCGGTTCCTGGAGCGACAGTGATCTTTGAGATCCACACCCCGTCAGGGAGTGTCCTTGGATCAGGATCCTCAACAACGGATTCCCTAGGAATCGCCACATTTCGTTTCACCTTGCCATCAACATGCGAGACTGGAACATACGTAGCTTTTGCATCAACCACTTTCGCGTCAATTGTACAAGGTGCCCCTGACGTTCACCTCACCTCCAGCACAAACATCCCAGTGTCTAATGACGTGACTGCCCGAACACATGTCACCATCAACTTGTCGACGACAGACTCAAACGGCAATCCCAAATCAGCGTTCACCCGGGGCGAAAACGTCCTCGTCAAGGTCACAGTGACCAACGACGGCAATTTCTCCCTGAGCAACGTTCACATTCTGCTAACGATCTACGACCCCAACAATGTCCCAATCTTCTTCGGAATATCCATAGCCTCACTGAATGCGGGGCAGCAACAAACGCAACTTCTTGGAACGCCTCTAGGATCCACACTCCCAGCAGGGACTTTCAAGGGAGAGGTCGTGACGCTCTCTGACTTCCTTGCATCTGGTGGTCACTATGTTCCAGATGGATCGGGAGCAGTAACTTTCGTGGTGACGTGAATGAGGCGCGTCGTTTCGTTCTCCCTATCTCTCCTAATATTGGCCTTCTTGATAGCTCCTGTATCTGGGCAGGGAACAGTAACAATCACTGTTACGGCAGACAAACAAGTCTATGATCGTGGCATGGTCTTGGCGATAACAGGACAAGTGCAGAACTCCGGCAGCCCGGTTCCTAATGTGGTTGTGGTTTTCGAGTTACGAGATTCTCAGAACAACGTCAAGGCAAGCGGCTTCGTGACAACTGACCAAGCTGGCGCATTTTCGAGAACAATAACGGTTGGAAACGATTTTGCAGTCGGCTCATTTACAGTCTATGTGAGTGTGACTGTAGGTGACCAGACCGCATCAAACTCGGTATCCTTTCAAGTCGTTCCCGAATTTCCGCTGGGAACGGGTCTGGCCATGTTGGTCGCATTCGCCGTGGCGCTCAGTTTCCTGAAGAAGACTGGGCGTTTCGAAAAAGTCTTGAAATGAGACGAGCAATTCAACACGAAATGAATTGCCCACGATTTGCGTGCCAACGCTTAAACGAACACCGATTGGAGGTGCTATTGGGCAAAATGGATTCAGAGAGTTTTCGAGAGAGCTTACCTCAGAAGCGGTCTGAAATCTGCGATACGGTGAAGTCTTGGGTAAAGGACTACCTCATTCACGACAGCGGGGAATCGTTTCTAGGCTTGCTAGGTGCATCAGAATGCGTAATGCGGCTGCTTCACAAACCTGAAGTCACACGGGCACTGTGCGAATTGGCGAGCGAGAGCCCTACGTTGGCGCGAGCAGTGTTCCTATACGATGACGAATTGACTTGGCAAGGCGAACATTTCACAGGTTACATAAGAGGTGTTCTAGCCGCTCTGAAGATTGTCGATGAACAATTGGCAGCACTAAACCTCTGCACCTTAGGAGATGAAGATAGGCAACCAGTAGAGAAGCTCATCAAGAAGGTAAGAACTCACAGGAAGGAGTTCCTGCGTGAATTCATAAGGATTAGTGCGTCAGAAGACCTGTATCAATTGCTGGGGCTATATGGTCAGACAGTCCACAGATACATTGTCGAAGTGTGTAAGAAACTGCTGATTCACGCCCTAGATGATCGCCTTTACGGTTTCCTTGAGTGGGAGGTTACGCGATGGATGAACCAATCATGCTCGTAGGTAGATGGGCATGAGCACTGGGACTCATTCTACATCTACGCACCAGCAGAGCCACACGCGGAACGTACGGCGGTTCTTTTACTGAGCCTCAGTGTCCGCTACGATACGCCTTCAGTTTGTCATTCGCCTCAAAGATAATTGCGTCCAACCCTCGTCTCAACTCTTCCAGAAGCTCACGATCTGATTCGGTTCTTCTCGACCACCAAACACACTCTGCGCATATCTTGATTGACATGAGCCTGGATCGATTGTGCCTCATTTCCCTTCTAAGATAGTCACAGCCAACCCTAATGACTCTCTTAGAAAGTTGAGATTCCCCGAAATACCGTACCGTTTCTTTCTTCAGCACTGCATACTGTGGTTCTTGTCTGAGACCCAGCCTAGAGAGACCTTCATCCAAGCACGAACCCAAGTCGCCTTCGATCTTAGTTGTTCCGCGGTGAAATAGCCTCCTTCGTCCCAAACTCCCATCTCCCTAATCGCGCCAAGGTGGAGACACAGATTCTCTGTGTGTCGTACCAATTGTGTCAGCATCGTAGTTATTGTAGTAGGCTCAGGCGGCGCGGCGGGGGCTAACACGTTTCGTGTGTGTGGCTAGATTGCCGCGGGAAAGCGATACTCCACGTTATCTCCGTCACTCTCCCAGCGTCTACCCCGAAAGAGCGTTTGCCCTGTCCCCTTGGTTGTGCCATAGCGGAAATTCAAGGGGCTCCCTTGCGGAACATAGCTGCCCATCTCGTCCGGCCTAGAACCGGTCATTCGTTCGTCATTAGTTTGAACTTCGCGTCGAGCACCCTGCTGTAGGCTTCCATTTTTACCATAGCTTCCCACCGGGGAATGATGTCACGTTCTTCGTGTAGGATCGCATCGCGGAGTTCATTGTCGGGGGGAAGCTGTTTTTCCGCCCAATCCTTGAGTTCTGCAAGGCTAGCGTTCTCTTCAGTCTTGATTATCTTCATGGTTAGTCACTTCTTCTTCCGTTTCTTTTGTCTGAAGGTTTTGACCCTGATCCGCTTCTTGCGCAGTACAGCGGCTAGTGTTACGCGGTGTAGAAGTTCAATCATCTTTTCAGCTGGGAGCTTGGCGAGGTCGCCGAAGCCCAGGATCTCAGCCTGCTTGTAGCCTGCCGTCTGTAAGAACACCAACCTGCCTGACCTCAAGAGGTCCTCCGCTTTCTCCCGGGTCTTGCGGTCCTTATCCTCTGACATACCAGCCACTTCCAATGAAATGATCGTTGCCGGTCTGTTATAACAGTTTCAACTGCCCTGATACTGCACAATCTGTTGAACTGGTTCACCGCACCTACTTGTTGGGGGGGGGGTTGATGTGACGAAACATCAGACTGGTTGGCGTTGATGCCAAGGCTCGAATACACAGGTATGACCCGGACGGCTGGAGACTTCTAACCTAGAACAAAACCGAACAGACGCCAACCCAAACCGTTTCACTCTAATTTCTGAAACCGGACGAGCGTCAACTTGACCAGCGAACGCTCTGACGGACGCCGTATAGAATTCTGCGATCGCTGGCCCCCACGACAACCATGGAGGTGAGAGTGGGATTGATTGAATCGAGGGATGCGGCTAGTACAAGCTGTGTCCAGTACGACCGAACGACCTGCCACGAAGAAGTGAAAATGGAGGTGAGAAAGGATTGAATGGGAAGTGTTCAACATACGAGTTTGAGAACCTGGATCAGCTTCTGGCTGTGGCTGAGAGGCTGCCGTTTGCGGAAGTTGTTCCGCTGGCGCGTCTCGCCGGGGCACGCAGGTGGAGCAACAGCCGGGACTACAGAGCCATTTTCACCGCTGACCATATCTGGCAGGTCGCTGGCAAGAACTATCGGGTGGTCCAACACGGTGACCTAATCAGAGGTGTCGTCTCGCAGCTGGCGGAACTCGGCCTAGAAGACTCCCGCGGTCGTGTGGACACGTGGAATATGGAGGGACGGATATGGATCACCGCTCTCTCGCCACAAGAGTTCCAGCCCTTACCTGGAGACACCTATAGGGACGGCGTGATATTCGGAAACTCCCTCGATGCCAGTAGTGCGGTCACGGCTGCTTACTACTCTTGGCGTCAAATCTGCAAGAACGGACTCCACGCATGGACTCGCGAGCTGGCCGCCCGCAAAATACACACAGGAACCAGTAGCATCCAGCGCTGGCTGAAACTGTCAATCCGGCGCATCCGCGAGCAACGACCCCAATTCGAACAAATGATTCAGCAAGCCGCAGAAACACGCATCGAAGAAGACGTGAACGCCGTGCTGAAGCGCCTCAACATCGGACCGAAGGTATCCCACAAAATCGTCGAGAGACTGGAGCACACGAACAATCTCACCATGTACGACCTGGGAAACGCTCTGACAAACTATGCAACACACGAACTGTCAACCCGACCGCTCGCTAGGGAAAAGTATGAGGACATGGCTCGGAGGGTCATGGTCGCGCCGACCATGCCCCCATCTCGTGAAAGCAACGAACACTAGTTGGGCGACATATCGAGTTACGAGCCCGGCTCATTCTTCACCCGCGCCGGTTTTCTCGGGCTTGCACGCACTCTGGCACTTTGCATTGCTGTTCGCAGTCGAGCGGCGGGCACGGCACCGGCACGTAGTATTCTTCTTCGTGGTACGGCGCCGGGTAGACCACGCGGTAGGGGTCGATTTCGACGTCGTGCAGCGGCGAAAGTTGCATTTTCCCGAGGAAGTCCTTTTCGTCGGTTATGTCCCACATCGTTTCGAGCTGTTCCGGCGTTACGATATCGATCTCCCCCTCCTGTGCGGCCGGGCGGCTTTTGTCCGTCGTCATTATATTGCTCTCGATCTTGTCCAGTACGATCACTTCTCCGGCATAGTGGTATCTGACGGTCACGATCTTGAAAGTATCCTTGTCGAGCTGTATGTATCCCTGTTCTGAGCGCGACTCTGCCTCTTCGATTTCTTTGTTCTTCTTTTTCATCTTTCTTTTTCGCGCGCGACAAAAATCGCGAACGATTATCTGGCGTTTCTCCAGGAGGAGACCGGCTATACCGGCGATCAACGTCGTCTCCTCGAAAAAGGCATTTTATGTCTGCAGAGTTTCTCGATGCTCTCTGCCTCTTTGACGGCAGCTGCTAGTTCCGGCTGGTCATCGTCAACGATTATTTCCATGCGACAATAGCAATCATCGTCAGGTAAGAAATGTGCATGGCAACCCTTGTCTTCAAACAGCTCGTTAAACTCCTTAACCTTTTCAACGATTTCCATCCTGTCGTAGACAGTTAGATTATCATCCAGGAAGCCCTCATGACCACACATCACTTTGCCACACATCACTAGGCTGAGCATGTCGTCGTGGCATTGCTTGCACACCCAGCCGCTAATGTATAAACTGCGACCCATGGTAACGCTTGATACTATTCGTGTCGAGCCACACTTGAAGCACAGGCTCTCTCGCCCGTTGTCCAATGCGTTGTCCAATGCGACTTTATCGACTGGAAGCTTCAACAAACTTCAATCACTTCCGTACTTCAATGAGGTTTGAATTTGGGAGAAATTGGGAGTGTTCAACACTTCATATGTCACCGCTGTCTGTCAACACGCGTACGCCGTATTTAAGCATAGTGTTATCAATCGCCGACTACATATGCTATCGAATAGTGATGACAGTTTATATGGCCATCTCACACTCATGAGGTATGGTCGGAATGAACGAAGAACAAGTTGTCGAAATGCTTGCTCGGAGACCATTGATGCTTTCCATCTTGAAAGTCGTCAGCAACTCCGAGAAGGGTGAAACGCCGAGTAGTGTGGCGGTGAAGCTGAACAAGTTGACTCCGAACGTTGCCCGCATAATGAGTAACCTGAACAGGATGGGTGTTCTTAGATCAGAACGCATGGGCAAGAGGAAGCTCTACAGCGTCCCCGAAGCCAAACGAAACGAGATCAAGGCAATAATCAAACAGGCGGTAGCTGACGGAGTTTCCGATGCGCGCTCTCGATTAACGGAAAGCTTTTACCAAAACTCGGTCTACACCAGCCTAACCACCCTGGTCCCCGATGGATGGAAGGTTTCCACTAATGTCAAGCTGCAGTCAGGTGCAGCCATGCTCAATCTTGACCTTACCATTTCTGACGACAAGGGACGAGTTGCCGGCGTGGAACTGAATATGGGACCACCCGGACAACACCTTTACGCTGTAATTGGCAAGGCACTAGTATCAGGCGCAAAACAGCTGCAAATGTTAATACTTGTTTTGCTTGCGACCCACGCAAAAGATTACGAGTTCCTCAAACAGATCAGGTCAGCAAATTCCCGGCCTCGTTTCGGCGTTATTCTAAGAGAAATGCCCGTTGAATCCGAAACCACTTTCGCCGAAGGAGTTGCGAAAGAAATCATAAACACCATTAGAAGTTCTCGATAGGCACATCCTCATGCACTCTCCTTCATGTCCAGGGTAGAGAGCGTTAAGGAGAACACTATCAAAACTCTTGAAACGCAGCTATCAGGACTCGAAGTTCACAGAGTCCACGTTGAAAAGAGCGCATGAAAGTGTCCTGCCTGTTGATAGCGTCATTGCCGTTTTCCTAGGAAAACACGCTACAGAAAACATCATGCCATGTAATCGCCCCTACCCAACACCAGGTGGCATCAATACCGAAACAATACGGTAAAGGCACCCTTGGCGAGAAAGAGGCTTCGAGAACTATTCAGTGCACTGGGACGCATCTTTCAATTCTTCCAACGGTCTTCCTCCTCCAGCCCTAGACCGCTGTCTGCACTCGAATTCCGGCCAAAGAAAAAAATCCGGGGTTCAGGTTTCAAATGCCCACGAGTCAAGGACTAGCCTCTCTCTACGTGACTTCGCCTCATTCGTGCTATCACAAAGAGCCCGAGAAGGACTGCTAGGATAGTCTCTGGAACTCCTATGAACGGCACGGTGGATGAAGGCGTGTTCTCCTTTGTAGTTACTTCAAGAGACACTGTTACTGAACGGACTTGCTCACCTACGGTTCCCGAGATTGTCACGATGCTTGTTCCTTGCGGAGTTGAGCCAGTTGTGCTGACTGTTAGGATGGAAGTCCCGGAAACCGATGGCGGGTTGAATAATCCTTCAGCATTTGGTGGAAGGTCTGATACGGCAAGGGTCACTGAGGAGTTGAATCCGTAGAGCGAGGCGATTGTGACGGTGAAGTTTGCAGTTTCACCCGCGTTGACCGTTCGGTTTGCAGGGTTCACCATGATATTGAAATCAGGGGCGAATGCCGGATTCACGATTACGCTTACAGGGGCAGAACTTGCACCAGTCACACCAGCGCTCCCCGACCAACTGGCTTTTACGAAATATGTTCCAGTTGAGGCTGGTGTCCAGGTGAACTGGTATGTTCCATTTGAACTTGCGGTAACCGTCGCTAGGAAGCCCCAAGTCGTGCCCCCATTCGTGCTCACCTCGATTGTTATTGGTGCGATGGTGGGCGGGGATAGATTTCCAGAAATGGTGACACTGCGACCTATGATTGTAGAGGAGAAGTCCGTCTTGCAAGTCATCGAGCTGACGCCGGTAGGTAGCGGAGCGACGGTAAATAAAACTGAAGAACTAGTGGCACCAGCGTAGTTCTGGTTCCCGGGCCAAGAAGCCACAACAGACCATGAACCTGCTTGGTCTGGTGTATAGACATCAGCAAAGAATGAGTCCATAGAGGTAATAGTTTCATGCGGAAAGGTCGTACCATTAGGCCTCGTGTAGGTGAGGGTGACGCTAACCGAGGGAACAGCTGGGGATATGGTTCCTGTGACAGCGACAGAATTCCCAAGGGTCAGCGATGTCGGGGAAACGGTGATGGATATGCTACTAGGATTCGCACCAGTTATCACGGGCGAACTAGGCCGCTACCTCGTTGGTAGAGCTGGTATGCTCGACTTCTCTGAACCTTCCCCCACTCTGTCCAGAGTTGATGACCAAGAACTTCGCAGACGAATCCTCAGCCTCTCTCAGTCAGAGGCTAGCAAACTCGGAATTGGAAAAAGCACAATATACCACCTACGGAAGATTGCGAGAACAGGACATGCATTTAGAGTCCGTCAAGAGACGCTCAACAAGCTTCGGCGCTCCACCTTAAGATCAGACGAGATCATGAAGATTTACAACCAAATATCGCTCCAACGGATGTGACCCGAATGGAAACTCGTCCAAAGAATTTTGGTCGCATGATCGAAATTGGGAAAGAGTTGCTGTCATTCATGAAGGACACTGGAGACAGGAAATGGTCAGAGCAAGAAGAGACAACTTGGCATGAGAAACTGGACAAATTGGCTTCTGAGGTACTCTCAGACAAGAGACTTGGCCGCTATCTTTCCTTTGACGACTTGGCGGACCGATTCAGCCTCATACATGCGGATCTCAAAGACATGACTGACAAAGACATGGAGGAATACGTGGGCGAATTGCTCGGAACTCCGAAGACGTACGAGTTCTTCTTTCCTGCGATGGAGCTCTTCGGTTTTCCAGAAGGGTACAGACTCGGACAATGCGAGCTACACTCTTACACCCAGTTGCCAGAAGAGATTCAGAAAAGAATCTCCTCTGATTGGGAATACACATACGAGAGAGAGAAAATCATCTACTTCAGCCGCACTCCCGAAGAGTATCAGAAGCAGAAGAAACTGGAGACGTATTTCTATCTCAAAGTCGAAGCACTAGGCGAATACAAGGCCACCGAGGTGGCAACAAGGCTTGCAAATCAGGGTCTCAACATCCTGAAGTGTTTCTATCTATTGGAGGATGTTCCAAGATTGAGGGCATGCCATTATCGCGTAGGGTCTTCGTATGGCGGCGTCAGGGAGGAACGTTTCAAATGGGGTTCCTATAATCACAGAGTCAGTCCAGAACTGGAGACCTATTTGCAACTGGTAAACGGCTTTGTTGAGGGAGGTGCAAACGATGAGATCGCCAAGAGGACCCTTTCAGCTATTGACATATACGGAATGATGGAGAGGGAAACAGCACTTGAGTTGAAGTTCCTCCTGTCGATCATGGCTGCGGAAAGCCTCCTCCTGGGCAAGGACGACAAGGACTTTCTTGGTTGGAAACTCAGAGAGAAGGTTGCCATTCTTCTTGGCGACGCACCGGTCTGGCTCAAGCAATACCTAGGCAAAGAACCCGAGGAAAAGCTCACAGACGAGGAGTGTGACAAGGCTCGCTCTGCAGCCCGTGCTGAATTGGCAAGAAGCGTCAGCATGATCTACGACAAGCGATCAGCCTTGGTGCATCAGGACGCCGGAGAGGAGATCACGGAGGACGATTTCATTTACGCCTCCAATATCATGAGACTCTCATTGCACAGGATTCTACGCCTTTACAATGAGAAAGGAGTCAGAAGAGTGTCAAAAGCCTCAACCGTTGATCTTCAATCACTCGACGGGTTCATAGAATCTATGAAATACTCGGTGCCTCTAGGTTGGTGATATATCGTTTCCGAGTTCATGCCCAACCGGGGTAACCTGCCCTCACTATGGTTATCGCTCGCTCAGGATTTCACGTTTTTGCTTGGGACGACCTCTTTTGTGTGTGTGTTGGATAGCTTGGTGCGAGCATCGTAATTTGAAACCTCGTGGAGGGGTAGTTTTGTGTGGTGCCCTCCTTAGTGCGTGCATCGAATTGAACTGTCGTCGTCCTGTCTCATTCTCCTTTCGCGTCTGACGAAACGGCTCTTTTGGCGAGGTTTGATACGTCCATCTCAAGGCCAGTCTCACCAGCTTTCAATGCTTGAGGCTATTGAGGGATGAACCTGACAAGAATGGTAAGGTACGTAGCTCTTGTAGTCGTCGCTCTGCTAATTATGACGATGGGCATCACTTGGGGCGTCTGTGAGAGGATCACACCAAGGGCCGGCGTACACTCGGATGCTCCACTGCGACTTACCTTCTACTACCCTTGGTTCCCCGGGCACTGGCAGGAGGGAACACAATATCATCCAACACTAGGAAATTACGACTCATCTGATCCGATCGTGATTAGGAAGCATATTGACGCCATGCAATACGCAAAGATTGATGCGGCTATTGTATCATGGTGGGGATGGGGAACAAAGGGCAGGTACGGCACGGATGCTGCCCTGAGAGAGATACTGAAAGAGAGTCGAGGCAGCGGTTTTCGATGGGCAGTCTACTATGAGTGGGAAGGCCTTGTTGATAATAAGCCCAGTAACCCAAGCACAGATGTAATCGTATCTGACTTGGACTACTTGTATGCCAACTTCGCAAATGACCCGAACTATCTACGCATCGATGGACGATGGGTTCTCTTCGTTTATTCAGACGAAAGTGACGGTTGTGGAATGGTTTCGCGCTGGACCGAAGCTAAGACGGCTCATCCAGAAGTGTACATCGTTCTTCGGGTCTTTCCGGGCTATGGCGGTTGTGCTCCACAGCCAGATGCGTGGCACCAATACTCTGTTTCCAACAAATCCGAAAGTGCCGGCAGTGATAGTCAACTCCCTTTTTCGTACACAATCCAACCAGGATTTTGGAGTGCAGTGGAAGTCCATCCCAGACTCGAACGCGATCTGGCCAGATGGAAAGAGAACATAAGAAACATGATCTCCTCGGGAGCAACCTTTCAGCTTGTGTCCACCTTCAACGAATGGGGAGAAGGCACGGCGGTCGAGAGCGCCGCAGAATGGTCGACAGCAAGCGGGTTTGGAGCCTACCTTGATGCCTTGCATTCTAACGGCAACATCAATGAGAATGAATCTACGACATCGGTGAGCCCGCCTCCGCCCACCGTCCCCTTCATAGGAGTTCCAGAGACTATCCTAGCAGTCCTTCTCGGGCTCTTTGTCGTAGCACGAAAGAGAATTCATTGATGCGAACATCGTAATTTGAACTGTCGTCGTTGAGGTATTTTGTGTGTGTGATCAATTTTACAGAGTAGCTGTGTCGACGGTGAAACTACCTTTTTTCGGGCCTGCCAGACTACAGAGTAGGTACGCAAACTGGCAAAGAGGGAACCCCCCTACCCGCTAGGAAAAAGCCGTATCAAAGGTGTTTGAACCCGCCAAGTCAACGAGACAGTCGAATTACAGAAGTACAGTGTCAATTCGATGAGAAGAGTCTTCTACTGGTAGTGGACCAGACCGGTAATGTGGCCTCCCAAAGGGACGGGGAGCCCCTAGTCAGTTTCTCAACTCAAATTAGAGAAGGGACCGCGTTCTCCCTTACGTGGATTCACTGATGAAGACGACATCATGCCAACCAAGCCTGTAATTGTTCATCGCGAAGACCCCGTTCTGATTCAGCCATGCTGTCACGATCTCCTCCGCAGGTCTCATTGGGGCTCTGTCGAGTCCCTGTTTGGTCTGAATAGCTGTCAAAAAGCGTTTGGTCAAACGGGTCGTTTCTGGGCCGAATGCACTTGCAACGCTATCCACGGATCAGTTGCCGTTATCACTAATAGCTGGCCTTCACGCTGAGTTTGGATAGAAAGTAGATCTATTCGCCCTCTTTCGACAAGGAAACAAAACAGGTTTGCGGTCTCTGGGAGAATGGATATGTCCAAGCACAATAATGTCTCGACATCGCATCGTTTTAGCTCGTTCCAGTCTCCAACATAGGATTTGACGAAAGCGAAAGTGCCGAGGCTTTCGATGCCTTTGAAGGAAGAGAGTGACTGCCCTTGTCTTATGTCGATTCGCTTTTCATCTTTTCTTGATGCAAACGAATAGTGGACTTGACCACTTGCATGATATGAGAAGTGCCAATCGCAATTCTTCATGGGCATTATGATGTAGATGCTGCCATCTCTTCCCTGCGTGACTCTCAGAACTTGGTAAACTCCATGTTCAGTGAAGGTTGCGACGATTGCAGAGTTTCTAGTTCCTATTTCATCATCTTTCAGGCTCATTGGTCAGCCACTTGGGAATCTGTTGCTCTAGACGTACGAGAAACGTGTTGCTATTCCCAGAAGGGCCAAGCGAGCCTCAGAGAAGGTTCCCGCGTCTATTGAATTCGCCCTTCCGAACGTGAGATCATCGTGCGGCCGCCGGGACTCAAACCCCTAGAGGCGAATTTTCTGGACTCAGGGATCTGATAACATCGGCTCGGAATGTTCAGAGAGAGAGAAACCATGGGCTTTGTGTAGACCGGTTTGGCGGACCAGGTGGGACGCGAACCTACCTAGTTGAATTCTGCGGACTCGGCAAACCGAGAGTGTCCTAGAGAAGGTCTCCGTTGCAACGTGATTGAATACTTGTTTGCACAACAGCCTAGCTGAACCCTACAGCTCCTATACAAGGCCACAAGAGCGAGGGAAACAGGAGATGCACCTGCCAGTCCTGGCATCGAGGGTGAGCCTGAGGTGGCAATTGTTCGTCAACCTCGTTGAGGTGATTTCTTTATCCATATTCCAACAAACTTCATCGAATCCCATGCGATGAAGCCGAAGATTAACAATTGCACGATTACTAGGAACAAAGAAAAGGCTACAGAGCGGCCACCGACAAAGCTTTCCGGCGAATATACGATGGCAAGAAGGCCGAGTAGAATTCCCACCGAACCGACAAGCACATTGATCTTCACAAGTGTGACTAAGAACGTCTTTATGCTGTAGATCCCCGCAGTCAGTCCATCAACATCGACAATAGACATGTTTCTCCGTTTGGCATCAAAATGGTCCTCCCATGCCTCTCGTTGCGCTTGCGCAAGAGCTCTCAGGGTGTTCATAGCCATCAGCCCTCCCAGTGAGAGGAGTAGAGCATGAACAGCAATCGCGGCCGTCATGTAAGGGATGTTTTCCACACTCACCTGAGAGCAACCCATGCCGTCGATCAAGATGATTCCAAGACCAAGGACTTACTTCAGCTTATCCATCACACCAAGAACTAGATCGCGTATGACTCGCATCGCGGGATGAGCTCGCTAGCGGCTCTCGATTCCCCGAGCGCACAGTAGTAGAATTCCTTGGGTGAGCGAAGTCTACCATCGATCCATACCGGTGAGCGCGACATAAACGCGTTCACAATAAAGTGAACCTACATGGTCCGATCTCTAATCTTCATCGAGACGCAGCAACGCGCTGGCTAGGGATATCGTTGGGCATGTCACAAAAACGCCTTAGGGTTCTCTGTCCAACACGATGGATAGCATCCAAGAATGCTGAACGGAAGCTGTTTGGCTGCGAGGGCACACGTCACAACGCTGAAATCCTCCAGTCCTACATATGAATACATCAAGAGATGAGGTGATAGCCGATGTACAAGCGAATCCAATATCTCGGATTGGAGTTGCGACCATGTCTGGCAGTGTTGTATCGGCTACAGTCTCAAATCGACAATTGGACAAGTCTGGTCTGGGATTTCTTCCCGATCTTCTTGGGGTGGCTTCTCCAAAAGATGTCATCGATTGAGAAGAGGGCTTTCGTTCTTCGCTTGGCGGCAGCCGCATCCGCGGTGAACGTCGTCTATTGGTTAGGGAGCTATGCCTTCTATTTCGGCCGTCTTCCTGGCTGGGTTAGCTATCCCATCGCAGACCTGGTCATCGACCCGTTTCGGTCGGTTTTCACCTTCAGCCCTATCGGGTGGACAGTGACTATAGGCGCTGAAGTGAGCGGGCCGACAATGACTACGACACTCGTAGCAGTTCGCTCATTGGAGCAGTACATCATTGCCTTGATTGTCGTCTCTTGTGTGTTCGCCATCTTGACCGATCTGAGCTTGTGGCGCAGGTTTCGACTCTACGTCAAGTGCCTCCTTGGTAGGAATGCACGAGGAAGACAGCTTAGGTTGGATGGTTTCATGTCAAGGTGTTTTCGAGCCAAGTTTGCGCCTTTCTTCTTCGGGCGCAATTCGCGGCTTCTCAATATTCGATCCATATAGCGGGACTATCTGAACCGAGCGTATCCTGAGTCCTTGTTTGTAAGTGCTAGAGTGGTGCGGCCGCCGGGATTCGGACCCGGGTCGTTGGTTTTCTTCTCTGCGATGGGTGGACGCTTGGACGCGGAGCATTTCCTTTTCTGTCTAGACTGGGTTGTCCGCTCTTTAACCCGTAATTTGACTGCACAAGCTGTGGGAACGGTCGATCCTGTAGCTACAGTTGCGCTTAGTTTTGGCTTTATGGACGTGCTTCTGCGACGCCTCGCCTTTTAAGCAGGGGCGAATCTTGCCACAGAAAACAGTGCCTGTCCCATCGGCGTTGTCGTCATTCGGACTCTCGTAGGGTCTCAGAGAAGCAGGATTTAGGTACCTATCGACTACGTGCACGTTGCAACCCACACGCAAATACTCTCAGAGCTTTTTCTCGTACTCCTCTTTTGTCTTCTCCACCTCTTCCAAGACAGAGTTCCTTGGCAACCTGCCTACTCCATAGGGTGGCTTGGAACTCCACATCCGCGGTTACCTTCCTCGTGTTTAGTTTGTAGATGTGGAAGAGTTCGTGCAGCAGGAACTCTCCCGTCACCAATCGGTCGTGTAGAAAGATGGTGCTGATGAACATTGAATCAGGGATACCGCAAAAAACATAGCCACCAAGACGCCCCCCCGAGTATCCCCCTGTTACATACCTGTCTAGGCTGTCCAGAGTGCTTTGTTCGCAGAAATGTATGTTCACGGTTGGGGGGGGTCTTCCAGTTCAGGCGAGCAATTCCCTCGCGTATAACCCATTCTGCCCACTCCGCCGTTTCTTTGGAAATAGGGGTGCCTTCAGGGGCTAAGGGTATCATGCCTTGGGCCGGGGCACGCATCCCGCTAGTAGCATCACGCTTGCGAAAGAACTTCATAGAGATCACCACAAGGAAACCCACGAATTCATTCGTGGGAGGAATTGCGGTCTATCCACCTTCCAGAGGGAAGGAAGAATTCAGGACTTGATGGAGGGTTTCCGTTGCTTCGGAGATCACACGCGCTTCAAGACTTTTCGGACGGCGAAAGCTGGCACCAAGACGTATACCGTGATTGATAGGAGGGCAGCGACTGTGAACGCTGCGACTGACGCAAAATCTCCACTACCAAGAACCCCAAAAGTCCAGGCGGTTAAGTGTATGATTCCCACGAGAGGCAGGAGCAGTATGCGGAAGATTGCTTGTAGGTCAGCGTTTCCTGCGATGGCTTGCGCGATCGGTGGACTCCACGAATAATAGAAAACATTGAAGGCATGGACAAGTGTTCCTCCAATTCGTGTTGAGCCTATGAGTTTGTCTCGGACGTAGCGCATATAGAAGACTTCAGGTGCAAGTTCGGAGCCGTAGGTTGCGGTGGCGATTATGCATCCACGCTGTGTCGGCTGAGTTTCTGGCGGGTTCGAGGGTGTGGGCTGTTCGCTGATCACTGTTTCAGCCGTGAACGTTGTCTGGCTCGTTACAGTTTCAATCATTGTCATCTCAGTCGTGGCTGCAGGAATAGTTGTGATTGTGGTTGTTGTAGCTTCAGCTTCACGTTCTACTAGCGCAGGATTGCTTGCTATGGTCCGAGTACCATCGCTCCAAGTAGCCTTGAGAAGGTAGACCGCCTGCTGTTGCTCACCTGTCGGACCCCACTCGAACTCATATCTTCCGTTCTGAAACTGAATGCCTGAAAGGAGTGTCTGCCAACCTTCCTCGTTCTGACGCTTGTACTGTATGGTTAGACTTCCGCTGCTGATAGGTGGATAACTGGTGAACACTAGGTGAGCGTTCTCATTCGAACCGACATGCCATTTCTCAACATGCAGACCAAGATAGGAAGTGAATGGGTCTACTACGACCCCTCTACCTCCAAGGCTGATGGGGAAGTTTTCGTAGTGATACTGAAAGCTCGGTGTGCTAATGTCTATGTCAGCCATGCCGTAGGTCCCGTTTACGCTGAACTTGACAACTCCATTAGTGACAGGTGATTGGAAGTTCAATGTTGAGCCGTCTATGGTCTGAACGTTGATGGTAGCTGTTCCGTTGACTAGTAGAGGCAGCTCGTTGTCGTCGATGAGCGCTAAGTAGTTGTAGTAGGTGACCCCGCCGCCCGCGCTTTCATGATCCTTGAGCGAAATGATGCGCTTTTCGAGAACGCCTAACGCTGTCTCAGCTCGAATATCTACCCTTAAAGGACCCTCATTCAGCTCGTTGGATTCGTTGTTGGGCATCTTCGCGTAGTATGGCGGACAAAAACCGTTCTCAGCTACGATTTCTGTCAAGAATTCGCCTGTCATGCGATTGAATCGGCACACGACCCGTTGAGGTTGGACCTCGATTGGCAGAGCGGTGCCTCCTATGTGCTGCCAGATTCTGGTCTTGATGCCAGTCGGTGGCTCCACAAGAGAAACTTCCATGTACAGTCCGCTATCGGTCGAGCCCACAGGTCCGAGACCTTGATCATACACCCACTTGGCTAGAGGTCTAGAGTCAAGGATCGCTTCTCCAAGGAGCGCATGGAAAACGTCTCGATACGGTAGATTCTGCATTTGAGAGGTGAACTCTCGGAAGACTGTTGGCTTGTAAGCGTAGAGCTTTATCCAACCCGTCTCAAGATGGTAGTCCTTTTCCACTCTCGCTCTATCGTAAAGTGCGGGACCATTATCCGACACCAATACACTGTCAGTGTCACCGACCCATTCAACTTTCCTCATCAGGATGTCGGTTACGGCGGTCGCTGTTGCCTCGGTCCATGCGTTCATCTCATAAGAAATAGACCAGTAGTTCGGAAATGCCTCTGCCTGGAACACGTGAACCAACTCATGAATCAACGTCTCTTCGCAGTTCACGTGAGGACAAATGCTTGAAATCTCAATACAGAACTGGCGGTAGCCGCCCGACGCTTTTTCTGGTATTCCGCATTCAGCCCCAATGTAGGTGATATCGAAGTCGTGGTCGGGCATGTAGAAGAGCTCAGCTATCCGCGGTACGTCTCTCTGCAGCAGTGCAATGTGGGACTGCAGCGAAGAGTCTGGGAAGTTGTCAGAAAACAGAATTGTTACTTTCTTCCCGTTAGGCAATGGGATGTCCCTTGTCGCTTTGTAGGCTCGGACCTCAGGAACTGTGGACACTGTCAGTAGTGCGGGCAAGACTAGGATGACAAGAAGCGACACGCTCACCAATTTCGCCGAATGGCGCAGTTCAGGACCCTCCGCCTAACATACGGCGGGCTTGCTTTGCCTCATACGGATCAAAACTAAGGCATCCGATCGCTGTCTCCGCAAGAAGCTCGGCAAGTCGGTTTTCTTGAATTACAGTGCTGGTTCGCATCTCATCGTCCACCGAGACGAGGAAGATGTTCTGCCCTAGACTGCTTACTTTTTCGACTTTCCGACTTTTCACAAGTTGGCTCCACGCAAGGCAGACTTGCTGTTTCACATGTACTGCAAGTTTCTTGTAGTCTTCAACTTTGATTGAAATGACTAGTTCTCGGTGAACTGCTAGTTCTGAAGGCAGCTTGTGGCTACAGGTCTGGCAATAGACTCCCCGTTCTGGTACTAGCTTGTTTCCGCATGCCGGGCAGGTCGGAATGATTATGAATCGTTGGCGGTCGTGGTCTTGCTGTGGCAGGCTCGTCGGCGCCGTTGTCTGTCTCTCTTTCTTTGCTGTCGATGATGGTTCTGGTGGCGCAGTCGTTAGCGTTGGCGAGGTGGTTGTGACTGGCGTCGGTGCTAGCGTTGGAAGCTGGATTGGTGTTATGATGTGAGGGGGCGGCAGTCGGTTGTTTGGCATGTTCAGTCGTATTTCGATTGGTTCCTTGACTTCTCTCCCACTGAGCGCGTCGGCGCGGTCGTCACGGGTTGCATTCTTGATCGTTATGATTCTATTGTAGTAGTACAAGCCTTCGCCGTCATAGTCGATGACCGGCACTGATAGTATCAGCTTGACCTTCTCGTTAAGTAGTATGATTGCTGGCGGATATGCCACTGATTTCCCGTTTACCCACTCTTTTGCTTCCGTCTGTCTGTACGTCCACGATGTATGCTCGTTCAGGTAACTCTCGAAAGCTTCGATGCCCCCGAAAGCTTCCATAACGATATGTTCCGACCTTGCCGTCAGTCGCAGATGCAGCACCAAACGGACACCTCCTATGGTTCTTTGCGGGCCCTATACTTGCCATATACCACGTATGCGGCCTGATTTAAGTATATGGCCTCCATATGGATGCGTCTGACCGAACTTGCCGGTGGAATTTGAAATCAAGATCAACCGAGTGCATGGGTCGCTTCGCATGACGGTGCCGAAGGAAATCGCAATGGCCCTATCGATCAAGGAAGGCGACGTCGTCCTGGTTTCCGTCACGAACAGTTCAATGCTCGTCAGAAGAAAGACCCGATGACGGACCCAAGCTCAGTAGTATCTGGCGCGATAGGGACGTGAACGCGTGAGTTCGTGGGTTGAACGCAACAAGTGAAAACAGGACAAAAGCCGACGCGACACTGTCGGGGAGCCCGCTTTGAGCTATACTCGTCTTGTGTATAGTTCTGTAGTGCTTTGATGCGGTTGCTTTCGCGCTCTCGCTCTTTCCCGGCTCCACTTTTTCTCTCTGGCTCTCACAAGACCCGGACTTCTCAAAACTGCTGACGCTCTTGCGATCCCGGATTTCTGAACCTGCTCTGCTTCAACTCGCCCAGTTCTCTGGGGACGGCGGTTTAGTGTCGGAGCGAAGAGCTGGGCGTTCGGGCAGAACGCAAGCCAGCTGTCTGACTGGAACGTATGAAACATAGACTCGGTCAGGGTCGTAAGCGAAACTTGACCCGCTGCTGGGCAGCGAGTCGATCCGTACAGCAAACTTGATGAGTTTCACAAGTTGTGGGTATTCCAGGTCGGAGTGCCTTCCGCAGAGGAAAGCAACCGCAAATTTACCGGCTGGGCCATCATCGAACCCGTGGCAGTGTATACACGGCAACCCAACCTTGAGCAGATACTTGAACCCGACTTCCGATATTTGGTATCTTGTACGCGGGTACTTCCACTTCGCGATGTAGGGTAGGGTAACTTCGTAGAGGACACGCTCACCTGTCAGCGACTTGTCACATACGCCACAACGCAGATGCGCCTTCCACTTCTTGAGCACATTGTCTAGGCTTCTCCGTTCCTTCTCGCTGAGTTTCTTCTTCAATGTTGGGTGACACTTCCAGTATTGGTGTGAAGAGTTTGGAGGGTTTAGGCAGGGGAGGATGCGAATACAGGAAAAAGTAGTGGAGAAAAAGAAACGTCTCCCTTCCTTTCTCCTTTTGTTCATTGAACTGTGTAATCTTCCGCCTCAATCATGCGTCGGCTACGGAACCTTGGAAGAGATCCCTAACGCTGACCTTGCGAGAGCGTACTGGCGAGCGATTATCTGCTTGACTATGTTACCGTTGATTTGTGCATACATGTTCGGAGTTCTGTCCGCATAAAGCACATAATCTACTCCATGCTCCTGGTCGGAGTACTGGACGGGAAAGCCTGCGAGAGTCTTCTTCCAATAATCGAGATTGCCTTGGTGGAGAGGAGGAATAAATATCATTCCCGAACTTTCTAGAGCCGCGGCCAGGCTTTCAGGCCGAGTGTTAGCCTCCAAGCTACCTATGATTTTGGCTTCCAGAGTCCACTGGCATTGTCTGCTTCCACGATGCGCCTTCATCCGTGAAACCGTAACGGTCTTGCCGCAAATGTCACAGACCGTCTTTCTTTTCTCTGCTGTTGAAACGCTCACACTTCGTCATCTTACCCGAATTCTCCTGCGAGTGCAGCATTGAACGGCCTATAGTCTGCGTACTAGCCGCTCCACACGTAGCCCATGTCGAGCAGTCGTACTTGAAAAAACATGACGAACGCGGCCGGTAGCCGTCAATTCTATGATAGAACAGTTGAAAAAGTGCAGTCGGCGGAACACACCGCCTCATCCCGCACACCAATTAAAGATTCTGTTCAGTTCGTTTTTCTTTTCCTTTCCATTCTACCTTAGACCAGTTGAAATCTTCCGTTTCGACGGATTTGACTTCTTGAGATGTGTATTTAAGCGCTCGCTTTTTCACTTTCCGAGTTACTTTCCTGAAGGAAAGAATCATGGTGTGTTGACATTTTTCGCAATCAAGGTTTCGCGTTCTTCTTCCATCTTTCTCTTGCAACGTTTGCAGTTCTTGCAGTGAACTGTTTCTTATTGGTCGCAGAGGTTTGATCTTTCCTCTTCTGTCTGTCTGGCACGCTCGCGCTCGCACTCTTCCTCCGAAGCCCACACCGCAGCGGAAATCATATCAGGCTTGAATTTTCCTTGCCTTATCACGTTGCCATTCTTGTCGAGGACATCGTTTTGGATTGTTCGTGCACGACGGAAGATCCCCTCGGGGCTGCGGTACTTGTTGCCGAGAATTTGCTTTACCGTTTCTAGGAGAACTTTCCTGCTGTTTCTCGCCTCGCGAGAGGTTTCCAGAACATGATAGACAATCGCGTATGTTGAATCTGCTCGGTGCCGGAAGGTTTCCCTCGCATTCGCCGCCTCCCTCCTCGCCAGCTCGACCATTCCCGGTGCCTGCGCCGGGTTGTCCGTGCAGAAAGTGTCGAGAGTGACTCGGTTGCTCTCTGTTTTCTGCTCCGGCTGCAAGAAAAACACCACACCACTCAACGGACTTTTGACGGGCCGGGTGAAGCGTCGGGCTTTCCTTCAGTCGATTTCTCGCAGTATCTTGTCGAGCTCGCGCATGGTCAGGCGCCAAGATGGTGACGCCTACGCTCGATCCACACTTCAGGGGCGCTTCCCTGCGTAAGGTGACTCAACACATAGCACAGTTCTACGGGGTCAAGATGAATGAGAGCACCGTCTTGAGATGGATTCGGAAGTTCAGCCAACTCATAGATGATTACTCGAACACGCTCAAGCCGCAACTCTCAGGCGTATGGAACTGTGACGAGATGAAAACAAAGATGGCGCATGAGCAACCCTTGGACGAAACCTGGGAAGCGGTGGCGAAGTATGAGAGTGTAGAGAAAGATAGGACAACACAGAAAAGTGTACGAACTTAAGGGGGGCTGACCGAAGCCGGCGGAGTTCTACAGGCCCACAGTCCTCTTCGTTCACGTTGCTGGATGGTTCTTCGTGCTTTCTGCGTGGCGGTTAGGGGGTGGCTGTGCCTCCACGTTCTTTTCTGTGCGTTTCGTATCTTACGGTTTATTTCCTCCCAGTCCCTCTTGTTTTGTGTCGTTCTTGCATCGCGGATTTCCTTGCGTAGCTCAAGGTCTCGAAGTGTCCACCTCTCATCGTCGGAGGTAGTGGTGGTGGGTGTCCAGTTTACGGAGGCGAACACAAGGCCGCAACCGCGTTCGGAGTTGGTACACACAACTTCGGGTGCGGTGTAGTGTTCGTCTGGGATTGCGAGCTTTTCAGTCTTGTACCGTTTCTCACCGCACAGCTTACACTTGTCACTCGTTTTGGCCGCATCGAGACAGACTTCGCGCAGAACATTGTAGGTGACCTCACGCAGTTCATCGTCGTCATCGTATGTGACGTTGCGTACAACTTCCCACAGCACTTTTTCTGGATCGTAGTACTTCTGCTCGAAGAACTCCCCGAACACTTCAAGGTCAGGGATGCAGAAGTCTTTTGCGTATCTGGTCGTTGTTTCGTCTATGCATGGTTGGGGTGTCGTTGTGGTCTTTGTCTGCTCGTGGGTGTCCGTTATGCCGTTCTTCTTCTTCCACCGCACAATATTTCTGTCTACAAATGCAATTGCTCGGTCTGCTTCGGCGGTGCCCAGCTTCTCCGACCCTACACGCTTATTTAGTCGCTCGCCCGCTAGCAATCTTGCTGACCTTCCCTCTCAAGTGAGGTGGTTGGTGCCTCGGCACCCGTCGCGTCCAACGAGGGGGCGCCGAGGATTTCTTCCTTCATGATTACCGCTTCCGCTCCGTTTCCTTTTCGATGAGTATTCCTTGTACACCGTTGAAGAGAAGTTTCACAGTGTCGCCCTGTCGCAAGTCTTTCTGCTCGAGCAGGAAGGTGGGGATAGTGACCGCGTAGCTGCTGCCAACGCGGATTATTTTGCGCTTAATCATGTACTTCTTTTCTTTGCGTTTTGCCATTTCTCATCCACTTTTTCGTTAAATCTTCATTAGAATACGGGTATTTAAACGGGCCAAGTTGGAAGCAAAATGCTCTACAGTACAGGCATGTTGGTTCTGCAAATCTTTTCCAATGATCCCGGAGATTCGCGTGTTCGTCAACCTTTCTCCCTGGTATGTGCTCCCTAACGTTGTGCCACCAATCTTTCCGGATGATCCAAACGATTCGCATTCTTCACGGATGATCCAAAAAATATGCAAACCAACCCCCCATCCCCCAGAAAGGGCTTGGTTTCCGTTAGGAAAGGGGAGGGAGATGTCAAAGGGGTGGGAGGGAGGGGGTTTGTGTCTTGTGCGTTGTGTTTCAGGCCGTTCTTGGAAGTTTTGCGTTCGATCGAGCTGAATGTCCCCTCGCAGGTTCCAGTGTCAGTGATGCGCTGCAGGTACTCTTGAGAGGCTTTGTGGTTCTGTTCTTCAATGAACCGCACCTGTTCATATCTCTCCCGCATCGCCATAGTCGTTCTTCATGGTGAACCCTCCCTGAGCATTGCACTGACACGCCGAGTGAGCCCGTCTGCCGTTCTCCGCTGAATTCCCCAGACTCTCATCGCTATCTTGGCGAGTTTGATGGGTTCTTGAGCGAGGTCTGGGTTGTTCTGTGCAAGGTCGGATAGGTAGATGCTGTGGTAGGTTGTCTTGAGGCGGGAGGCGGGTGCTTCGTCGAGAAAGTCTTCTCCCCTTCGATTGAAGGCTGTCCAAGCTGCTTGCTCGTACTCCCAAGCGGTTCTTCGGCGAACCCCCCACAACCTCATCGCGTAGGGGATTAGCTTCGAGGGGTTTGCTTGGATACTTTTGTCCCAGATGAGTTTCAAGTAGAGGTGCTTGATGCGTTTTCGTCTCGTGTTCGTTACGTTTCGTATCTTGTATGTTTCGTCGTTGTCGTGAAGCATGCAGTATGCTATGTCGCAGTATTCCTGTGCGGTTCTCCGGTTCAGACCCCAAGCCTTGCGGATTAATGCCCGAATTAGTGCCGTAATGTGCGGGGGGCTTCTTTGCAGGGCAAGGTTGCGTATGATCAGGCACCTGACGAAGTTGATTCTGTAGTGCCTGTTCGTGATTGTTCTTGCATCACGAACCCACACCTTCAGCTGGGCTTCTTCTTCCTCTCCAAGAGTTGGGGGACTGGTTGATGCTGTTCGCTTAAGGACTGAAGGGAACGAGACGGGTCTTGACGGGTTTGAGGAAGGAAATCTTCGCGCACATGGGGGATCCAGCCCACTCGTGGGCAGGAGGGAACTTTTGGAGGCTTTCTCCCTGATTGGATCAATGTGAGAAGAGAAGAGATAAGGGGTCGGCGCAAAATCTGAACCTGAAACAGGCTGGCTGGCGGTGTCCAGTGAAGGGGTGGGTGCGCGCAAAAACCCCGGTTCGAGCGTACGAGTGTATTCTGTAGCGTCAAGGGCGGCTGTTACTTCCGTCTGAAGGAGGCGTAGGAGTTCGCCCCTCAAACGGTCTATCTCGCCCTCACTCCAGTATCCCTGAGATGGGAAGGCGTAGGCATAGTCGACACCAGCCTGCCGAACTATGCGTTCTACCATACTTGGAAGAACGATGTATCCTATGCTGAGGAAGCGTATGTGAAGCCTGTCCAGGCTCGTTTGACCGCAAGCGAGAGAGGGAGCGATCAGGCACTGGTAGATTCTGTTGAAGCGTCCCTCGAGGTGGACTGCGCGTGCATACTGCTCGAGCACCCTTGCAACATGTGAGATTTCTTTCTCAAAGACCGGGTTAACCCAGTTTCTTATCACAACAAGGACTGCCACCGGCCCGCGAGAAACTTCAAACACTTCGGCGTAGTGTCCGTCAACCTTCACCCGTCGAACCTGACACTTGACCCCCAACCCCGCCAGTGGCTGCACAACGTCGTCGAGGAAGTGTCGGCGAGCGTGGAAGTGTATTGAACCCCGCGCGTGACGGTAAAGGTGAATGAACCTTCCCACCTTGCGCACGTCCTCGAATTTGCCTGTTGTGTCATAGAAGCGGAAGCCAGTGTACTGCTTGCTTGGAACACCCCGCCATACCTTCCCCTCGCGGAGGTAGTTTCGGAAGTGTCCCATCCGGTCTGTGGATGGGCCGGGTGTTGTGGTGACGGTCTGGCATGTACTCATGGCGGGTCAACATCCTTCTTGCTGCTGTTATCACGAAGTGGGGAAAGTGTGGTTTCTCGAGGATAGGTGAAGGATCCGGCTGACACTAACCGCTCCTGTATATCTGTCGAGTGAAGACTCAACGTGTACGTTGCTCGCACTGAAACACTCCCAATCATGCGTCTTTTCCCTCGTTCCCATGATGAGTATGAAATTTCCCGCTCGCAGTTTTAAACAGCCAATGTCAGAAGCAACATACCTAACAGTGCAGGTAGGTCTCCCGTACAGGATCTCTCACTACCGAAAAGGATCCGCACTACCGTGAAGAGATCTCTCGAAAGATCCGAAGCGTTCTTATAGTGATCCGACGATCGAGATCCTGGGAAGAACGAACCTGTCTGGGCTTTACAGCCGCTTGACGAGTCCCGTGATCCTACCTTCAGGCGCAAAAAAAGGCGCACAAATTCGTAGTCGTTTTCTTGGAAATTTTCGGATAGAGATCCGCCGGGTGCAGATCCGAAAGATCCGAAGAACTACCTGACAGTTCTGGATGGATCTCTGCTTCAGCTGACCGTACCCGTTCCTCTGCCATACGAACATAGTCGCTGTTGAGTTCGATGGCGACATAGTTTCGTCCGAGACGCTTGGCGACCACACATGTGGTTCCGCTACCGCAAAACGGGTCGAGAATTATGCCTGGCTCGAAGCCAGCGTTACACTTGCACGTTGGGCGGTATCCGGTGATTTTCCTCTCGACGATTTTGTTCTTGAATCGCAGCGCGGATGTTTCGCTTGTTCCGACGCAGTCAGCGGTCTTGTCCTGGGACTTCTTTCCCATGTCTATGACCGTGTCTTCTATGACGGCTACTTCCGGTCTACCACAGCTTTTGCAGACTCTTTCTGGGCAGGAGGCAAGCATCATTGGTTCAACGAGTGCTTCGGGAAATACTGCAAAATGTTGGCCCGGAAAACCCTTCGTTGGAATGGTCCAAACAGAGCGACGATTGCGTCCTAACTTGCGTCTTTCGTCTAGGCTGCTAATCTCAACGGGCTTGATGTTTCGGTAGTGCTTCTTTGTCGTCTGTTTGCCCCAACGTTCCCAGAGTGCAGGTTCGCGTATCGCGTTCCCGTCTGCGTAGTATCTGTCGCTCTTGGTAAACATGAAGACGTACTCGTGACTCTTTGTTGGTCGCCAGCTACCCTTTTTCAGCACAAGCCTCTCATTGGAGAGGCACTTCTCACATCCAGGGCAGTGCTTCCATTCGCCGTCGACCTTGACTCTGTGGTGTTCCCACCGCCAACCGTTCACACTCTCAGGCATAGGATTCGGCTTCGCCCAAATAATGTCTGAACGCAGATACCATCCGTCTGCCCGGAGCGCGAACGCGACCATCCAGGGGATGCCCACAAGGTCTTTCGGCTTCAAACCCGCCTTCTGCAAATCTGAAACATTCAGTCGGTTTAACGGATGAACCCCGGCTTCTTTTCTGGCTTTTCCAAGACTATTCTCTCCTCCTCCGGGATTGAAGCAGGTTCCTTTTCCACTCGCATAGGAGTTCCCCAAGTTTAGCCAGAGCGCACCATTGGGGTGTAGGACACGGCGGACTTCACGGAATACTTGTACTATGTGGTGGGTGTAGCTTCCTGATACACGTACTTGTTCGCTGACCGGAAGACCGGCAATCTGTTCGTCGGTCAGGGTGTCGTAGGGCGAGAACGGGTAAGGTTCGAGACCAAGCGAACCACGCCAAGCACCACAAGTGCTGCAGAACTGACCTTGCTCGGTTTGTTTTTGCCAGGTTTTGGGGTTGTCATCGCGATTCTGTTTGTGCTGCCAACGCTTGCGCTGTCCGCTAGAATAGCCCTCGCCAGCCGTGATTTTATCGCCCCATGTGTGGGGGCAGTTGGGGTCGCCATCCCAGATAATCGGAAGCAGTCCATAGTCGCGGAGGGTCCAGTATGGAGGGGATGTTGTACAGGTGTGAACGGAATTGTCTGGAAGCGTTTTCAAAACTTCCAGGGCATCGCCATGCAGTATCTGGTTTACGGGAAGCCGAAGGGTTCCCGTGCCAGACATTGACGATACGCCTTCACGCAGTCATGATGCCTCTACAATCTGTGCGGGGTACACTCTTCCTTCATGAAGGAACGGGCAAGACGTTCTTATCTAGAGAGCGTGTGAAAGTGCATGCCACACCCGCTGAAGAACAAAGTGAATGGTGCCGACAAGCAGGAGAGAGCTGCGGAGTCCGTTCAAGCCCTTCGCGTTTCTCTATTCCCTCTGGCGTGGGGTTGCTTGCTCGATTTCTCTCCTAATAGTACTATATTCGGGACGCTTCACCCTCGGTTGAAGCGTGCGGGCTTTCTCCGAGCTCCCAATAGTACAATATTCGTCGCCGTTCACCCCCGCGGTGAGGCAGTTGGGGACGTTGTGAGAGCGAAACGGCTCCAGATTTTCCTCATCTGTGCCAGAGAGTGTGGGTTATCAACGCGGTTGCGGTGTTTTTGTTTATAAGCAAAAGTTCTGTTGCATATCGCTATAACATCAAAACTACGCTCACTTGTAGCTACAGGATTTCGTGTAGGGCTGTTTTGGGGCGTGACCACGCGATGAGCGGTCGGTCTGTGCCGAAAATCCGAAGTGGCTGTGCTTCCACATTGCCATGCGGACGGCTGGCACAAGCAAGCCAGCGCCTCTAGGGCGTCGTGGGCGTAGTCGTTCACAGGTTCAATCTCCGCATGTGGCCTTCCAGCACGGCGACGATGTAGTCCTCAACCTTCGCGCCGCCCTGGGCCGCAATCAGTAGGACGGCAATGCGGTTGTAGACCCAGCGGGGAATCATGATCTGCACGAGGGCAGGGGGCTCAGAGGCTAGGGGTTCCATAGCCCGCCCATGCCACAGGTACGATTCATATCCGCTAGGGGAAACTCAACACCACGAAGAGAGACCCAAACGAAACTGCGAGCCGACACCGAACATTACACCAGAGTCTCGTTGAGCCGTTTTTCGAGTTCTACGAGCCTCTTATGCTGAGCAAAGATCATCCAGAAAAGCAATGACATCTCCTTCACGGGAGACGTGAAGACTTCGCCCCCCACCGCATAGAGCTTACACTGAGTAAGGAGATCATCGAAGACCGCTCGATCTTCAGGTCCGAGGAACTGCTTGAACCTGCTCAATTCCGACATCTTCTGTTCTACAAGGACACGCCACGATATCGTTCTGCCGATCACCGCTCTCCCTCATGCAACGCGAAAGCCTAGCGCATAAGATAGGAAAGGGATGGAGCGCCGGATCACGGAGACATCTGAAACTAAGAAAAAAGGAAGAGAAGTTCCGGCCGGACAAATCAACGAAGCTGGCTCAGGTGGAAATAAGCGGCTTACGGGCCTAGGATCCATGGAAACAGAGTGTGTGCCAACGGAGAACTGTTACCCCAACATGTGTTCCTTTTTCTAGGAGAGATTATGCGGACGGGTCATAGTCGACCCCGGAGGCCCAGCCATAACGTCACCACACCCTCCACTGACGCCAACACCAGTAGGCGACATCATGACGCCAACGAACAAGCTTGAGATCCTAGCACCCTACCTAGCATTGGCGGGACTACTCGCGGTCGTATCAACAGTCATAGTGGCCAGGAGAAGAAGAGGCTAGACAGAACCGGAAGCAGGTCTTAACGAGCAACTAGGGGGCGCGGAGATGCCTAAGACGAAGGTGCGTTTCTTCAACATTCCCCCGTAATAAGTGTCTACTCACATTCGGAGACATCTCCCTTACTCAGACGACTCTGCTCTCTTCAAATAGGATACAGACACTATCTACTATGGATCAAGTTGGGATTTGCGAATCAGAAGATATGGGACGATGTTGTAGACAAGTCAGTTCACGGCACGTGGGATATTCCAGAGTTCCAGCGCGGTTTTGTTTGGAAACCCGAGAAAGTCAAATCCCTAGTCGATTCCTTGTGGAGGGACTACCCTATCGGCTCGCTGCTTGTCTGGAATCGTCCTGACTATCTATCTGCAAGAGCAGCGCTTGGGACACAGTCGCCAAAACTGTGGATAGTAGACGGTCAACAAAGGGCAAGCTCCCTCTGCTTGATTTTCGGATTGAAGCCCTTTTGGTGGCCCGTGGCTCAGGAATGGAATGAGAAGCTTGATGAGTATGATGTGCTATTCAATATCTCTTCCAAGATCGAGTCTTTGGAGTTTGGTCTGCCTAATCCTGTCAGACGCAAAGAACCCAACTGGGTCTCGGTCCGCAAAATTGTATCCGTAAGCAAAGAGCAGGATCTTACCAAGTATGCCTTAGGACTGATGAAGAGCCTAGGAAAGGATATTTCGACTGATCAAGATACTTTCAGTGATATTCACTCAAAGATTCGTAGCATCTGGGCAATTAGGAATCGAGAGATCATCACCGTAGATATAGCCCAGGGAATAGAAGATGTCGTGCAGATCTTCGCGCGATTGAACCAACAGGGGGTACAGGTGAAGGAAGCAGACGTATACGTCGCTCTAATTGCGGCCGAACACCCTGGCTGGGTTCGAGATGAACTGCTACCCTTTGTTAGGGACTTGGAAGATAGCGGATTCGATCTAGAACCGGGCATATTCATCCGCACAATTACTGGTATAGGGGAAGGCAAGGCAAATCTCAAGGAAGTCAGTCGGGACTTCATCAAATCTGATAATTTCGCCGAATACTGGCAGAGAGCGAGGGCATCAATCACGGAAGTACTGAAAAGGTTGAATGACAAGGGAATTCTCTCCTCGGATCTTCTGCTATCCAAGAACTCTCTCATTCCCTTCTTCGTTCTTTACGACAAGTTCGGTCGCGAGCAAAAGTTCGATAAGGCATTTCACTGGTTCTTATTGGCAAATTGGGATGGACGATACAGCGGCTCAGCCATATCCACCCTGACCGAAGATTTTACTAAGATAAAGAAGGCCACAACTTCTGACGAAGCCATTAAGAGCCTAGAAGAGCCGTTAAACGTTCCTAAAGAGATAACCCCAAAGGAACTATATGGTGAGTATTCGAAGGAAGACTTCGTACTCCTGCTGACCTACCTGACGATTTTCAAGAATGGTGCGAAAGATTGGCTGAGCGGTGTGAGGATAGGCTATGATAGAACGACAAATGTACTGAATGAAGGGTTCAAACCTGAATGGCATCATTTCTTTCCTAGAGGGAAGCGAGTGCTGAAAGGAGCTGGAGTCCCAGACGAGCGCGCCAACGCGATCGCTAATATTGCGATTCTGAACGAAAAAAGTAACAGGGTCATATCGAGCAATCCGCCTGATGTATACATGACCCGGCTCGGTATTGGGAAAGACCTACTGGAGCAACAATACATTCCGATAGAACCGGAACTCTGGAAGATAGCCAACTATGACAAGTTCTTGGACAAGCGAGCCGAGTTCCTCAGCATTGCCTGTAACGGATATTTGACTTCCTTGAACGCCTAACGACTTTCGGACTTGTGTGTCAAAAAGCGGGGCATAGCCTACGCAAGACCATTTCAGGCCAGAATGAGAAATGGAAGAGAGAAGAATGGACAACTGATCGCTCTCTAGCCGAGTCCATGTAGCTTGGGGGGGCGGATCTCTTGGTGCGAGCGTCGTAATTTGAACTCTGGTGGGTGGGTCTCCTGGAGCCAAGCACAGGAACTACAGGGAGTTCGAATCCCACCCCCGGCGCCTAGGCCAGACACGCCATAGCAATGTTGAGTCTTCTAGTGCTCTCTCCTGCTGCGAACTCACGCGCGAGCCACTTATTGCGGACGACTAATTTTGGTATGATTTCGGGAAAATACACGCGAAAAATGGCGACATGTGAAGTCTGTGTTTCATCATCCTAAGCCGGTGCAGTTGCCTTCTCCGTGTTGCTGTGTTCTTCCGTTTCATCCTCGTCCTTGATGTCGAGGTTAGTCGGACTTGCTAATGATCGCTTCTCCTTTCCGCAGCGGGCCAACATAATGCCATCCCCGATCGAGCCACCGCTTGACCGCAGCCATGGCGACAACCTTCTCCTTCTGGGGCACTTGTCGGCTGTTCGCAGCTGTTGGTTGCGCGCTGCCTTTCTCCGCTGCTAGCTCCTTCACTTCTTTCGTCGTCATGGATGCAAGATCTAGGTCTGCGAATTCCTTCTCGGGGACGTTCGATATGAGCAGCCACTGCCGGTTGAAGTCTGCCCTATTAGACCGTCTGGTCTCTTCGCGCGACACTTTAGGGTTGGAGAGCAAGTTCAGTCCTGGCTCCGCTTTGAGGTATTCTTTGCGGACAAGTTCGGGGTTCGTCCATGGAAGTTCCCGGTAGGTGCCGATCTTGTGGCCGTGGAAGAATTCACTCGCCCAGTCGATCACTCCATGCTCGTCGCATATGCCTTTGAACACTTTGCGAAGCCGGTGGGGCCTGATGTGGTATCTCTGGAGTTTCAGTTCTTCGGCGGAGAGGAGGTCGAGCCGCTTTGCGAGGTCGGTTACCATTTTTTCGATCAGCGATGTCGTGACGGGTGAGTAGTCGCCGTGCTTCTTCGGTCCCTTCTGTCGGACGACAAAGATGTAGGGTAGGTCGCAGTTGGGCCTCATCTTGAGCCACTGCATGGTCTGCGTCTTCGCGTCGCGGCCTAGGAAGGTGTAGTATTCTTGGATTTCGGTTCGGCTTGTCTTCGACCGGTAGAGCTTGACCTTGACGGGGCCAGGCTTATCCAATTGCTGTCGTAGTGAGGGCAGGTTCGGCGCGATCTGCAGCCATGCGGACTCGTTGAAGATCTGGAACTCGGCTCCGCCCATTCCGCTCTGCAGCATCACCATGAGAGCCGCTCGGTATGGCATCGGAGCGTTCTCGATGACGACCTTCGTCTCCTCTGCGGTCATCCGTGGAACGAACTGTCCCCTCAGCTTGTCGACTTCGGCGACTCTGAACAGCCGCCCTTCCTGCTCCGGGGTAAGCTTGGGGAGCGACATAAGGAAGTGAGAGAAGAAGTTGCAGATGGCAGCCCAACAATTCTTGCGGTCGACCGCCCCGGTTGCCTTGCGCTTCTCTTCGCCGTCCTTCTCCTTTGCAGGCCCTTTATCATCACTCTTCTTTCGACTGAACTTCTTGGTCTCAACGTAATCATGGAAAATCTTGACGAACTCGTTCCGTGCATCCTCGTTCCTGCCCCTCCGCAACCGCTTCCATCGATTGAGCATATCCTCGGCGGACTGCCAGTGCTCCTCCGCCTTCCCCCAATCGATCAGCGCGAGAACGTAGACGGCGTAGTTCTTCGAGCCTTCATTCAAGCCAGCAATCCAATCCTTCACGCACTGCTCCTCCGTCTTCCTCATCAACGACGCGAGGTTCTTGTATGGCATCCTAACCGCGCCGAGCTGGGAATACGGCCTAACACACCTAAAAATGTTCAATTAACCCGATAAAATGGTGGGGCCGGTGGGATTTGAACCCACGACTTCTGGCCTCGCGGCTTTCGCGCGCGGGGACGCCAGCGCCCCAGGTTCACCGCCACGTGCGGCTCTGGTATCCATTTGGCGACAATCGTTGTCTA
>Ga0315280_10002061_pt1 | contig 33198 bp, 20 predicted proteins | sample YL17G06_40_MG_FD_203697 | JGI IMG/M metagenome (GOLD analysis project Ga0315280, IMG submission 203697) | Sediment microbial communities from Yellowstone Lake, YNP, Wyoming, USA - YL17G06_40 | ecosystem: Environmental > Aquatic > Freshwater > Lake > Sediment | place: USA: Wyoming | collected...
TGCATAATCACTACTTCGCAACCCTCGATGAGATCATTGGCGCGGTTGAAGCTCAGTTTCAACAATGGACATCACCCAACGCGACCCTACGCAGACTATGCGCACTTACATGAGACGCTGTGTATAAACGCCGACGACGGCGGGAATACTAGACGAGGTCCGCGATGTATAGCGGTCGGCGTGTTTATTACCGCAGCGGCGGCCGCGAGTGAGCATATCGTAAAGGAGGGCGGCGATGAGAAGTGCGAACCTGACGCGCCTGGCAAAGTGGCTGGCGGGCCTGTTCGTGCTCGCATGGCTGCTCGGGGGTCTGCCGGTGGTGCCATCGCCGATTGGCGCCGCCCAGGCAGGGTTTTTCGACAAAGCCAAGGGGGGCAAGGCTCAAGCTGAGAAGTCGCCTTCGTCCGCGAAGAGCGACGACGAAAAGAAGGTCGTGACCGAGGGCAGTGCGCCGCCTGCGAAGAAGAGCGGCGGCTTCTTCAAGTCGGTGAAGGGGCCGGCGTCCGCGCCCTCGTCATCGCCAGCGCCGCAATCGCAGTCAACGCCGCAGTACGCGCCCCAGTCCAAAGGTGGTCTGTTCGAGACGGTGCGGACGGTGCCCGGGCCGAGCAGGGTTCCATCGCCCGCAGGCGGCGCACCGCCCTCGGCGCGCCCGCGCGGCGGCGAGTTCCCGTCGGCACCAAGCGGCGACGACGGCTGGCAGCGCGACAACGCCGTGTTGAGCGCCATCAAGTCGCCGCCTCGGGGCGGCTGGACCAGCCGCGGCTATTTCGAGAAACTCCAGCAGGCCGCCGAGGCCCGCCGCGCGCGCGACAACTCGGCGGCGCAGTACGCGGCTCCGGAACGCGGCCAAGCCGCGTCACCCGGCTACTACTGGTACTATCCCTATGACTATTACTACTACCGCTGGTATCGCTACCACACCCTGCCGATCTTCGCCTATCCCTACGTCTATAGCTACAGCTACGCCTACCCGGGCTATGTCTATCCCGGCTACGTTTACCCCATCTACCCGAGCTACCCACCCGCTTTGCGGGTGCCCGACTACGCGGCCCCGGTGGTGGTCGTCGTCGAGCCGAATGATTGGGTGGAGGGCGAGACGTATATCCCCTACGCGACCTGGCCTTCGAACGACCTCATGGAGGCGAAGCGCGATATCGAGCAAGCTTGGCTGCACAATCGCATCGAGCTCATCGAGCGCCACCTCGACGCGGATCACAAGATCGAGTGCTACCTGCGCGACGAGCGCACCCACAGCCTGAGCGCGGACGAGTTCAGACAGCTCACCCTCGACGCCTTCGACGGCATTCGCACCGTGAGCATCGAGTTCAGCTCGGTGCGCTATGTGTCGAACGCCGATTGGGCGCGGCTGAAGGGCAAGCACGTTTTCACCGATCCCAACGACAAGCGCACCACCGTCTATCTCGACTACCTGCTGCACCGCATCGAGGTCGCAGGTGGCGCACCGCCCGACTCCGGCGCATGGCGGTGGGTGATCTGGGAAGTCCGCCAGTCGCCGAATCCGGACTGAGCGCGTTCTGCGCGGCGGGGCGTTCCCATCAGTAGCCCAGAACACCAGGGCGGGGATCCACACCCGCCCTGCGACTATTCACGCTGCGTGTACCCCCTTTCCAACAATCGTTCATTGTGCGGCTCGCCATCCTGACGCGCGATGAACCTTCCTACCGCCGCGCGTGTCTTTGGGGTAGAGGTGCCGATGGAAGACCCGACGGTCTGCCTGATGCGGCGCATCAAGCGGGGCGACCCGAGCGCGGTCGACGACCTGATCACTCGTCACCAGGCTGCGCTTCGGCGCCACCTGGAGCGCTACGTCGGGGCGGCAGATGCGGACGATCTGCTCCAGGAGCTTTGGCTGCGCGTCTGGCAGCGCGCCGGTCAGTGGGATGGACGCGGGCGGCCGCTCGCCTGGCTGCTTGTCATCGGGACGAATCTTGCGCTCAACCTGCTGCGCGACCGGCGGCCGGCGGTTCCCCTCGCGGCGCTAGGCGACGAGGAGTTCTCCGAGACCCTGGCGAGCGCCTCCGACGCAATCGTCCCCGGGCCGGAGGACCAGGCGATCTGGGGCGACCAGCTCGATCGCGTGCGCGCGGCGGTAGCGCAGCTACCCGCAGACAAGCGGGAGGCGCTGCGCCTGGTGCGCATCGAGGGCCGCAGCGTGCAGCAAGCCGCCGCCGCGCTCGGCATCCCCGTCGGCACCGTCAAATCCCGGCTCCACCATGCGCGCAAGCTGCTGATGGAGCAATTGGAGGAAGACACGTGAAGATCGCTATGACCGAGCACATCACCGTTCGCAGTTTCCGCCGTTTCATCGAGGAGAGCCTGCCGGCCGCGCTCGCGGCGGTGGCGCCGCTAACGGACTATCGGGTCGAGGAAACCGCGCCTGGCGTTGGGCGGGTGACTCTGTCATTGGCCAAGGGCGCGTCGCAGATCCAGCTCGTGTACGACGGCCTGCCGTTCCCGTGCGAAGATGCCTCGTTCATGCTTCATGACGGCGAGCACGCAGTTGTGCTGACTGCAAGCAGCAACGACCTGGAGCAGGCGGAGATTCGCGCGGTCGGCGAGCAGCTGATGGATATGATCGCGCCTCGGTTGGCGCCGCCGCCATCCGAATCCGAATGGGATGAGGCGGTGTTGCGGGCGTGGTTTCCGCTCGACCACTGGCTGCGCGAGTTCCTGGACGAGGCCGAGACGAGCCAATGGCTCGATGGAACGAACCTGCTGGCGCGACTGACGCATCTGCGTCGGATCCGCGTCAGTGGGCCTGATGTCTCGTTCCACCCCTCGCAGATCGGGCGCGTCTGCCCGTTCGACACGCCCGAGGGGCCCAATTGCGGGCGGGTTCTGACGCTCGCTACCGGCGCCGATGTGCGCGATGGGCGTATTGTGCCGGCCGAGGAGCGCGAGGAGGACGCACTGGGGCCTACGGCGAGCTTGGTACCGCTGCTGTGCCACAACGATGCTAACCGGCAACTGATGGGCGTCGGTATGATGCGCCAGTGGATCCCGCAGGGCCAGCCCGAGTTGCCGCTGGTGCGGTCGGGCAATGAGCCGGAGGACGGCAGCTTCTCGGACGGCCGCAACTTCCTAACCGCATATATCCACTGGAAGGGCATGACTTACGAGGACGCGATCGTGGTGAGCGAATCTGCTGCGGCGCGGCTTGCATTTCCCGGACCGTTGGAGATCGGCGACAAGCTCTCCAACCGCCATGGTACGAAAGGCGTCGTGGGCGCCCTACTGCCCGATGACCAGATGCCGCATCTGCCCGACGGGCGAGCGGTCGAGTTTGTCTTCGATCCAATGGGCGTGCATAGCCGCCTCAACTTTGGCCAGATAATCGAGGCGGTGTTGGGGCTGGTTGCCGAGAAGCGCGGCGAGCCGATCACCGCGCCGCCTTTCCGCCGCACCGCGCCCGAGGAGCTGCACGCAATGCTGCACGACGCCGGCCTGCCGGAGTCGGGTCAGTTCATCTTGCGCGACGGCAAAGACGGGCCCGCGCTCGATGAGCCGGCCACGGTGGGCATTGTCTATTGGGGCAAGCTGGTGCACCTTGCGCGGTCGAAGATGCACGTCTCGCCTTCGCGCGACCACGCCGCGCGCGGGATGATGAGTGGCCGCAACGAATGCCTGGCTTTGCGCACCATTGGCGCCCATGAGAACATCCGCGATGCGTATCTGACTCGCGCATGGTGGGACGACGCGCCTCACGATCTCGTCCGTCGGGTTTCCGCCGGTTTCCTGCCAGACGCACTCGAGCCGCCTTCTCCGGCTTTTAGGCGATTGCAGCGCCAACTGCGGGCCGCGATGGTTGACCTGGCGTGGCACGGAGACAGCGTCGCGGTATCATGGGCCAAGCCGGAGCAGCGCGACGTGCCTCTGGCAGAACCTATTGCGCACCCCTGGCTGCCCGGCGCGAAGCTGACGCATATCAGACCTGCCGAGCGCGATCCCGAAGTTTACGCCTTCGAGAGCACCCGAGCCAGCGTCGTCGAGGTAAGTCAACGTGTGTTGAAAGCCAACGAACGGTTTGTGCAAACACTTAAGCCCGGCGCACCCGCAGCGGTGCGCGAGCCGGCGCGTGCGGCCCTGCGGCGAGAGGTGGAGAACCTTTTCGGGAACCTGGTCGAACCTGAAGACCTTGACTTCCATACCCGAATGCAGTTCACGGGGCGTGCGGTGCTTGCGCCCGGTTACGACCTGAAGCTCGGCCAGGTTGGCCTGTCGGCGGACATGGCCTGGGCGCTGTTTGGACCGCTGGTCGTGGGTAAGGTCGGCGCGGATGCTGTTCAGGCGCGAGACGAGAAAGCGCTGCGGGCGGTGGAGAAGCTCATGGCCGGCAGCGTGGTCATTATCAACCGCGCGCCGACGTGGGAGCCGACCGCCATCACGGCCTTCACGCCGGTGATGACTTCGGATCTCTGCATCCACATGCACCCGCTGTGCACGCGCATGTTCAACGCCGATTTCGACGGCGACCAGGCGGCGGTATGGCTGCCGCTGAGCGAGCCGGCGCAGCGCGAGGCCAAGGACAAGCTGACGGTCTTAGGTCATCTCAAGCGCGATCCCGCGGTGTTGGTCTATCACTTGGGTCCTGCTCAAGCGGTGCTCGCCGGCTTGGCGTATGCTTGCGAATCGCCCGCAGGCCGCCACGCGTTCGAGGCTGTCTGGCAGGATGGCGCAGGCGCGCCCGAACCACCCCTGACGCACGCGAAGTTGGTAGCGCGCCTGCTTGACCTGTTCGAGGCGCAAGGGCCCGAGGCGGTCGTCGATACGCTGGATAGGCTCTACGTGGCGGGCATCGAATGGGCGACCAAGTCGGGCGCGTCGCTAAGCCCCTTTGTCGGCGAAGCGCTGAAGCTTCCGCCCGCCCCAGCCTCCGAATATAGCCTGAGCTGGGACGCCTATAGGTCAATCGTGGACGCCGCGATCGAGCTTCAGGCGGATTCCGATCCGACCTTGCGGGCGCCCATGCGCGCGGTGCGCTGCGGCGCTCGGGGCTCGGTCGCCGCGATTCGGGCCACGGTCGGACCGTGGACGGTTACAGGTCCCTACGCCGTCGATCCCCCCATCAAGCACGGCTTCCGCGATGGGATGACGGCAGAGGAGATGTGGATTCACGCGGCGAGAGCGCGCGCGGCCTTGCTGGCCTTGCACGAGACCCAGGTGGATATGGCCGTCAAGTCCCGACTGAGGGGGGCGCCTGCGTCGGCCGGGTTCTTACGCCGCGCCATGGAGTCCGAAACCCCCGGCAGCGTCTTCGCCGAGGCGGCTGAAGCGAACGAGACCGACCCTTTGACCGATCCCGATGTGCGGCTCTGGGTGGGGCTGCCGCCAGCGTAAGATATGCATTCGCAGCCACGCCGACGTAAACGCGAAGGTGGGAGGGCGCGGCACGGAGGCCACCTCGCAATCCACCAGCGACGGGTCGCAGTGGAACCCGACCCTTACGGCGCAGTCGCGGTCGTAGGCGTCGGCCACCTGGCCGACCCGTCATCGGCTTTCGGAGCAGGGCCGGTCGCGCTGCCCGCCGAAGAACACAAGCCAAGGCGTTTCGCTGAACGCGGAGGTCGCTCGTGGAGGTTCTGCTACCACTGCCGGTATTGGTCGTCGGCGGGGGCATGATCACCGAGGAGGTCATCCTGCCGACGCTGTTCCAGGAGCAGAAGCGCGGGCGGTGCGCCGCCTGCGGGCGGTGCGGTGCGCCACCTGCGGTAGGGGAGGTATCGGTGGCGTCGCGGCGCGCGGCGACGATTCAGCGCTTGCACCGCGCGTTCCCGCAGGCGGCGCACCGCCCGCAGGCGAAGTTTCGCGGCTATCCCAATCCGAAGAAAGTCGGTCCCGAGGAGAGCCGCCCCGAGGCGTTCAGGCAGGCGATTGCCGACTTGCCGGCGCCAGGAATCGTCATCGTGGCGACACCCGATCACCTGCACACGCCGGTTATTCTCGCGGCGGTTGAGGCCGGGCATCACTGCGTGGTGGAGAAGCCGCTCTGCCTGAAGGTGGCGGAGGCGCATCAGATCGCGGCGGCGGCGCATGAGCGCGGCGCCTACGTTTACACCGACTATCACAAGCGCCACGATCGCGCGATACGGGCGGCGCGCTATCGCTTCCGCAGGGGCGAGCTGGGCCAGATGCTGCATGGCCACGCGTGGATCGAGGAGCGGCGCGAGATGCCGCTGAAATGGTTCGCGCGGTGGTGCGAGCAGAGCTCACCGTTTGAGTACGTCGGCGTGCATTACGCTGACGCATACCATTTCATCACCGGCCTGCGCCCGCGGCGCGTTGCGGCGTGGGGGCAGAAGAAGCTCCTGCCGTCGCTGGGTAAGGACGCGTTCGACGCGGTTCAGGCGGTTATCGAATGGGAAGACGGCTCGGTGCTGTGGATTCAGACCGCGTGGGTGTGCCCTGAGCACCAGTCGGCGCTGACCAACCAGGGCCTGCAACTGCTGGGCACCGAGGGCGAGTACTGGGCCGATCATAAGAACCGCAACCTCGTCTTCGTCACGCAGTCGGGCGGCTTCGAGCACTACAACCCCAACTTCTACAAGACATACAACGATTGGGACAATCCCGACGAGCCGGAATACGTCGGCTATGGCTACGACAGTATTATGCAGGGCGTGAACGATATTCGACAGATCGTGACAGCGACGCGCGACTTGCCGGCTGAGCAAGCCCTGGCGAAACGGCGCGAGATGATCGCGGCGCTGGAGCCGCTGCGCCCACTGCCGGGCCAGGCGCTTATCGGCACGGCGATAAATGAGGCGGTGCGACTGAGCATCGCCAACGAGAACCGCTATGTCGGTTTCGCCGAGGACTACACCTGCCGGTAGGGAGCCGGTAGGGACAGGAACCTGTCGGTTCCTGTCCCGTAGTGGTACCATGTTCGACCGATGGATGCCGGTGCTGGCGATGCTGATGGTGCTCGCACTTACGAAAGCTTCGCTGGGCGACCAGCGCCGCGCCGTGACGTTGACCTTCGGGGATGGCAGCGCCTGGACCGTTTCCGCCGACGAGCCGTGGTGGGCGCTGGTCGATATCCGCGACATGCTCAGCCTCTTTCATCCGTTCGTGGTCTCGGCCAGCGGCAAGGCGGCCGGCGCGTCGCGCATGGTGACCATCCCTGCCGACTGGAAGCCTCCTTTCGAACTGCGGTTCTACTGCGCCGACGACTACTTCGCCGACCCGGAGAAGCACAAGCCTGGCCAGATCGGCACCGAGAGCTTCTTCGGCCATCGCTTCAAGCAGGTGCTGATCGACGGCAGGGTCATCTGGGACCGCGACGTGATAGATGACAACTTGGTCGGCTCGCAGAGCCTCTTTGCGCTCGATGTGACACCTTACATCACGCCGGGCAAACCCTTTACGCTGACCTTTCGCGCGTTCGATAAGACCACGAGCCTGGAGCGAAATGCGCGCGACGTCTGGTTCATTCCCGGCACGTGGTATGCGCCCGGCGACAGCAAGGCCGAGCCGCCGCCGCGTTTTCACACCTCGGTGTGGTTCGCCGATCCGGTAATCGGCGAGGGAGCGGCGGTGGAGCGCGCGCCGCTTGGCGCTCGCCCGCCGGCGGCGCACCGCCCGCCGGCGGCGCACCGCCCGCAGGCGGCGCACCGCCCGCACGAGGCCGTTGTCGCCGCGCGCCATCGCGCGCGCTGGCCACTGCCCCCGCTCGGCGATTCGATGCCCTCGCCGGTCAAGCTCAAGCTGGTCACGCCGGCGGCCATTCCGGCGCCGGGATTTCCCATCACTTGCGGCATACCGATGCCGCCGGGCGCATTGCGCGACCCGCTCGCCGTGCGCCTGCGATACCGGCGCGGCGGTGAGTCGCCGCTTCAAACCCAGGTCGCAGGTTGGTGGCCCGACGGCAGCATCCGGTGGCTGCTGTTGACTGCCGCAGCTCCCGCCGGGGCTGCTGGCGGCGATACGTTCCGACTGGATCTGAACAACGGGCGGAGCCCCGCGCCGAAGGTACCGGTTGTGATCAAGCGACGCGGCACGGTCGTCACATTTAACACCGGCCCGCTTCGCGTCGACCTGGGACGCGACCCCGAAACGCTGATCGACTCGGTGTCGTTAGCCGGCAGCGCCACTCCAGCGCTCACCGCCCTTGCTCCGCGCATGTCGGTGATCGTTAACGGGTCGGCGGCGCCTGTTACCGCACGCTGGCAGCGAGTCGAAGTGGTTGATAGGGGGCCCGTCGCGGCGCGCATCGAGCTGCACGGGTCACTCTATACGGCGCGCCAGCACATCGGCCGCTTCGTCTTCCGCATCTGCGCCTACGCGGGCCTTCCGACGATCCAGACGCAGTTTCGCATCTTCAACGACGTCAAGCCGGAGCCGTGGAAGGCAACGATTGAGGATGCCCCGCTCGACGTCGCCGACCTGGCGCTGACGGCAAGCGTGCCTGGTCGTCACGGCAAGACGGTGGTGGGCGTGGACGGCGGCGCACCGCTGCAATCCAACGGCTCAATCTTACTGCACCAGTCTGCCGCGGATCATTTCGCCGCCGCCGCAAACGGTGCGACCGTGGCAGACGGCCAGCGTGCGGCGGGATGGATGACGGTTCGCGGCGCGGGCGGCTGCGTGCAGGCTTCGGTGTGGCGCTTCTGGCAGCAGTATCCGAAGTCGCTGAAGGCCGATGAGCGCGGGCTCGAGATCGGTCTCTTTGCACCGAGCGAATCAACGCCGCGGTATAAGCCGCGCTTCGGCGAGGCAAAGCGACACGATATATGGCTCACCTTCTCGCCTGATGCCAGCGATGAGATCGCTCCGGCGATCGGCCTCCTCGCCGACCAGCCGCCGCGGCTGTTCGACGGCGACTGGTTCTGCCGCAGCGGCGGAATCAATGTCTTCGACCCGCAGTGGTTCACGCGGCAACCGCAGCTCGCGCAGTGGGTTGACAAGACCTATGGCGACATCTCCACCGCCCGCGTGACCGGCCACTTTGGCATGCGCGACTTCGGCGACATGCCTTACGGCTCGCAGGGACAGTGGTTCAACGGCTACTGGGCGATGGTGCAGGGCGCGCTGAACTGGGGCCTGGCGTCGGGCGATCAGCGCTGGCTCGAGCGCTCGTTCGAGATCGCGCGCCACATCGCCGACATTGACAGCGTTCACATCGCGCCCGGCCATCGCGACTGGCCGGCATGGGACGGCGCGACCTGCGCTATTGGCACCGACCATTCGGTGCACAACGGGCTCGCCTTGTGGCCGGCGTTTCAGATCGGCGAATCGCTTGTTCTTCACTACTGGATGACCGGCGACCCCGACAGCCTCGACGCCGCGGTGGCGAACGCCGATCTCATCATCCGCACCAGCGCCGGCGTTGGATCGCTGGAGGCGCGCAGCCAGGCGCGCCCGATGTTGACGCTGCTGCGGGTGTGGGAGGCCACCGGCAAGCGCAAGTATCGCGATGCCGCGCGACGCTACCTCGACTTGCCGCGCCAGGTCGGCCATGTCATCGACTGGCGGCGCGGCGCGTACATCCAGCCGACCTATGAGAACTGGCGCTGCATCTCGGCTGGCCTCGATTCCATGTATGCGGAGAACATCTACGAATACTATCGCCTGACCGGCGATGTGGATGCCGCGCAGCTAGTGGTCGCAGTCGCCGATTCCATCTACGCGGAATCCATGCTGCCGCAGGAGGAAGGGCTTGGCAGCTTCCTCTACTATGTGCGCTACAGCCGCAGCTCGTGGTATTACCCGCAGATGGCGCTGCTCTTTTACATGGCCTATGACCTGACTGAAGATCTGCGCTTTCTGCGGGCCGGGCGCGCGGCCTTTGCGCGCTACCTGCTGTGCGCCGACGCCGATGGCAACCCCATGTATCAGCCGTTCATGAACTTCGGCTGGCTCGACCCGGAGTTCGGCGGCTGGCAGCAACGTCTCGAGGGTATCGCGACCGCGCCGTTCGACATCAGAACCCAGACGCCGGAGCCGGACCCGGCGCAGTACCAATGATCATGCAGTAAGTACAATCCGCGGCGCCGGCCGAACGGCCCGCGCGCCGCAAACTGGAGGATAGCTCGATGAAGGACATCAAGATCGCCGTCATCGGCGGCGGCAGCCCGCACTGGACGCCAACGCTGGTCACCGACGTCATGCTGCAAAGCGACGCCCTGGGCGGCCAGATCGCGCTCCACGATCTGGATGCCGAGGCGCTGGAGGTGCTGGGCAAGGTCTGCGAGCGCATTCGCACGGAGCACCAAGGCGCATTCGCGATCCGAACGACGACCAGCCTCGACGATGCGCTCGACGGCGCCGATTTTGTCGTCGTCACCATCAGCACCGGCGGCCTGGCGGCGATGCGCGCTGACCTCGAAGTCCCGGAGAAGCACCATTGCTTCCAGACCGTCGGCGACACCGTCGGGCCAGGCGGGCTCTCTCGCGCGCTGCGCAACATCCCCGTCTTCGTCGGCTTCGCGCAGGCCATGGAGCGCCGCTGCCCCAAGGCGTGGATGCTCAATGTGAGCAATCCCCTGACCGCGCTCACGCGGACGGTCGAAACAGTGTCTTCCATTCGGGCGCTCGGCATCTGTCACGGCGTTGATGGGGCGATTCACGACTATTGCCGCTTGATCGGCGTCGAAGGCGAGACCAGCGCCCGCTTCGCCGGCATTGACCACTGCTCGTGGCTGCTGGATCTGCGCGTCGGCGAGACGGATGTCCTGGCACAGATTCGCGCGCGCCTTGCAGACGGCTGGCGATTTGATGAGCACCAGAAGGGCGTGCTCGAGGGCTACGTCGCCTGCCTCAAGCTGTACGAGAACCTGGGCTACCTGCCGGCGATCCAGGCCCGTCATATCGTCGAGTTCTTCCCCTTCTTCCTCCACGACCTGGGGCAGGTCGAGCGCTATGGCTTAAGGCGCACGACCATCGCCGATCGGGAGCGAGGGCGGCAGTCGCACGTCGAGAGGTCGCGGCGTCGCGCCTCGGGCGAGGAGGACATCCCCCGCAAGCAGAGCGGCGAGGCGGTGGCGCCGGTGATGCGCGCGATGATCACCGGTAAGCGCGTGGTCGTTTCGCTCAACGTACGCAATGAGGGGCAAGTCTCCAACCTGCCACCTGGCACGGTGGTGGAAACGCTGGTGGCAGTGGATGGCGCCGGGGTGCATCCGCTGGCGGCAGGCCCGCTGCCGCAGGTGCTGCTGTCCGTCGTCTTGCCGCATGTCATCCGCATCGAGATGACGGTGGAGGCGGGGCTTGCCGGCGATCGGGACAAGGCGCTGGCCGCGCTCGCGGACGATCCGCTGGTGCAGGATCTCGACACCGTGAACGACATGCTGCGCGAGATGCTGGAGGCCAATCGCCAGTGGCTACCGCAGTTTTTCCGGCGATGAGTCTCGGTCACTGGCGCGCAGGGTTGACAATACCTGGCGCAGTGGTCATAATGACCAATAGAGGTGGATGGTGGTGATCACAGTAGGCGTAGCCGAGGCTAAGGCGCGATTGTCGGAATTGCTCGCGCGAGTGGCTCATGGCGGCGAGAGAGTCATCCTCCAGCGCCGCGGCAAGCCAGTGGCCGCCCTCGTGCCGATGCAGGATCTTGAGCGCGCGACGGGTGAACCGCAGGCCGACTGGCTTGATAGCATAGTCGGTCTGTGTGCGGACGCACCAGATCTGTGCGACATGCTGGACTACATCGTGGCGGAGAGGCAGAAGGATATGCCACGCGTGACACAGTTCCCGTGGGACGGAGAGCGATGATCCTGCTTGATACGGACGTTCTGAGCCATCTCCTGCGTCCCGATGCCCGACTCGGGGTTGTGGAGCGCTTGCGCCAGGTTCCGATGCGGAACCGTTTCATCAGCGCGATCAGCGTTGGGGAGATCGTTTACGGCATTGAGCGAACTCGGAGGAATGAGGCGATTCGAGCCAGACTGGAAGCGGATTTCCTTGCGCGGATCGAGGTGCTTCCGTTCGACACCCAAGCCGCGCGGACTTACGGGCGACTCAGGGCGAGCCTCGAGCGCGCGGGTCAGCCCCTGGATGAACCGGACATGCGGATTGCGTCCATCGCAATCTCGCGCGGCTTGACGCTGATCTCTGGGAATGAGTCGCACTTCGGGCGCGTCCCAGGGCTGAGCCTTGAGAACTGGTTAAGCGGCACATAGATACGACCTGGGGCATCATGGCGCAGGGCCGTGGTTGCATGCAGATAGCATATGTACCGAAATCATGCATATCGAGCGTGACACGCTCACCCAACGGGTGATGTCACCCCGAGCACCGCGAGGGGTCCCCTACCGGGGTTGCTGAAGGGCGATAGGGGACGCCTTCGTCCGCCGAAGCGGAACTTCGTCGCCCGCGAAGGCGGATTCCTCGCGGAGTCTACCCTGAGCGAAGCCGAAGGGCTCGGAATGACATTTTCCTTACCTTGCGCATAATCCGGGATGTATGATATTGTCGCCTCCGGCAATCCGTGATTGCCTCACTGATGCTCCACCCGCTCCAGGATCGAGCGCTTGAGGTCGTCGTCGAGGGCGTTGAAGTATTCGGAGTATCCGCCGACACGCACGATCAGGTCGCCGTGGCGCTCGGGGTGCGCGATGGCATCGCGCAGGACCGCTTGGTCAACGACGTTGACCTGCAACTGCATGCCGCCGAGGTCGAAGTAGCCCCGAATCAGCGATTGCAGCTTGGCCCGGCCCTCGGGCGTCGCGAACAGCTCTTTGGCGAGGCGTATGTTGACCACCAGCGTCCCCGGCGCGTGCGCCTGCTGAAGCGATGTCACCGAGCGCAGCATCGCTGTCGGCCCTTTCACGTCGCGCCCTTGCACCGGCCCGGCCGAGTCCGCGACCGGCGTGCCCGCCAACCGTCCATCCGGCGTCGCGCCCACCGGTTTGCCGAACCATCCGTAGGTCACGAACATCAGTGTGCCGCACAGGAACTTCCCGCCGCGCCACGGCGCATAGCGCTTGAACTCCCGATAGACGACGCCCGACAAGCGATGGGCGAGGGCGTTGACCTCGGGGTCGTCATTGCCGTAGCGCGGACATCGCTGCAAGTACTCGCGCAGGCTTTCGCATCCCTCGAAATTGGCTTGCAGCGCCGCCAGCAGTTCCTGCGCATCAACGCGGCGCTCCTCGTAAACTGCCCGCCGCACCGCGGCCAGCGAGTCAGTCGCATTGCTCAGGCCGACGACGTTGATGACGCTCCAGTTGTACCGCGCACCGCCATTGTAGTAGCTCTTGCCGCGATCCACGCAATCATCAACCAGCAGCGTGCGGATCAGCTGCGGGTGATACGCGGCGCGCACCTCGTGGTTCCGGCACACCCAAGCGGTGAGGTCGGCGATGCCGGCGCGCAGGTCACCCTCAAATGCGGCGAGGAAGTCGTCGAATGTGGCGCACCTCGGCAGGTGGCAGTGCAGGCTGTCCTCCAGCGTCTTGATGACGCTGAGGTCACCGTCGAGCGAGCCGACGCACGAGCAGCCGTGGATCATGATCTCGGTGCAGCCCCCAAAGGCGAAGTCGCGCGCGTCCTCATCCGGCAGGTTCAGTTGCGCCAGGTCCAGAGCCTGTAAGTAGTTCTCCTCGCAATACAGGGCCGGCAAGCCAGTGCCCGCGGCAAGGGTGTCAATGACCGAGTCCCAAATCGTCTGCGGCGTGTCGCGGCGCAGGCGCATCGCGAGGTTGGGGCGACGCACCCCGCGCGCCGCCTCCAGACACAGCGCGGTGAGGTCGTTGCTCGCATCGCGTCCGTCGCGCGCGCTGCCGCCGATGGCCACGTTCCAGCCGCAGCACTGGTCAACGTAACGCCACAGCGTGCGAATCAGCTCCCGGGCATCATCGGGGTTCGTCACTCCTGCGCCCAGGTCGTCGCGGTAGTAGGGCCACATGAACTGATCGAAGCGGCCGAGATCATCGCTGCCGTCAATGGCGTAAAGGAAGATCGTCGAGACCATCGCCTCGAAGAAGCCGCGCGTCGGCCGCATGGGTAGGCGGCCGCAGTATGCCTCCTCCAGGCGACGGCGGTTGGCTTCGCGTCCGCTGTCGTCGAACGAGCATCGCGCGAGGTGGTCGGCGACGCGCTCGCGGTAGCGGTCGATCGCTTCGACCACAACTAGCAACGCCCGGTACAACTCCTGTTTTTCGGGCTCATCCGTAGCGTTGAGACGTTCACGCACACGCGCCTCGTATGCATCCAGGCCTTCAGCTAGCACGCGGCCGAAGTTGATGATGCCGTGGGTGTAGCCGCCGCCGCGGGGATAAGTCTCGCAGAGTCGCTGCGCCTTCTCGAACGCGCGCCGCTCGACAGGGTCCCCAGCCGCCGCGGCCTTCGCCGCCGCGAGGTCGGGGTTGAAGGTCAGGTCGAGCGCGACGTAATGGTGCCAGAAGACCTGCGGCGCCGCCTGCGACCAGATGCTGCGCTGCGATGGGTAGAGAAGTTCACCTGCATACTGCGGCAGCTCGGACTTGTCGAGGTAGCTCGCGATCCCGCGCGCGTGGCGCATGGGGATCGAGACCTCCTCGCCGAGCATGAAGCCCGCGGCGAAGTATTGCTCATGCGCATCGAGCGCTCGGGCCTCGTCGGCCGTCAGCGCCCAATCGCACACTGTTAGTTGCTCAGTCGGCAAACCGTTTCTCCGGGCGCCCCAATTAGACCACAACTACACGCTTCCAGCAAGAGGCGCGGCCCGGCCGTCATGCAGGACACGCGCCGGACCTTGGAGAACAGCGCGCTTTACCATCGTTGGCGGCGGGGGATAGTTACCTATTTCGCGCTAAGAATCAAAGGCGGGCCGCACAACCCCGGGGGAAATAGGTAACTGTCCCCAATTTCCCAGAAGGAGTCTGCATGACCATGACGCGCATCGACCTCTGCGGAACCTGGGAGCTCGCGCATCGCCCGCAGCCGGCGTCCGGCCCCGCGCCGCTCAACGAGGCGTTCGCGCCCGAATGGGAAAAGCTGGCAGCTCGCGTCCCCGGCAATGTCGAGCTGGCGCTGGTCGAAGCCGCCAAGCTGCCCGACCCCTTGGTCGGAAGGAACATCCTGCTGCTGCGGCCACTCGAGTTGCACGAGTGGTGGTACCGCCGCACGTTTTCCGCGCCAGCGCTGCTGCCGGGCCAGCGCGCGCGCCTCGTCTTCGCCGGCCTCGACTGCTTCGCCGCTGTCTGGCTCAATGGGCGCAAACTGGGCGACACGGCCAACGCCCTCATCGAGCACGTCTGCGATGTGACGGATTGCCTCGCTGCGCAAGGCGACAACACCATCGTCGTTCGCCTGGCGTCGCCGCTTCAGGCGGCGCGGCATCGCCCGGTCGAGCCATCGGAAACGGGAACCCTCGACCGGTGGGAGGCAGTCAGCGTCCGCAAGCCGCCCCACTGCTTCGGCTGGGACATCATGCCGCGCGCCGTCTCCGCCGGCATCTGGCGACCGGTCTGGCTGGAGATCCTGGAGCCGAATCACATTACCTCTCTCTACTTTCGCACCCGATCGGCGTCGCCCGATCACGCTGGCCTTCAGGTGCTGTGGCAGTTCGCGACCGATCACGCGGATCTCGACCGCATCACGCTGCGCTTCACCGGCGAATGCGGCGACAGCCGTTTCGAGAAGACGGTCGATCCGTCATTCACCGCCGGCGCGACCAGCATAGACATCAGCAGCCCCCGACTGTGGTGGCCCAAGGGCTACGGCGATCACCATCTTTACACCGTGACCGCTGACCTGCTGATCGGCGGCCAGGTTGCGGATTCGCGCCGCGAACGCATCGGCGTGCGAACTATCGAGCTGCGGCGCACCGATGTCGCCGGTGAGCGCGGCGACTTCCGCTTTATCGTCAACGGCACGCCCATCCTGGTGAAAGGCTCCAACTGGGTGCCGGCGGACGCTTTTCACAGTCGCGATGCGGAGCGCTACGGCAGCCTGCTCGCCCTGGCTGACGACATCGGCTGCAACATGCTGCGCTGCTGGGGCGGCAATGTCTACGAGGATCACGCCTTCTTCGACCGGTGCGACGAGAGCGGCATCATGGTGTGGCAGGATTTCGCGTTCGCCTGCTCGCGCTACCCGCAGTCGCTGGATTTCCTCGCGGCGGTGCGCATGGAGGCCGAATCGGTCATCCGCAAGCTGCGCAACCACGCGTCGCTGGCCGTCTGGTGCGGCGACAACGAAGTGGACTATGCCTATGTCGGCGATGGGCTCGACCCGGCGCACAACCGCGTCTCGCGCGAGACGCTCGCCAAGGCGGCTCATCGCTGCGACCCGTATCGCCCCTATGTGCCGACTTCGCCGTACTTTGCGCCGGAGGTGATCGCCAAAGCAGACTGGAGCCTGCTGCCTGAGCAGCACCTGTGGGGCGTGCGCGACTACTACAAGAGCCGCGCTTACACCGAGACCACCGCCCACTTCATCGGCGAGGTCGGCTACCACGGGTGCCCAAACGTCTCTTCGATACGGCGCTTCATCGCGCCCGATTCGCTCTGGCCGTGGCAGGACAACGAGGAGTGGCGCCTCCATTCGACCGACCCCACCCCGAAGCCCGGCCCCATGGCTTATCGCGTGGGCCTGATGGCGCGGCAGATCGCCGAGATGTTCGATCGCGTGCCGGATACGCTTGAGGAATTCGCGCTCGCATCGCAGATTTGTCAGGCCGAGGCGAAGAAGTTCTTCGTCGAGATGGTGCGCCTGCGCAAATGGCGTCGCACCGGCGTGTTGTGGTGGAACCTGGCTGACGGCTGGCCGCAGTTCTCCGACGCCGTGGTGGACTATTACCTCGCGAAGAAGCTCGCGTACCATTACCTGAAGCGCGTGCAGCGGCCCGTTTGCCTGATGGTTGACGAGCCCGAGGCCTGGCACGTCCGCCTGGTGATGGGGAATGACTCGCGGCGCAATGCTGGGGGCCATTACGCGGTGCGCGACGCGGACAGCGGCGAGACGTTGTCACAGGGCGATTACGCAGCGCCGGCGAATGAGAATCGCGAATTAGCGTGCATACCGGTCTTCCGCGGCCAGCAGCGGCTGTTCCTGATGCAGTGGGATGTCGCCGGCGCGAGGCGCGTCAACCATGCGCTTGTCGGCAGCCCGCCGTTCGCCCTTGATCAGTACCGCGGCTGGCTGCGCGCCATCGCCGCCCTCGACGGCGCCTTCGACGCCGACCAAGTTGCGCAGTGACGCCAGCAGGGTGGCGCCGCGAGCGCAATTAGCCACCGAACCTTTCGGCGACGACTTGCCTCTTATTACTGAACCTGCGAGCGGCGGATGAGGGACATCGGTATGCGGGATCTCGATTCGGCTCTGAGGGAGACGCTGGAGGGCGACCCCGATGCATTCGGCGATGTGGTGGCGCGGTTTCAGGACATGGCTTTCGGATACGCGTACTCCGTGCTGGGCGATTTCGAGGATGCTCGTGACGCAACCCAGGACGCATTCATCATCGCCTATCGCAGCCTGGGTGACCTGCGCGAGCGAGAGCGGTTTGCCGGGTGGTTTCGGCGAATCGTGCTCACCGCGTGCCGTTCCGTGGCACGCACAAGAGCACCCACGACGCCGCTGACGGACGAAAGGGTAGCTGCACCGGAGGAACCGGCGCGTCTCGCCGAGCGCGCGGAACTGCGCCAAGCGGTACTGTCTGCGATCCGCTCTCTCTCGCCGCCGAACCGCATGGCGACAATCCTATTCTACATCAATGGTTACAGCGTCGAAGAGGTGTCCGACTTCTTGCGCGTGCCGGCGGGAACGGTCAAGCGCCGGCTCCACGATTCGCGCCGACATTTGAAAGAAAGGATGATTGGCATGATGCAAGAGGGTCTCCAGAGTCGGCGGCTCGCCCCTGACTTCAGGCACGCAATCCTGGAGCGGATTAGGCATTGGCAGCGCTTCAAGGGCAGCGACGAAGACAAAGCGGAGATGGTCGAGGCGGATCCCGAATGGATGGCGCTGGTCGAGTTCGAGATCGGCCTCGAGCCGATGTCCGCTGAGTGCGCGCAGATCCGCGAACGCATTGCCAGCATGGAACCCTGCCACGAACATTACGTGGAGAACGTGGAGGCGGTGGTGGCGATGATCGCGAGCATGAAGCCCGGGCCGGTGCTCGATTGCGGCCACGCGTGCGATGGGCGCCGGCGCCAGGCGAAAGCTTATGCCCGCGCCCTGGAGCAATGGCGCGATGGTCGCGCAGCGCCAGCCAAGCAAAGCAAGTACCAGCAAGACGTGTTGGCCCTACTGGGGGCGCGCACCGATGACAAGGCGCGCGTGGTCGAGCATCTCATTGGCAAACTGAAAGACGATTCGTACGCGGTTTATGCCGACGAGGACGAAGACTTCGATCTCGTTGAGTCACGCATTCAGCATCTGGCGATCTGCAACTTCAACTGGCTGGAGAACCTGCGCATCGTGCTCAGCGAGATCGCCGCCGGGAAGCGCCTCTACGAATGGCGTGTGCCCGGCGGGTTCTACGCCCACGGGGGTTGCCCGGATCGCATTCCGCAACTGAAGGGCCTTATGTCAGAGGTGTCGGCGTGGGTGGGCGGTGCGCCGCCGGCGAAAGGAAAGGCGCGCGGCGCGAGCGGAGTGACCGCGCGGCTGGGCCGAGCAACGCCTGAGAAGCGATGGCTGGCCGCCTCGCTATGCAAGCATGTCAGCGCACAGCACGCGCGCCATGGCGGCGAGCGCTTGCTTGCGCGCCCGTCGCTCTAGCGTACGCCATCCGCAACGACGCGCGCTCACGGCACGAGCACAATCTTCCCGTAAGCCGGGCCTTCCATAATCAGGCGGTGCGCGCGTGGCGCCTCGGCGAGTGGCAGCTCCTGACCGACGACCGGCCGCAGCGTCCCGTTCTCGAGGCCGGCGACGATGGCGGCGTGCATGCGTGCGGTTTCGCGCTCGGTGCCGCCAAGCGACATGACGCCGACGATGCTCGCCTCGCGCCCCATCACATCGCCCGGGTTGATCTCGACCTTTCCCCGGCTGCCGATGACCGCGATTCGCCCGTGCTTTGCGAGAACCGTCAGGTCATAACCGAGGTTGGCGTTGGCCATCACCTCGACCACCACGTCCACCCCGCGGTTATCGCTAAATGCAAGCGCTTGCTTGAAATGATCGGGTGAGCGATGATCCAAGACATGATGACAGCCCTGCTCCGCTGCGAGGCTTCGGCCGCTATCGCTGCCCGCGGTGCCGATGACGATCATGCCTGCCGCGCGCGCGAATTGCACCGCCGCGATGCCCACGGCGCCGCTCGCTCCGTGCACCAACACGACCTCGCCGGCCACCGCGTGCACGCGCTGAAACAGCGCGCGGTAGGCGGTGGTGTAGGGGATATTGACTCCTGCGCCCTGTTCGAATGACACATTTGCCGGCAAGGGGTGTACCTGCGACGCCTCGCACAAGGCCTTCTCCGCGTATGCGCCCGTGATCGTCCCCCCGATATACACCCGGTCGCCAACCTTGATGCCCTTGACCGCGCCGCCCACCGCCTCGACCACGCCGGCCGCGTCGCGTCCCGGCGTGTAGGGGAACGGAATCGCGCCATACAGACCCGCTCGCACGTAAGCATCGACCGGATTCACACCCGCGGCGTGCACGCGCACAACGACCTGCCCGGGCGCCGGCGCCGGGTCGGCCACCTCTTCGAGCCGCATCACCTCCGGCTCCCCGAACGCGTGAACCTGGATAGCCTTCATCTGCTTACCTCCGCGCAAAACGTCATTCCGATCGCAGCGAGGGTTGCCCGCCTGAGGTGGGAATCTTGGCATGGAATGCGCAAAGACGGCGCCAAGACCCTTCGCCTCGCTCAGGGTTGACAGCGCCCTATAATCTGGGTCAGAATGGTGTGCCAGGCGCGCTGGACCCGGATTATGCGTAAGGCAAGGAAAATGTCATTCCGAGCCCTTCGGCTTCGCTCAGGGTAGACTCCGCGAGGAATCCGCCTTCGCGGGCGACGAAGTTCCGCTTCGGCGGACGAAGGCGTCCCCTATCGCCCTTCAGCAACCCCGGTAGGGGACCGGCCGCTGGGGACAGTTACCTATTTCCCCAAGGGTTTCTGCTGCCCCCCTTCGGTTCTTTGCGGGAAATAGGTAACTGTCCCCAATGCTCCGGGGTGAGCGTGTCACGCTCGATATGCATAATCTCGGCTAGTACCTCGCGACAGAATTAGCTGCACACCATTTCTGAGTGTGATCGGACACTTGCCACGCTCAATAACGCATGCCGGTTCTTATGTCACGAGGTACTAGACTCTCGTCCAGGGGGGCGTCCCAGACGCGCGTGGGCATGCCGCCGCCATCCTCACCCCTGCGCTTTGGCCGCGCGGGCGCGCATCTCATCCGCCAGACTCTTGATTTCCGTCAGGTCGCGCTGCATCTCGCTCCACCCGTACCATAACGTGTAGTCCGGGTTGGCGTGGAATGCGCCCTGGAAGGTTCGCATGCGATGCTCGAGGAACATCACGAACAGCTTCTGCTCGATCACCGTCGGCGCGTCGGAGAAAGTTAGCAGGTCGGGAAAAGCGTAGGCGTAGGTCTTGGGCTGCTTAAGCACGCCGTCCTTATAGAGCGCGGCGACGACGCGGATCGCTTCGCCCATCAGGTGATCGGCGTCCTTGATCATGGAATCGCCCTTGGCGAGCTCGCCCTTGGCATAGGTGGCCGCGTGGCATTGGGTGCAGGCCTGGATCATCCCGCCGCGTTCCTTCTGCCAGTCCTCATGCGTCAGCCGCGCGACATCTGCGGCTTTCACGACGTCGAGCCGTGGCGTTGGCTTGCCCTCGGGATCGAGCACGCCCAAGGCTTGCAGGATGCTCACGCGATCCGTCGCCCATTGCTTATCCTCGGGCATAGGCAGGCGGACGGCGAGGAAGCCCCACGCGGTGCGCACACCGTGCGTGCCGCCTGGCATGTGGCACGTCTGGCATGTGGGCGCGGCCACCGTCTCGGGCAGCAGCTTGACCTGCTTCAGCAGATAGCGCACGCCATGCTTGGCGCTCGAATACATTTCCCATTGCGGATGGTCGAAGCCCTCGTGGCATGTTTCGCAAGCCTGTGGCTGGCTCGCCTCAACCGCTGAGAAGGCATGACGGGTATGACACGCATCACACGACGCAATGCCGAACTGCTGGCCGCCCTTCTTCAGCGCCGCGATTTCGGCCTCGCTCTTCAATCCGACCTTGTGGCATCCCCCGCAGCCTTTCATCCCCTCGGTCAGCGCCATCGGCTGCCAGTGAATCGTGGGCATCGCCTGCATCGCCGCCCACGCCTTCGCATGCTTGCCGGCTTTGAACTGATCGAGACGCTCCTTGTGACAGGGAGCACAAGTCTCCGGCGTGGGGATGGCGGCCCTGGCGAAGTCATCGGCGGTCTGGTGCTTATCGCCGTGGCAGGTCGCGCAGTCAACCCCGACCGTGCTGTGCACGCTCAACTGCCAGTCGGTGACCACGTTCGGCGTGATCTGCTTGTGGCAGGCAATGCATACCTCGCCCACCGCGGCCGAGCTGACGCGGTCGCCCGGACCACAGAACATGGCGAAGATAGCGAGGGCGACAAGAAGAGCGAAGATGCCCGTCCGTGACATGGCGCGCCTCCTGGGCGACGGGGGACAGTTACCTATTTCGCGCTAAGAATCAAAGGCCGGCCCCACAACCCCGGGGGAAATAGGTAACTGTCCCCAATTTTCCGCATCCCTTGTCATGTCGGCAGACAACGCCGCGGCCATTGCGCACCGGTGTCGGGCGCGCGCACGATGCGCCGTGACGCGACTGGCGACGGGGTTTCAGCTATGCGCGACGCGCATCACCTCCTGCACGGTCGTCTCGCCGGCGATGGCCTTGGCCATGCCATCAGCGAACATCGTGGTCATGCCTTGCCTGATTGCGGCGTCGCGGATCTTGGATGGCTCGGCGCCGGTCCGTACTAACCCGGCCAGGGCGCGGTCGATCACCATCAGCTCATAGATACCGGTGCGGCTGTAGTAACCAGTGCGAAGACAGCGATCACAACCCTTGCCCTGGTAGAAAGTCGGCGTGCCGCCGGGCCACGCCATTCCACCCTCCATGGCGAGCCGCACAAATTCCTTGATGACTTCGGGCGCAACGTCCGCCGGCTCCTTGCATTCGCTACAGATCCGCCGCGCCAAGCGCTGCGACGACACCATCAGCAAGCCTTCGGAGAGCAGGAAAGGATCTACGCCCATGTGAATCAGCCGCTCGATCGCCAATGCCGCATCGTTCGCATGGAGCTGTGTCGTCACCAGGTGCCCGGTGATCGCCATTTGCAGCGCTGCGTTGACCGTCTCGTCATCAGGCACATCGCCCACCATCACGATGTCCGGGTCGGAGCGCATGATGCCGCGCAGCGCGTCGGGGTACGACACGCCGGCCTTCTTGTTGACGCTCATCTGTGTCACGCCGGGCAATCGGATCTCAACCGGATCCTCAATGGACATCAGCACCTTCTCGGGCGAGGCAAGATGGAGCATCGCCGCGTGCATGACTGTCGTCTTGCCGCAGCCGGTGGGGCCAGAGAAGACAAGCAGCCCGCACGGCGCGCGCAAGCAGCGCTCGAGGCGTTCGCCGTCGGCCCTGCTAAACCCAAGCTGATCGAGCCGGACGCGCGCGTGCTCTTCGCCCCAGATGCGAATCGTGATCCTCTCTCCAAGCACGGCTGGCAGCACCGTCTCGCGTACGTCGTACTCGCGCCCCTTATGCTTGAGAAAGACCTTGCCCATCTGCAGCGAGCGCCGATTCGCCGTATCCAGGTCGGCGAGGATCTTGAAGCGCGTCACCAGCGGGTCGTGGACATTTCTGGGCAGGCTGAGGACGTCGTGCATGACGCCGTCAATGCGAAAGCGGACCTTTGTCCCCTGGGCCGAAGGCTCAATGTGTATATCGCTCGCATTATCAGTGATCGCGGCGGCGATGATCTTGTCGGTGAGCTCGACCAGCGCCGCCTCCTCGACCTTCCACGTCTCTCTGGTTACTGCTTGCTGCTGCAACTTCACCTCCGCGCTCCTTTCTCGCGCGCGCGGGTCGAGCGCGCAATGCGCTCATCCAGCGCCCTGATAGCAGCGCGCACGGCATCAAGATCAATCTTGGCAGCCGTCGGATCCTCGTACTCCAGGAACTTGCGCAGGTCCCGTCGGTAGAAGCGCCACTGGCGCCCCGCCTTGAAGCCCTGCACCTTGCCTTGCCCCATCCAGCGGTACATGGTCGGCTTGGTCGTTTTCAGAAAGGCGACCGCCTGGTCCATGTCCAGGACGTCATCGTCACCTTCGCGGTCGGGAGTACCGGTATTTCGTTTTGAACGGGCGCCGCGCATAGGGCTCTCCAAGCGATTCCGACTTGCCTTCAGTAATCACTGTATCTTATATATCACTTACGATAATCTGTCAAGCAGCAAAAAGTGCGGTCGCATTCGCCGGACGAGGCGGCAACGGGCGGTGGACTGTGCAGCAAACAGCGGCGGTGGCTCAGCAGAACTGAACGCTGAAGAGGTCGGCGCTGCGCAAGCGGAAGCGAAGGGCGAGCGCGCTGCCTTCACGGTGCCCAAGATCGCTTTCGCCTCGCCATGTGACGACGCGGTCAAGGTGGTCGCCGTTGAGCGCGTCGCAGTCGCCAAAGCTGCGGCCGGCCGGCACCCGGCCATCGGGACCGAACGCCTCGACGCTAATGCAGCCCGCCGGGCGGGTGGTGAAGTTGAGGCGCACGGTTCTGCCGTCAAAGCGCAGCGGCCACAACGCGAACGAGCCCTCGCCCGGCGAGCGCAGGGCTACCAGGCGACCCTTCGGCCACCACGCCCACGCCAGCGCCCCCAACGGCGGCCGCCGCGGGTACTTGTGCGGCACCGGCGACCCGGCGTAGAGAATGCCCATGCGGTCGCCCGGCAGCTCCACCAACCCCAGTCCCGGCGCAACGCCCCCCTGATCCCAGGCGCCGGGTGCGCCCGGCCGGCACACTGCGCCGCCGGGAACGAAGCCCCAGACGATGCCGTCCGGGCTGGTCGCCAGGTGGAATTCGAAGCTATCGTCCGGCAGGCTCCAGCGCAGGGGAAACATGATGTGGTAGTCCGTCGTCCCGGGCATCATCGTCTTTGCATTGGCGTACCACAGGTCGTAAGGCGCGACGCCCGCGTTGGGCCAGAACAGCTCCTCCGGCAGGGGGAACCGGCGAAAATCATCGCTCTCCGTGCGCCCGATGGTGCGGCGATTGAAGAACCACGATCGCACATAAGCGACGTACTTTCCACGCGCCTCGTCAAATGTGCAGACATTGTGGGTGTCACTGGTCTGCGCCAGCAGCGGCTCCGGCAGCGGCGTCCAGCGCAGCCCATCGGGCGACACGCCTCCGCAGAGCGCCGGCACGCGCTCGCTTTGCGCCAGGAATGGATCAATGTCGTGCGGCCTGGTGGCGCGATAGCGGGCAAGGGCGTCCTGCGATAGATGTCCGAGGTAAAACGCCTTGTAGCGCTCCTGAGCGGGAGCAGCGGGATCGCGGAAGACGCTGCCGCCGTGGAAGCCGGTCTCGGGCGTTAAGGGGCCGCCATACACGACGTTGTTGTCGCGACCGCCTCGATACTCCACCAGCCCCAGCGCGGGCAGCTTCCAGTCCACGCCGTCATCGGATTCCGCATAGCGCAGCAGGTTGGACGTGCCCATGCGCTCGCTGCCGATGTGCTCGCCGGGCCAGCATTCGTACCAAAGGCGATACCGTCCCTCCTCCTGGATGCAGGCTCCGCCGAAGAGGAACAATTCGTGTGCCGACCGCGCGGTGATTACCGGCTCGGTCTTGCGGGCCGGCTGCGCCTCCAGGTGAATGCCGACCGGCATATCATAGTGCGCGAGATGCATGGGCGGGAGCGGCTCTGTGCCCCACAGAGGCACGTCCTCGCCTCCCGGGCCGTCCCAGCTAAAGCTGCCGGTGGCGACGTAGCGCCAGTCGTGGAAATAGACGATGTTCGAGGGCAGCGTGTAAGGCGGGCGCAAGCCGTGCAGCGGACTGGGCATCGTCTATTCCCTCGCTTGACTTGACATCAGGTATCTCGTCCCGGCGCGGCCGCAGAACGCGACCACATTCGCCTCCGGCCGATCCGCTTCCACGCGCTTGTCTTCACGGCAACCGTGCGCAGCCGGCGAGGTGCTCGTATGGCCGAACCTGTTCCGCGCTCTCGCCGAACGCCAGGTAGAACAGCGCTTGCGACCTGGCGCGCGGCTCGAGCAGGCCTTCGCAGCGCAGCCGGAGATGATAGCCGTCGTGACCGGTGAGATCGACCCCGGCACGCGCGCCATCGCTTCCATCGGATGCGAGCAGCACCGCCGATCGCCGGCCAGGGTTCTCGACGATACCCCATCGGCCGAAATGAACGTATGCGCTGTTGTCGGTGCGCCGGCGCACGGCCTCGGTTTCACCGGCCCGATAAACCCGAACCTTGTCCGTGGGCTTTCCGCCCAGTGCGAGCCAGATGTCGGCGCCGACATCGAACTCGCTGACCGCCTCGGTGCGATTCGAGCAGGTCACGGCGATGGCGCACACCGGCGCGCCGGGCAAGAGCAGGCATTCGAGGCCGATGCGGACATGTCGCCCGCGCTCGTGCCTGGGTGAGCAGGAAACGCCGATGCCCCGCCACGCGACGCCGCTGACCCCGGCGCGCGCGACGAATCGACCGCTGAATCTCTCTTTCCACAGCAGCTCCCACATCCCGCCGACCTGCGGCCAGATGCCGCCAAACCACGGGTTCCACCACATGAATGGCGGATGATCGGGGTGCGATGTGTGCAGCATCTCTCGCTTCTGCCATTGCAGCGACACGGCGCAGCCGCAGAACGCGGGATCCGCGCGCAGATGCAGCGGCGGCGCGCTCACCGCCAGTATCGCCCCCTCCCGCTGCTCCTCGATCTCAGTGTCAGCATCGCTAATGAGTATCGGCACGTCGCGGGTGAGCACAGCCTCTTCCAGCATCAGCCCGGCGCGCCCAACGCGCATCCCCGCCTTGGCGCGCGGCGCGCAGGTCACTCGAACGGGCGCCTCAAACGTGCGGCTGCCATCCACGCCGTCAATCTTGTGCGACCCGCCGCTGACGCGCACCCCGGCCGGCATCTCGAGTCGCAGTCGCCCGGTGAGCCTGCGCCGTCCAGTAGAGTTGACAAAGACGCGCGCATCGGCGCCGCCGCGGCTGGCCACAAGCGGGCTCGGTCGCAAGCCGAATGCGATAGGGGAGGAGGGACTAGCCGCGCCAGCAGCGGCGGTATCGGTGCCCCCATCCGCTGCGCACAGGCTCTGCCACCACGAGCGCACCACCTCCGGCCCGCCGTGCCCGGCGAAGACGAAGTACGGCGGCGCCTGCGCCGATGCGCCGGGCGCTAGCCTGCCAACCGGCTGCTTGATGCTGACCCCCCACCGGTATTCGACGCGCGTCGCGCCGCGCCATATCAGGCCGATGCCTTCACCGCCGCGGCTGCCCCCGAATAGCCACGCTTCGGGCCACTGCGCGGCGTCTTCCAGCGGCTGGAAATCGCGCAGATCGAGGGCGGCGCCGGCCATGGGCGTCTCAACGATTCGGCCAGGCGCCGGCATCGCCATCGCGCCATCAAGGTCGCCCGGCCACGCATCGCGGCTAAGCGTGAGGTCGTGGGTGATCGCCGTCGTGTTGACGATGGTATCGCGCAGCTCGATGATCGGCCCTTCGGTGAGCCTGATTCTTCGCTCCAACAGCAACCCGGGACGCTGCGCCGAATCGGAGCGCAGCACCGCAACCGCCCCGCCCTCGTCGCGCTCGATGACAGCGTCCAGCCGCGGGCGCGTGAAGAACTCCTCCCACGCATACGGCGGTCCAACCACCGGGGTTCGCAGAGTCATCATGCGCTTGAACGGTCGACGTGCTCCGACCCCGCGTCGCAGCAAGACCTGAACGTATCCCCCGCGATCGGCGCTCACCCGCAGCTTCGCGTTCTCGAGCACGGCTCGCCATTCGTCAACCGAGCCAACGACGTTGCCGGCGCCGAGCGCGCGCACCGCGATATGCGAATCCTTGGCGCGGACCGTTCGACGGCCGATCTTGAGGCTGGCGCGCGCGTTCAGATCCACCTGGCCGGCGCGGGCGGGCGCAAGCGCAATCCCGAATCGCCGGCAACCGTGCGGCTTAAGCTCGAGCGCGGCCGTGTGGCGCTTCATCCGTCCACCGCGCGCGCAGCTAATGGCGACGCTGGCGCGTGACCGCTGGTCGAGATTCGATGCAATCCGTAGAAAGAGTCGCTGCTCGACGCCCGGTCGCAGCGGCGTGAAGTCCGGTTCGGCGCGCACCGTCGCCGCCTGGCGCACCTCCATCCCCGCCGCCAACTCCAGCGGCTGGCCGTCGATCAGCAGCGTGGACCTGATGATGTGCGCGTAGGGCTCGCGCTGCTTCTCCGCGATCTCAGGGTCAACGATGAACTCAGCCGAACGCGTCTCGCGGCGCCTGACGGCGAGCGATTCCTGCCACGCGCACGTTATCCCGCTCTCCGGCTGCGTCACAATGACGACGTCGAGCGGCCTGCCGGTCTTGCACTCGATCTCCCAGCGGATCTGCTGCGGCATGTCGGCGATGATTTTCTCGTCGGGTAGGAAGCAACCCGCGCGCAGGTCGTTAGTCTCGATCTCCAGCGGTCCCCACGACTGGCGGTCGAAGACCATGCGCAGCATGTCGCCATCAGCGCGCCAGAGGTATTCGTAGGTTCGCACCTTGCCGCGCTTGAACACATCCTCGTGCAGCGACAGGTCGCGCACCTGCGTCTCGTACCAGTTGTGGTTCTCGAAATACGGGCGGGCAAGCGGATGCCGCAGCGCCGACGGAACAAAGCTCTCCATGCTGACGTCGGTCTCCGGCGCCCACATGAAGCCGGCCTTCTTATAGAGCGGAACCGCCTTGAAGTTGCCCGGCCAGGTGCCGAGCAGGACGCGGTCATAGCCCAGCTCGACCGCGCGCTCGACGCAGCTCAGCAGAACCGCCTTGCCGAAACCGCCCCCGTGGTAGTTGGGATGCGCGTTAAGGAGGGGGACGTACGCCGACCGCTCGCCGCGCCGCGCCCCCAGGTTGCAGTAGGCGACGATGCGATCATCGGCCTCGGCGACAAACACCGCCAGCAGGTCCGATTCGCGCACGTCGCGCTCAGCCTGCTCAGGCGTGGTGTCGTCGTGCCCGAAGCCGCCCGGCCAGCCGGGTCCGCTTTCGTTAAAGAGTTGCGCGAGCTTCCGCGCGTCCCCCGGCCGCCAGTCGCGTTTCAGGTCGCGTGTCGGGTGGTGCTCTACCGTCGCATAGCTCGTTTGCATCGGATCAATCCTCGATGATCGCGCGTAAGGTGGCTCGGCCGCTAGAGTATCTGCGTCAGCAGCGCACGGCTGGTGGCTGCGGCTGTCGGATAAGAAGTAGGGCCACGAACCTGTGCGGAGGCACCTGGATCACGGTCGCTCGGTCCCCAAAGGCAAGCGATTGCTCTGCATCCTTGACCGCGATGGGTGCTTGCTCTTTTTCCTGCAGTCGAGATCGAGTTGGGCAAGACCTCGCCCGCGGTGCTCAGCGCACCTGAAACATCTCCAGCCGCATGTCTTTGGGCGACTGCCCGGCGCGCAGCGCAACCCAGCGCCCGTCAGGCGAGAACTCGGGCAACGAATATGGACCGACAACCCCCGCCGGCGGCTCCTGGCCTTGCTGCGGCTGATCCGGAAACGTTTCGAGCGGCGTTACACGCAGCGAGCCGATCGCCTTGCGCGTCACCGGACGCACGCCGCGGAAAAGCAGAACCACCTCATCATCCTCACGCTGCTCTAGGAATGCCACGCCGGTCAGAGCGGGAGACCAGACCGCCTCCGACGTGACCCCTTTCATGACGTCCACCACCGCGCCTTGCCGTCGTGCTTCAACGATATAGGCGTCCGCGCCGCTGTCGCCCCTCTCGGCGATGAAGCCGATCTCGTTCGAGTCGGGCGACCATACCAGCCGCGTGCCAACGGCAAGGCCGTCCTTCGAGAGGTCGCATACCTTGGTGCGGCTGGCCGATTGTAGATCGTAGAGCCAGAGCGACTGCCGTGGCACGTGGCGTGTCCTCTGCTTGCCAGCCCCAGGGTTCCGGCCTTCAAGCCAGGATGCTGGCGCGGAAACATACGCCAAGAGCTGGCCGTCGGGCGACCATGCCAAGGCGATGGCCGCCTCTGCCGCATTCGAGATCGCTTGCGTCCTCCCGCTTGGGTAGTCCGCAATGAGCACGGTCGTGATGGGTTTCGTGACCGGAGCCATTGCCAGATATGCCAAGCGCGTAGCGTCCGGGCTCCAAGCGATAGTTGCAGAGATAGAGAGGATGGCAGCGCGAGATTCGTCTTGGCCCAACGTAGCACTCTCGCCGCTGCCCGTGCGCCGCTTCGCGTCGTGCGCCAGCTTCGGCGCCCGCAAGACATCTGCGATCAGAGTGCGCACCCGCCCGGACGCCAGCTCTATCACGCGCACCGCCACTCTCTGCGCATTGCCTTCGCTTATCGCATAGAACGCTATCGCCTTGCCATCAGGAGACCACGCCGGCCAGCTTGCGTTGGCATTAGTGTAGAGCGGCGTTGACCGCTTGCTCTCCACGTCATATATTCGGAGCCTGCCGTCGGGGCAATAGGCGAGCGCCTTGCCATTGGGAGCCCACGAGATCTCCCTGGGCGCCGCACACCCGTTCAGCACCCATCCAAGCGAGAGCGCAGCCAGCGCTTGCAGCGAGAACCTAAACCACTTGTTGATTCGCGCGCGGCTCGGCGTATCGGACTCCATGGTCGCACCTCCGGGTTGGCGGAATGCTCGCAGGCCGCGAATCCGTCAGGGCGTCGTCGATTTCCCCCTTCGGGTGCTTTGCTTGATGCCTGCGTGGTGGTCATGATCCCTCACAGTATCTGCGTCAGCAGCGCACGGCTCGTGGCGTCGAGGGCGTCCACGTCGGGGATATCGTAGCGGTTGCCCTCGGCGTCGGTGATGAGGATGCGCGACGAGCCGAGATAGATCACATTGTCGCGAATGTCGCGCAGCGTCACTTCGCGCACCCCGCGGTCGGTCTCGAAGACGCAGATCGTCACGCCGAAAACGTGCTTCGACGAGACGATGCGCCTGAGCACCGGGTAAAGGTAGCGGCGATCCAGCTCGGCCTGCACCAGTTCGCGCGATTCGCGGTCGAGCTGCCGCCAGCGATGCAGCAGGCCGACCTCCTTGCCGTTCGGATCCGCCTCGCGAATCGAGATGTAGCGGTCAGGGTCCCTCAGCGGGCACGCGCGCAGAAAGCGCGGCGCGATGATGCTGCGCTCGTCGCCGATGGTCGTCCGTACCTGGCCGTTCTCGGTGCGGAAGACGCGCACCTGCGACGGTTCCAGGTAGCGCAGCCCGGGCGCGGCACCGGCCTCCGCCGAGGTCGCCTCAGGCGCGGCCGCCGTCGTCTCTCCTATCTTGGTCTCTGCATCACCCATCGAGGATGTTCGCTTTCGGACTTTCGTCATCCGCTCGGCTGATCACAGGCGAGGCCGGCGCGACTACCTGCCGAGCGCCGTCGTCATTGAGGTTTTGCGGTGAATCTCGAGCAACCGCTGATAGACGCCCTTCTTCGCCTCCAGCTCCTCGTGGGTGCCGAACTCAGCAACCTTGCCTTCGTCAACCACCAGCAAGTTGCTCGCGTTGCGCAAGGTTGACAGCCGGTGCGCGATAGCGAACGTCGTGCGCCCGGCGATCAGCCGCGCGACCGCCTCTTGAATCTGGGCCTCGGTCTCGAGGTCGACGCTCGCCGTCGCTTCGTCCAGAATGAGGATCGCCGGGTCGTGGAGGATCGCGCGCGCGATGCACACGCGCTGCTTCTCGCCCGCCGACAGCCGCCCGCCCTGGTCGCCGACCTGCTCGTCGTACCCGTCCGCCTTGTTGACGATGAAGTCGTGGGCGTTGGCGACCTTCGCCGCGGCCATGATGTCTTCCATCGTCGCGTCGGGCCGGCCGTAGGCGATGTTCTCGGCGATGGTGCCCGAGAACAGGAACGGCTCCTGAAGCACCGCGCCCAGCCGCCCGCGGTAGAACGACAGGTCGAGGTCGCGCAGGCTCACGCCGTCCACCAGGATCTCGCCCTCGTCCACGTCATAGAAGCGGCACAGCAGGTTGATGACCGTCGTCTTGCCGGCGCCGCTCTTGCCGACGAGCCCGAGCATGTGCCCGCGCTCGACCTTGAACGATACGTCCTTGAGCACGGGGTGGTGCTTTTCGTAGCCGAACGTGACGTTGCGAAACTCGACCTCGCCGCGGATGTTGTCCGGCACCACGTCGCCGCGGCCCTTCTCGCTCTCGGACTCGGCGTCGAGCACTTCGAAAATGCGCTCGGCTGCGGTCAGTGCGCGCGGCATCCACTGCGCACCCTGCGTCAGGGCGTTGAGCGGCCCATACAGCATCCCCAGATAGCCCAGGAACGCGATCAGGTCGCCCACCGTCATCGGGCCGCGACCGACGATGATGAGCCCGCCGAAGTACCACACCAGCAGCGACCCGCTGCCGATCAGCAGGCCGATGAGCGGCATGTACGTGCCCCACGTCTGCTCGGCGAAGACCGAGGCGCCGAACAGGTCCGCGTTGCGCACCGCGAAGCGGTTGATCTCGTGCGGCTGCTGCGAGAAAGCCTTGATGATCTTGACCCGCGACAGCGCGTCCGCCGAGATGGCGTAGAACCGGCTCCAGCGATACCAGAAGCGATGATAGACCAGGTGCATCTTGTGCCATACGTGCAGCGCGAAGTAGCTGACGAAAGGCGCGGGAATGAGCACCAGCAGCGCCAGCTTCCAGTTGATGTAGAAGACCATCGCGGTCACGCCTCCGACCATGACCACGTTGCTGCCGATCCACGGTAGGCCGAAGGCGAGGAAATCCTGCACCCCGCCCGAATCCTGCGTCAGGCGCGAGATGATGGCGCCGGTGGGATGGCGGTCGAAGTAGCGCATCGACAACCATTGCAGGCGCTCATACAGCGTGGCGCGGATGTCGAAGCTGATGCGGCCGCCGACCCAGGCGCCGACGCGTGCACGCCAGATGCCCAGCAGCGTCGAGAGGACGCTGCTGGCGGCCATGGCGATGACCAGCCATGCCAGCAGCACGCCGTTGCGATGCGGAAACGCCTCGTCGAGCACGAGCTTGGTGATATAGGGCGACGCCAGGCCGAACGTCGTGCCCGCCAGCATGAGGATGCCGACCAGCCACAGGAGGCCGCGGTATGGGCGCGCGTACGAGAGCAGTCGCCGCAAGACGGCGCCCTTGCGCACGCAGCGCGGGCAGGCGCGCGTCTCCTCGCCCAAGATCAGCCCGCAGCTCGGGCAGCGGTTGCGCTTCTCGCGCGCGGGGGGAATGGGCTTGCCCTTGGCCGCGGCGTCGAGCTGCCCACGCACCGTGCCGAAGCGCTCCGCGAGCGCGTTGGTGTAGGGCAGCAGGTCAACCTTGCGGCCCTTGATAACGGCCTGGAGCATGCCGCCGCCGACGAGCACTTCGCATTCGGCCTCTTTGATATCCGACAGGGGCAGATCGACCGTGACCTCGGCGTCCGAGCCGTTAGGGGCAAGCACCAACACGCGCTCGCCAGCCAACACGAACCAGCGCTCGCCGAAGCGGCGATCAGCCGCCAGGTCGCTTGCCGCCGCGATGCGGATCTCGCTCCCCGGCGCCGCGCGGGCGACGGCCTGCCGAACGCCATCGGGCAGTTCTTGTGCAGTAGGCAACGGCGTGTCCCTCAAACGCGATCCCAAATCCGCAACAGGCACAGGAAGCTATTGTAGCAATCCCGTCAAGTCACAACAACAGCACTCGATCGCCGCCAACGCCAGTACGATCCCCGTTCGGCCCCCTCTTGCTCGGACCGTAGCGCAACAAAGAGAAAAGACGCGTCCGCTTGCCGCCACCAGCGTCGCGCGGTGGCCTCAAGCAGGCGCGTCAAGGGCTGAAGTCGCGTTATCCTGCCAGCCGCAGGTAATGCTCGTGGGCGAAGGCAGCGCCTCTCATCGCATCGCGTGCGGCTGCTGATGCCTATGGTTTTGGTGTCGAGTCAGCCACAGGGGATTATATGTCGAGAGCAGCCCGTTGTCAAGCAATAGAGATGCGCGGGTATGTTCGCGGAGAGTTGGGATGAGGCAAGGCAACCCCTCCCCCTGCCAGGGGGAGGATGAAGGTGGGGGTGAATCGTGGGCCATCCACCCTCACCCGGCTCGCCGAGGGCTCGCCGACCTCT
>Ga0315280_10002062_pt1 | contig 33193 bp, 44 predicted proteins | sample YL17G06_40_MG_FD_203697 | JGI IMG/M metagenome (GOLD analysis project Ga0315280, IMG submission 203697) | Sediment microbial communities from Yellowstone Lake, YNP, Wyoming, USA - YL17G06_40 | ecosystem: Environmental > Aquatic > Freshwater > Lake > Sediment | place: USA: Wyoming | collected...
ACAATGTAACTCAGCTAGTGATTGTTGCCCCAGAGCTCAACAAGGTGAAGGAGTTTACTGTGATTCAGACGGAAATTGTCATTATTGTGCTGGTCCTGGCATTCCACAATGCCAATACATATGTGGTTCTACACAAACTACTACAACAACTGGAACACTTCCGCCATGTAATCCAAATTGTGGATCTAACAGTCAACAATGCCAGTGCGGTACTTTCTATTGTTATTCTGGAAGTTATTGTTGTGCTTGGAGAAATTCATGTTCATTCCCACAATCTGTTTGCCAACAAGCTTGTTCTGGAACAACGACTATAACACCTAGTTCAACAGCTACAACCTCAAGATCTACAACTACTACTTCTATCCAATCAACTACAACAACTTCACGATCTACAACTACAACAACCACAACAACCAAATCCTGTACTGAGTTGGGAGGAATTTGTAGAGATACAGCTGAATGTCTTGCTGGAGAGAAAAAGATTTCTGGAACTTGTCCAATGGGCGAAATATGCTGCGCATCCGAAGAAGAAAAGTGTAAAAAAATACTTGACAGCGGCCCAAAATTGAGTAAAATAAACTTGGTTTTCTTTGCAGACAAGAAAAACAGCATGCCCAATTTTGAGTCAAATGTAGACACCGCTTACAGACGACTTCTTAGTTTTGACCCATTTAGCAAATATTCAGGGAAGTTCAATGTTTTTAGAATTGATGAAGATATGGACCTTGGATGTGAAATGGAAGAAGACGACTGCCCCAGATGCGACTTTGATAAAATTTGGACTACTATTGTGGGGTATTGCAGTCTAACAAAGTATGCTATTGTTTTTGTTGATGCGAGTAAATTTCAAGGCGGTTGTCACGGCTATGTTCTGAGAACTGGCGACAACGCCCTTTTCATGGTGCTAAGCTCTGACTACCCAAACTCCATAGTTCACGAGTTTGGGCATTACTTTGGCGGTTTGGCAGATGAATACATAACAGGCAATACACCACGCCCTAGTGTCCCCAATTGTGATGTCTCAAATTGTCCAAAATGGTCTTCATGGTATAGCGGTTGCTATAAAGATTGTAGCACATCAGAATACTATAGACCTTCCGAAAAATGTAGAATGAATGCTGGACAGATGGGAGTAGATCAATTTTGCCCAGTTTGCTACGAACACTTGGACTCTTTGTTGGGAAGTTATAGTCTTCGTCTACCAACTTCTGACAAGATATATAACCTCCATCTCAACTATGACAACGGAATTTTGACACTTAAAGACATAACGTTTCATCGTGCTGTCCCAATAGACGCTTCCCCTCAGCCAACGAGCGGTTATAAAATATCAGAAACCTCATCACAGAACAATGTCTTATACACTTCTGTTTTCGAACCGCCTGTGGCAATCGATTATGACGCATTTGAAAAAGATACGACCTACCCTGTTGGAGGTGGCTCTTACAATTTGAGGGAAGTTGATTTTTCAGTGGCCGTACCATACCTTTCTAACTCCGCATCAATTAACATATACAATTCAGAGAACACCCAAGAGATGTCTATTGGTGTATCCAAATTTGAAACAAAACAATTGGCCATTTCAACCACAGACTGCCGCGTTGGGAAGAAGTGTTCCTCGAATGTTATAGGCAATTGTAAGGAAGGGTTGTGGATAGTATTAAATAAAGAAGGCAAACCACTACAAATTCCAGTAATACAAGATATTCCATCTTCTGCAGAGTTTACTCCTGCTAACACAGGTAAAGTTGATGTAATTTCTATCTGCTTCGAACCAAAAATAAATGTTCAAAAAACAACAATAGAAGTTGTATGAAAACACTAAATCCTTTAATTATTTCAATATTAAGAATTTAGATATAGTGAATATATGATTGATTCGAAGAAACTGACAGCTCTTTACTTGGAATTTTTCAAACAAAAAGATCATAAAATTATTCCTAATGCTCCGCTTATTCCTGAGGAAGATCCAACTGTTCTGTTTACAACAGCTGGCATGCATCCACTCATTCCATTTCTTTTAGGTCAACCCCATTCGCTTGGAAAAAGACTAACAAACTTACAAAAGTGTTTGCGAACTGATGACATAGATGAAGTTGGTGATGATTTTCATCTTACATTTTTTGAAATGTTGGGTAATTGGTCTCTTGGAGACTATTTTAAAAAAGAAGCTATTGAATGGAGTTTGGAATTTCTGACAGACAAAAAATGGTTAGGTTTAGACAAGAAAAGATTGTTCGTCACTGTTTTTGCTGGCGATAAAGATGCACCAAGAGATGAAGAGAGTGCTAAACTTTGGCAAAGTGCAGGAATACCGAAAGAAAGGATTTTTTATTTGTCAAAAGCAGATAACTGGTGGGGTCCTGCAGGTGAAACTGGCCCATGCGGTCCTGATACAGAAATGTATTATGATATTGGAAAAAAACCGTGTAGCAAAGATTGCAAGCCTGGTTGTTCATGCGGAAAATATTTTGAGATATGGAACGACGTGTTCATGCAATACAACAAAACTCCAGAAGGCAAGTACGAGTTGTTAAAACAAAAAAATGTTGACACTGGAATGGGGGTCGAAAGGACGATTGCCGTGTTGCAGAACAAGAAAAGTGTCTATGAGATAGAGGCGTTCAAGCCAATAGTGAACAAGATAAAGGAGATTTCAAAAATAAAAAATCCGGACGAGAGGCAGGAAAAATCCATCAGAATAATCGCCGATCACATTCGAGCTTCTGTTTTTATTCTGGCTGAAAACATCGAGCCCAGCAACAAAGACCGTGGCTACATATTGCGTAGGTTGATCAGGCGCTCTATGAGGCATGGAAAAATTCTTGGAATTGAACAAAAATTTCTAAGCAATCTTGCAGAAATTGTTATAGAAATGTACAAAGAAAGTTATTCCCAACTTCAAACAAATAGGAAATTTGTTGTTAATGAAATAGAGAAGGAAGAGGTAAGGTTCAGAAAAACACTTGATGAAGGGTTGAAAGCTTTCGAAAAGGAATTTAATACTCTTTGGATAAATTACCTAGAACCTGGCCCAGCACGTGTAGGTAAGTTTCAATTCTCCGGGAAAATAGCATTCCTGTTATATCAGTCATACGGATTTCCTATTGAACTAACTCGCGAATACCTCAAAGAGAAAATAATCGAGAAATGCGAAAAAGAAGGAATTAACCAAAATATTTCAGATTTGAAATTAATTGATGTAGATATGAAAGAGTTTGAAAAAGAGTTTGAAGAAGAATTCAAAAAACATCAGGAAATATCAAGAGTTGGTGCTGAAAAAAAATTCAAAGGTGGTTTGGCCGATGCATCTAAGCAAACAATCAAACTCCACACAGCAACGCATCTGCTCAATGAAGCATTGCGCAGAGTTTTAGGAAAAGAAATCGTTCAAAAAGGTTCGAATATCACTCCAGAAAGGTTGCGATTTGATTTCAACTTTAACAGAAAACTTACAGACGACGAGTTAAAGAAGGTTGAAAATCTTGTGAATGAAAAAATCAAAGAAGGTTTGCCTGTTGAGAGAGAGGAAATGACTCTGGCAGAAGCAAAAGCAATGGGTGCACAAGGATTATTTGAACATAAGTATGGCGAAAAGGTTTCTGTTTACATCATAGGAGATTTTTCTGTTGAAATTTGTGGCGGCCCGCATGCCAAGAACACAAAAGAACTTGGCGAGTTTAAAATAATGAAAGAAGAAGCAGTTGCTTCTGGAATAAGAAGAATAAAAGCAAGACTGTCTTAGAATAATTTACACTTTTTTCAAAGCGCAATCCACAGGTGGATTGAACATCAGATTGCACAAAGAATCAAACACAGCATCATTAGTTGCATTCACAAGTTCGTCACTCCCCCTCTGGCTCATGATGCTAACTTTTGGTGCATTGACATTGTTGTCAGTCAGCTCCTCAAGAATAATCACTCCAGCATTCTGGTTGGTCATATATTCTAGATATGTCTTCTGCTCTTGGCAACCATTGCATAAAGCATTATAATAAAATTTTACGATCGTCCTTCCCTTTGACATAGCAAAAGTTTCCACATTTTCCGCCAATTCTCCATAAACTATGTTTGTGCTGGGCAAGCTCACCTCTTCCTTATTTTTCCCGATACTAAAACCACTACCACTAAGTAAAGTATAAGCAATAGTGGATCCGAACATAAGGAATATAAAAAACAAGCCAACTACGGCTGATGTTCTATTTTTCATAAAATTTCTATAACAATTTATCTATTTAAAACAAATCTCTAATTAATGGTGCTTGAACGTTTGGTTTCTATAAGAGATGCTTTGAGAAATCCTTGGTGGATGTTTTTAACAGGCGGGATAGTTTCTGTCGTCTGTTTGTTCATCTCTTATCTTGTCTTTCAAACTTCTGTAGGTTTGATTTCCTCTCTTTTTGTTACGATAGCAATGACACCCTTCATGATTAGATTAACTATATACGATGAAACAAAAGAAGAAGAGGAGGTAAATTTTGGTGAGATGAACTTTCTCCAGAGGCATAAAGACATTATAAAAATCTACAGTGCTTTCTTCGCGGGCATGATCTTAAGTCTATCACTCCTTTACCTATCCCTACCAGAAAACTTTTCCCAGAAAATCTTTCAGGATCAAACAAACGAGATATATTCTATAAGAGGTAACTTCATTTCCTTCGAAACTTTTGAAAAAATCGTAACAAACAATATTGGTGTTTTGTTTTTATCATTTCTTTTTTCCTTTATTTTTGGTGCAGGTGCAATCTTCATTCTTTCTTGGAATGCAACTGTTCTAGCAACAGCAATCGGCATGGTAGCAAAAGGATATGGCGGAATAAAAGGTTTGCCCGTAGCGACTTTGATGTTCTTCCCTCATGGAAGCTTAGAAATCTTAGCCTACTTCATAGGAGGAATTGCAGGCGGCCTTGTATCAGCAGTAATAAGCAAAAGACATTCGAAAAATTTCTGGTTCGTCATAAAAGATGGCTCTTTACTTCTGATGATTTCAGTCGTACTACTGATCGCTGCTGGTATTATAGAAACCGTTACAATACAATTGCGATGAAAACTACTCTAAGTAAATTCCAACTTTTCCATATTTGGCTTTGCTCGCCTTGTTCTGCGGATCATATCTCTTTTTATCTGAAGTTTTAAAAACTGAAACTTTCTTGAAGCCAAACTGCTTTCTTATGAACTCTTCTCCCTGTTTTATATGATTAAATTCCTTGTCAGTCACAGCATACAAGTAAGCATTCTTCTTCTTTCCAGCAATTTTTATTATATTTCTTAAATCCTCTATGCTCTTCTTGAAAATTTCTTCAACTTCAATCGCATTCTTATCAATCTTCTTCTCATCAAACTTAGGCCATTCAGCAACAGAGACAAAGCCTTTACCTCCACTCTTTTCCCAGAATTCTTCAGCCATGTGCGGGACAAGAGGAGAAATTATCTTGATTATTGTCTGCAAACCCTCTGACAAAACTTTTCTGTTGCAATTTTTAAAACCATCAACTCTATCCACATACCACTTCAAATCATTTATCGAACTGAATAAAGCATGTTGAGCAGCGCTTCTAAACTTCATCTGCTCATAGCTTTCAGTTGCATTCTTGATGTGTTCTTGTACTCTGCTCTGCAAGAACAGATCAATCATACCTAAATTTTTTCTTTTTGCTTTCTTAAAGTTAGCCACGGCATCAAACAATGTCTGCAACTTTGCCTTGTATCCAATAAGACTTTCATCTCTCCAATCAGCATCATTCAACTCTTCATTTGAAGCTGCAATATTAATTCTAACCAGGTCAGCTCCAACAACTTCAACCAAATTCTTCAATGGTATGGCATTCCCCAAAGATTTGCTCATCTTAGTTCCATGCACATTTACAAAACCATTCACAGCAATGATTTTTGGCCAATACTTGGGGTCATTCCAAATAGCCGTGTGATGGAACAAGTAAAATGTCAAATGATTCTGCACAAGATCCTTTCCGGAAGTTCTAAGATCAACCGGATAGAAATAATTGAATTCCTCATGCATCTCTTTCAAAACTTTTTCATTCAGCTTTGCTTTTTTGGCCAAGTGTTTGGAATCTCCTGTCCCAAGAAATATGTAATTTAAAACTTCATCAGTTAGTTTTTCAGCATCAATCTTCTTCTCATTTATAATTCTTGCAATAGTGTAATACGCCATGTAGATTGTTGAATCACTTAAAGTTTCAATCTTCCAACTCTTGTCCCAAGGCAGTGGTGTTCCCAAACCAGTCTTTCTTGTGCAAGCCTTTTCTTTCAACCAATCAACCGTATTTAAAAACTGTGAACGAATTTCCTCTGGTAAGAACTTCATTTGTCTGATGCATTCTTTCACCTTATCTTTCCATTCTTGATCAGAAAATTTCAAGAACCACTGATTCTCCAAAATCTTCACACGACATTTAGTCGTGCATCTGCAAACCACTTCAGCAGTGCACTCCCACATTATATCTGTAATTTTCTTTTCAACAAATTCTCTAATCAATTCATTCTTGATTTCTGAAACTTTTCTTCCAGCATAAGGAGTATTATCCTTTAAAACACCTGTATGAAATTCTTTTTTGTAAAGCAGAGCAGTGGCTTCATCCAGCTTTTCTTTCTCAGTTTGATCTTTTATGTTCATTCTCTGGCAAATCTCGATCGCCGGCTGCTCTCCAAACCCTTCTGTCTTGATCAATGAGATCGGTTTTATATTCTTCACAACAAGATGATCAAGTTCAAATTTCTTTAACTGCTCTTCATCTTTCTGCAAATCAACCAATCCTATCCAATCATACGGAGCATGCGAAGGAACTGACATGACCATTCCTGTTGCTGCAGAAGGATCAACAAAACTAGCTGGTAAAATAAGTATCTTGTCTTTCACCACAGGATTTTCAACAAACCTTCCTACAAGTTCTCTTCCAGAAATTTCCTGAAGAACTTCTATTTCCTTTAGCTGGTCTTTTAACTTTTCTGCAGCTTCTTTGCTTATGATCCAAGTCTCTCCACCAACCTTTGCTCCGACATATTTAACTTCTGGATTGACCCAAAGGTTCGTAACACCATAAATTGTTTCAGGTCTTAGAGTTCCACAAGGAATTATTTCTCCTGAATCTAGTTTGAACTTAATCAACACATATTCTATTGGACTTTCTCCTATTCCTTTCAACCTGTCATGATCTCCTGTCGGGCTTTGGCAATTGGGGCACCATATGACTGGGTGAGTGCCTTGGATGACATATCCTTTTTTTCTAAGAGAATTATATTGCCATTCGATGAATCTAGAATACTGCGGTGTCATCGTTGTTGTGATGAATGTTCTTCTCCAATCAACTGAATATCCAACCATCTTCAAAACTTCAATCCATTCGCTTTTCCAATATTTTGCCGTGAACTCAGGACCGTTCTTCACAAAATTTTTTATATCTTGATCAGTCGCACCGTACAGTTTGAAAGTTTCAATCTGTGTTCTGTCATTCTTTTTTAACCTTTCTATGGTTCCAAACACAGTTTCTCCTGTTGCATGAAAGCCTTGAGGGAATAAAACATTGAAGCCTTGCATTCTTTTGAATCTTGCATAAATGTCAGCCCTAAAAAAGCTAAAAGCATGTCCTACATGCGGGGAGCCATTAACATAAGGATAAGGAAACGTGATGAAGAATTTCTTTTTCTTTTTATCAACATTAGCTTCAAAGAGTTTGGCTTTCTCCCATTTTCTCTGCCACTTCTTGTCTATTTTTTGTAAATTAATTTTTTTCATCCAAACACCTTTTCTATATTAAGAAATAGAATCGGGCGTAACTTAAAGTAGAAGTAGACTGAACAAAAGGAATTCACCCATTCATCTCACTAATTAAATTTTAGAAAATAGCTATTTAAATCTTTTATTTTAAAAGATGATTATAAATTATCTGTGGTCTTTTTAAAAATACTATTGCAAGAATGACAGCTATAGCAATTATCAAGAACAAAAGAGCTAGAAAAAGATTTGTCTTATTTAAGAATCGAGAGGATATTACTTTCACCAGCCTTTTCTATAGTAGCTGTTGCATATTGAACTGAAGGCAAGCCAAATGTCCCCATTCTCATTATTTCTGTGCTTACCTGTGTGAAGAGTGCCGCGGTTATTAAAGGATAGACCATGAAGAATACGAGAAAACTAAGTATTAGTGCAACCACTATTTTTGCATCCGAAATTTTGTAAGTTGTTCCTATGGAAAATCCGTACAGCAAATATTTCCAAATTATCGTCATCAATATATAACCAAACAAAGGAACCATAAGCATTGATGCAACGGGAGACAAATTTATGAAAGGCAATATCAGAATTGGAAATATTGAAACAATTTGTGAAATTGATAATAAAGTAAATATTGTTGAAAAGCTGCCAGAACCTTTGTGGACATACTTGGAAACTCCATGGAAAGCCAAACTCAAAATGATTATTTCAACAAATGCTAAAGCCATTGAGATCAGATAGCTTCCTATTCCTGGATAACTTAAAAGCGGCAACGGGCTGACGCCAATTAAGATTGGTATAAGACTTCCCACCCAGTAATTCTCTCCTATCACACTCAAAAACACATAAAAAAATCCCAATACAAAAGTCTGAACAAACACAAAAAATAAGAACCCGTCAAGGAAAGACGGTTTAGATTTTTCTATATTTGAAAAAGTCTGAACCGGCGAACTAATTACTCTAGCTATGTCTCCTATTCCCATGGTCTTTTCCTCATCAATCCCTTTACTTGAATAACTACCCCAAACACTATCAGTATGGTTATTATTCCGATCAAAGCAGAATTTCTGAGAACCCAGACAGAGAACTGGTTTAGATAAATTTCTAATGTCGACATCTTGTTCATATTCACATTAAGATCTTCATTCGGTCTTGAATCAACAAACTTCCATCTGTAATAATTGTAGCTATCGTCATAAGCATCATCTCTTCCTTTCAGGTTAGAATAACTTAAAGAAAAATCTTTTGGCAGTTTTATATATAGAGCCGTGTAAGAAATGTTTCCAGGCCATGTCTTTCCTGTCCCCAAAGGATAATAATAATTGAAATTATCTCTGCTCACGTCCTCAATCCATTTCACTGTCACCCTTTTTGTTTCATACGGTCTTACCTTTAATTCAAGAACATACGCATCGTCTTGCAAGTAAGATTTGACAACTTCATCAAATTCTGAAGCGCCAGCAAAGCTTATAACTTTCAGGTTTTCAAGATTAGAAGATCCAGACAAGGATTGGCCAGAAATCAAATCAGCAACCTTTCCCTTGAAATCAGCATTCACATCTGTAGAAACCTGTGTTTGAGTGACTTGATTTTTTACAGTATTTTCCACACCTTTTGCATATTCAGCCAAAGCAGGAGCTTCAGTAGAACTTAAAAGTCTACCACCATAATAACCGTACCAAATGGTTTTCTTTTCGAACGGTACATCCAAGCTCCAAATGTCTAACCCATAACCGCCAACTTCTATGGATTTGGGCTTTGTTCTGAATGGAATGATTATTTTTACTGTGTCAGATGCTTCACTGCTTTCTAAATAAACTCTATTCAGACTAAATGCTCTATTGGGGGCATTGGTTTCTATTTTAACAGTGTTATATTCGCCTGGTTTAAAGTATGATGAGACGTTGACAAAATGGGGATTGGAAACATCTTCATTAACAACAAACGTGCAGTAAGTTTGCCCATCACCTCTATAGGGTGCAATCATTTTTTCTTCAGCAACATTGAGTTTTTCTGATTGCGTATATAGATAAACAACATTGCTGTTTATTGTAACTTTCACAGGCCAGTTGTTCTCTGCTCCATATGGATAATTTGTGAAATCGTATGAGTTGATGCAGAGATTTGTTGGATTAAAACTTGAAGGCAGTGAGAATGTTTTCAACCAAAAAGTATTGTCGTAATTGTTTATGTAAACATTCTGCTCTAAAAGCGGGAACACATTTTCAGGTGTATTTTTTACTCCAAGATCCAAAGTTGTAGTGATCTTACCGTCACCATATTCTACCAAAACAATCTGATGATCTTCAGCTATGTATGGCCTTGGAGGCCAGGGAATACCATCGGCTTTAACAAAAGGAACTAACAAACTGAAAGCAAGGACTGAAAGCAAAACAATCGAAGATTTTCTCATGCTACCTAAATTAATTTTTGATTTTTTCCATATATAAAAGACAATTCCTGCTATTCCTATGGCCATTAGTATGAATGGAAGATAGTTGAAAACTTGATTTTGGATTAGAGCAAGATTGTCTGCTGCACCAAGCGTTTCATTTTCAACTGAAGGGGCTGCTTTTTCTGCAAGATAAAAGCCCTGTTGAACGTATGGTTGAATAAAAGTAAACATTCCACCGAGCAAAGCTAAGATTGAAATTGATAGAACTATTACCAATCTTCTTGACTTGCTAGAAACTATTCCTTTTCCTCTCTCTGTTAAAGTGTAGAAAACCCATTTCTTTCCTGGTTGCTCTATTTTCTTAACTAAACCAGCTTTTGTTAAAATCTCTAAGTGTTCAACAACTGTAGCATCACTTTTCTTCAACTTCTCACTTAAGTGAGAGGGTGTTCTGGCACCCTCTGACAGTATTTTTAGAATATCCATTCTAGTATCAACCGACAGAACCTTCAGAACTTCTCTATCAATTATTGTTATGGAATCTTCCATAGTTTGAAGTTGAAGAAGAAACTAAATAAGACTTTTGATTTTGTTAGGTTTTTGCCGAATGAAATAAGTTTAACTTTCAAACTTCTTTTTTATGCTCTCAAAAAATTTTTTACCTTCTTCTGTTATTTCTAGCTCTCTATATTTTCTTTTACCTATATCAATTTCGTACATTTTTATAAACCCAAAAATTTCCAAATCTTCCGCATTCTGGAGCATTGTTTGTAAACTTGTGTTTATTTTTTTTCTTATTTGCTCTACATTAATTCTTTTTTCACTTAGCAATTTCAAAATGAGATATCTTATTTCATCAGTCGATCTTTTCATAATATAATATAATAGAAAAATATTAATATTAAATGTTACATATAATATTATATGTTAAATATGAGTAGTGTTACCTTAGTAACTAGAGAAAAGTTTATTGATACTTATGGAAATAAAAAGCTTGGAGAATTTTATGCTAAAAAATACTCATACCTATTTCCATTTAATGCAACGCCAACTCTTTCAGCAATAACGGGTGACATTACTGGTGATGGGCATTTTGGTAAAGGCATCATTCAATTCATTTCTAAAAAAAGAAAGCGGGTGTTAATGTTTGCTGAGGACTTCTATAGAATATTCAAATATAAAACACAAATTAGAAAATCTCCAAGTAATCCCAATGTTTGGGAATGTATCATCGGCGGTAATACAATTTGTAGATTCTTTAAACTGATTGAGGTTCCATTTGGAAACAAGACAAACAATTCTTTTTTAATACCTTATTGGATATTAAATGGCAGTGATGAAATAAAGAAAAAATATTTACAGAGGTTATTTGATTGTGAAGGATCTATAACTTTTCAAAAAAACAAGAGGGCATTAATTAAATTTTGTATGTTTAAAGAAATGGGAAAAAAAGAAAATCTTCAAAATTTTTTAAATCAATTAAGAGGATTACTTCAGTCGTTTGACATAAATACAACTAATGTATTTCAAAACACAAGAACTAATTTGAGAAAAGATGGTAGCAAAAGCATTTGTTTAGGATTTGAAATTCAGGGCAACTCCAAAAACTATATGAACATATTAAATTTTTACAAAAAAATTAATTTCGAGAGTACTATAAAAAGTGAAAAACTTAAAAAATATTTAGGATATATTATAAAAGCCTCTGATGACCAATGCCCTTGTAGTGATACGGGGAAAGCTCAGCTTGGATAGAGCGGCTGCCTTCTAAGCAGATGGTCGAGGGTTCGAATCCCTCCAGGGGCACATTAATGCATCATGCTTTTGGTGAATATGCTCACTTTGGAAAAGAAGGAATTGGAGAAGATACCGACACCTTACTTTAAACAAATGAAGAAATTTCTGGAAAATAAAAGAATTTAAAGAGGTTTTTCATCTCTTGTAGCATACCAAATGCCAAAATAGCCTACAAGCAAGGAAATAGAACCAATTCCAATAAAGGTAAGATAAGTTTGAAGGTCTACTGCTTTGTCAAGAGAAAGATTAAAAAAATAACTTACCATAGCACCTCCATAGATACCACAACCAAGCTTTGTAAGTGCATCGCCCATTGCCCACAGTTTGAAATGTTTTTTCATAATTAAAATCTTGAAAAATTGGGTATATAAGAGTATCCCCTGGGTTGCTGTTGAAAGCAGAATTTTGTGAAGTTTATAGTTACACTATGGTGAATTATAACAACAACAATCACCCAAATGTCCTTTGGGTTGATTCATAAACATTTCCAAACATTCTCCCCAATCTACAACACCCCTGACTCCTCCTTCACCACAACGTAAATAAATACCATCGCCTTGAACACATTTCCCACTCGAATAACCTTTTTGTTTGCACCTATAATCACATGTATTCATAGTTTGATTTTTGTTAAAACAACAGCAACCACCTTTAATTGACTTACAATCACCTTCAAGAATGTCATATAAAAATCCACCTCTACAATCTACTGCGATTCCAGTAAAGCTTGCTGTATCATAGCCTTCTACACATTCTCCTCTATCATAATTCTTTTCCTTACATTTTTGGTCGCATGGCTTATTAGCTTCAGCTTGTTGTTGAGCAACACGCTGAGGTACATCTACAGTAAGACCATACTGTAAAATAAAAGATATAATTCCTACAGCGACTAGAAGAATTGAAAGCAAAATTAAATTCATTTTCACACTATAAGGTGTCATTTGATTCATAATTAAAGTCTATTTTAATTAAATTAAAAAGCTTCTCAAAAGGAATGTTTCAAATAAAAGGTTGTCGGCATTATATAAAATTGTATGAAACTGATATATGCAAAGCTTTGGTTGAAAAAATACATAAAATATAATTATGATAAATTTGACGAAAAAACATTCAATCGTAAATTGAAGTGGGCTATAGTAAATCTTTCTCATAGAGTATACAAGTCACATGGATTAAGGGGTCATGGTGGCAGGCAAAATATAAGAAAAATACTTTGGAATTATAGTAAACAAGAATTGAAGCAATATCGTCCATCTATAACAAGCAAAATAATAAGTTATCTAAAAAAAGTTATTATGGGTAGATGAAATTTTTGTGATTCAAAAAAATCTTGGCAACCCATCTCTATAGCTGCCATGGGAAGTCTAATCTCAACATCGATAATGGGTTGATTCAAAATAAACCAAATTCCCAGTACGATAAAAATCAATATAATCCATTCTTTAAGACTCATAATTAAACCTTATCTTTTTTTCTTCTTTTGTATAGCATTACTAAGGAAATTATTAACATTCCATAAATCACAGAAGTTAGAATAATTTGTGGAACTAACCCATGTCTCCTAATTGTATATATATCTTGTTTTGAAACGTCTTCCCATACCTTTCCTATGTCTGTTTTACCTGTGCTAACAAATTGTTTCATAGCTTCAAAACTCGTAATTGCTACAGGAGAAATTCTCAATATTCTTGAGATACTACCTAACACACCCTGTTCGGAATATGTTCTTTGAAGCTCTGATTTAATGTATTCAATTTCACTTGGTGAATAGCCAACTGTTTCAGTAACATCTACTTTTTCATCACCATAAAGAGTTGGAATTATTGTATATTTGCTAAAAGTTTCCTTATCAAATCCCCCAGCCGTTCCAGTTACATTATATATCGTTTGTGTATATTCTTCTTCCCCTTTAACTATAAAGAGATTTAATAAAAAAAATAGAATCATAGCTAAAAAGATAAAACAACTTTCTAATTCTTTTTCCATCCTTAACATGCTATCTAATTAAACCTTATTTAAAATTATAAAACTTTCTTTTTTCTTTTCTTCTCATATTTTTATTAGATCTATCAAAAGATCTTCTTGGTGAAAAATATCTCTTTTCTGGCATAATTAGACTTTGTTTTAATTAAATTAAAAAGCTTGTTTGAAAAAGCCAAAATGAGTAAACCGACCTTCTAAAGTTTTTATCTACTTAGTAAAAAACTTCTAATGATGTGGGTCATTTGGCAGAGACTGTTTAGAAAGAATAGGATTTTAATTTTCTTGGAATTCCTTGCGGGAGGTGTGATTTGAATCTGTCATAAAATATTTCTCAGCAATTTTTTAACTCTTATATAAGGGATTAAAAACATTGAAATTGAAAAAATCCATGAAACCAAAATAGACCATAGTATATAAAATAAAAGTTGGTCATGCGGAACAAATGTATATAAAATCAAAATAGAAATTGAAGAAAAAGAACTAATGAGTATGCTATTAAAAACTAAAGTTTGTGTAAGAAATTTAAGATAGAAGGGTTTTGGCAAATTTATAGATAAATAAGAGGGTATGCCACCAGTTATGAAAGAATATTTATTGTAAATTTTCAAATATTCGAGGAAACCTTTCGAATTATTAATTTTTTCAAATATAGAAAATGCCTTTTCACCAATTAAATCTTTATAACATTTTTTATGAAAGATCAGTATGGACCATCTATTTTCTTTGTCAAAAGCAGTAGTATGAGCTGCAATTAAATCATTTTCAGAGGAAATATTTTGATTGCATTTATGACATTTTATCATACAATTAACTTTTAGTTATGAAATAATATAACTTTAGAATTTCATGCGGGAGGTGGGATTTGAACCCCCGAAGGAATGGGATTTTAACTTATTTCCAAACATAATTTTATTATGTTGCTAAAAGTAATTATATTTAGAACTTTGACACTAACAATTTACCCAAGTTTGTTTTCACTCACGGGGCAAGAATTTTTTTCTAATTTCATCTCCCGCATATATTAATTATTGAGGAAAAATTGAATGAATAATGCTTTGAATAAAATTAATCGCGTATGTTATTGCACTCGGATAGAAAAAATATATAAGCGCTATCACTACGATTATACCTATTAGCCAAGCGAGCTTGCTCATGATAAATAAATTATTTTATGATATTAAAATATCTTTCCAAGCGAAAGAGAAATTCCAGATTTTACGCATTTAATTACAAAAAACAAATATTATCTAGGTGAAAAAAATGCCAAGAAAAGTAGAATCTGCTGATATGGAAAAATGGCACAAACACAGAGGGAAAGGGCTGATATCATTGGGAGTGCTGGTCTTTGTCATCGGATTGTTGAGATACTATGCGTTTAGCTGGCCCATGATACTAATGATAGCAGGAATTTTAATGATACTCAAAGGGCTTTTCATTAAGATGAAATAAAAAAACAATAAAGCCTTGCTCTGAGCTCTTGGAAATTTAGTGTAGAAAACATTATCAATATAATTATTGTTTTTATAGAACCTGTTTAAATCCTTTTCTGCTTATAATAGAATTGTGATTGAATGAGGGATAGAGAGGAAACATTTGTCTTTGGCCCTAAAGAATTTTTGTCACAGGAGCTTGTTGATACACGAATGGACTTTCTAGTTCAAAGAATGAACTCGCTAGAGGACAAGGTAAACAAAATATCAGAAATGTTAACAGAACTTTTGGAAAGAGTCAAACCTTCTGAAAATATTCTGGAAGTAAAATCCCAGAGAGCATACGGATTCGAACCTGAAGACAGAGTCGACTGAATTCAAGAAATAGTCCTTATTTTAATCAAATACTCTATCAAAAATCCTAAACTTATAGTCAAATTCAAGAATGATAAAAACATCATTGTCAAAAATCTTGATCTATACAAATTAAATAATTCCTCTGAAACAGGAAGAATATTAATAAAATTAACAGCAGTAATAGATATGCCTAAATAAAGACTTGATATAATCAAACACAAAATAAAAATAAATGCTTGGTTTGATGTGAACTTGAAAACTTTCGGTCTTTTAAATAAATCCATTAATTTTAACTTCATTTTAGAAATATAAATCTATATTAATCTTAAAAACTTCAAAATTAATTACAGATTGATTGCATGACAAGAGTTATAACTGTCATAGGAGGCAAGGGCGGCATAGGGAAAACTACTCTAACTTCTAATCTTGCTACAACACTATCCCAGTTAGGAAATGATGTTGTTGCCGTGGATGCGAATTTAACAACTCCTAATCTAGGATTACATCTAGGAATGCATTTAGCCCCGAACACTTTGCATGATGTTTTGAAAGGAGAATCAAAATTATCAAATGCAATGTATCCTCATGAATTAGGTTTTAAAGTCATTCCTGGAAGCATGTCTGTTGAAGATTTAGAAGGTGTGGACGCTGGAAAGCTGCCAGAAGTGACATTAAGTTTGCTTGGAAAATCTGATTTTATTATTTATGACTCCGCAGCTGGATTGGGAAGGGAGGCTTTGAGCTCTATCTCAGCAGCAGATGAAATTTTAGTTATAACAAATCCTGACTTGCCTTCTGTGACTGATGCATTAAAAACCGTGAAAATTGCTGAGAGCCTGCACAAGAGAATTCTTGGAGTTGTTGTGAATAAAGTAAGAAAGAAAGGATATGAACTGACAAGAGAAGAGGTTTCTGAGATGATTGGTTATCCTGTTCTTGTTGAAATCCCTGAAGATAAGAAAGTTGCTGAGGCAATAGCAGCCAAGCAACCAATCGTAGCTTTTGAACCAAACTCACCGGCTGCAGTAGAAATGAAGAAACTAGCTTATTCTTTATGCGGTAAATCAGTTGAACAAAGGATCAAGCCAAGATTTGGAATTCTGGAAAGACTAGTCAAATGGATGAGCGGATAAATTTTACGAGAAAAGATAGTATGAAGCTGAACAAAAAATCGATATTAGAAAAAACAGTTCTGCTTTTAGTCTATGTCATTCTCATTAGCCTTATGGATTATTACGTCGTCATGCTGCTTGCTCTAGACAGAATGCCTGCCTCTTTAATTTACCAGATATTTCTTTCAATGACAGGCTTCTGGGCCGCTTTAATTTATTTGTTGGTAACAAAGAATCCAAGGAAAGCTCTTTCTTTAATCCCGGTTTTTGCCGTAGGAAAATTTTTAACAGAGCATGTTTTTTTCATCTGGGTAGACTTGTTGGGAGACCCAAGAAATTTCTATACATGGTATACTCACAATCCTTTGAATCCTAATGGAAAGTGGGGATACAACTGGACTGTTCTAGGAATGGAAGGGAATGTTTTAACTCTTGCCCTATCAATAATTATTTACTATGTTCCTGGTTATTTCATCTGTAGATGGATGGTAAACAGATATTACAGCAGAAAAAGCAAATGAGACTATGTCTATCAAATCAAATTTGGGAATAACAAATTAAGTATTCTAAAACAATCTAATTTTATGGAAAAGGAAGAAGAACACAGACTATACTTTGTAGTAAGGTCGTGGATAACACTTTATATAAGTGCTCTAATGCTTTTTGGATCAGTCCTTATTTTAGGAAGCATCAATTTTGTCCAGACGCTTCTGATAAGCACTCTTGGTTTCTTTGTTTCTCTAGCCCTTTCGAGACTGTTTGACAAACAAATAGAAAAAATTGTTAAAAAAGTTTTGAACTTCTTGGACAAACATGAAAAAACAAAAAATTTAATTGTGAAGCATTTCTAAATTAATTTCGAAAGCAGCTACAGGCATCTCTAGTTTCCAGTTCTTAAGAACCATCGGATGCAACTCTCCAATGAACCCAATTGGTTTGTTTTTGACTAAAATTTCCGCAACTCTTCCTTCAATAAAGCTTCCATGCTTCTTCTTTCTTAATTTATACTTGACTTTTAGTGAAGAGAGAAAAGCATCTAAAACTGTAGCAATGTCTTCATAACCAACCTTTGAATCAGAAACAGCTGTCGCAATTTTTCTAACATCCTTTGTCTTGGTTTCTTGTTTCTCGTCTATTAGAACAACATCTCCAATTTCAAAAATTTTCTGTGGATATTCCACATGTTGGTTGTTTGAAAAGAATTCCATCAAGCTTGGAAGCAGCCAACTCCTGAAAACATTCCAGTTGAGAGAAACAGGGTTTTCGATTTCGACTACGCCCCCTTCCTTTACATTCATTCTCTTGAACAAATGCTCTTTGTTTGTCAAAGTGTAGGAAAGAATTTCCTGAAAACCCAAACCAACCATCTTCTCAATCGCATTTTCGCTAAAAACTTCCATTTCATTTATTTTTCCTTTAGTTTTATGTTTTATTTCCAGAGGTTCAACGCAATTGTAGCAATAAGAAATTATTACATCTTCCGCCACGTCTCTTGGGTGCATAATGTCTTGCCTGTAAGCAGGATACAAAACTTCGATCCTCCTTCCTTTCAGCTTTGCTTCATATCTTGCTTGCTCTAGAAGTCTTATCATTTCTTTTGCTGGTAATTTCAATCCAGAAATTTTATTCACAAAATCTACGTCAACAACAATTTTTTTTGGCGTCAAATCTGGTGTGTAAATTGTTTTTTCAGGATAGACAACTTTCACACTTTCAACTTTAGCTCCTCTGTCAATTAGAGCAGCAGCTAAAACATTCAACGCAGGCATCAAGAACTTGAAATCAAAACCACTGCATTCAATGAAAACTTCTCTTGTGTTTTCAGTAACTTTTCCCGTATAATTCGAGTTGATGATCGGTGGTATCGACAAAACTTCTCCACCAGAGTCAATGAAAATCGGTATTTCTTTGAATCCCTCGACCAAATGACTAAACTCTTTTCCTTTTGGATGCTTCTCTAAAATTTCTTTTATGCTCATCTCTTCATCAAAATCCAAAGGAACAAACTTCTTATCAAGTGGAGCTGTTGTATATTTGATCGGTGATCTGATTATTGAAAGATTATATACACCTATAGCAACTTCCTTTCTTCCTCCTCCAAAAGTTTCGGCAACTTTTTCTTGCAGTTGAATCAATTGAGAAAGCACATTCTCATCTATTTTTAAATTTTTTGCAACCGCACAAACTGCCAATGGTCTGACCTTAGAAACCTTTTTATCAACTTCAACAACAACATCTGATTTTTCAATCTTATGTTTGGGTAATCCTCTTTCATTTGTCAATCTTCCTTTCAGCTCTCGAGCAATTCCTTCAGCCGACCACAAATCCGGTCTATTCGTGTCTTTCACTTCAACTTTCAGCAAATCTCCTTCAACAGCATCAACCTCTGCTTTTGCAAAATTCACGCACTGCTTCAATTCTTCTAGTGGTATATTCCTTCCAATCAACGAACACAGATCTGAATACGAAACATCTATCTTAGGCAATTTTATTCACCTTCTGACTTCTCAGCCATTGGAGGTTTTTTGAGAACAATTCTCTTATGTCATTAATTTTTAAAGCGCTCATAGCCAATCTATCAAACCCAAATCCCCAAGCGATCACAGGTTCTTTCACACCCAAGGGTTCAGTCAATTCAGGCCTAAATATTCCTGCGCCAGCCAATTCAACCCAGCCCAGCTTGGGATGTTTGCCTGAAATCTGTACTGATGGTTCTGTGAATGGATAATAATCTGGAAAGAACTTCACCTCTTTTATTCCAGCAATCTCATAGACAAATTCTTTCAACAGTCCTAACAAATGTCTGAAGTTCAAATCTTTTGCAACAACAATACCGCCAGTTTGAATGAATTCGACACCGTGTGAAGCATCGATCACATCTGGTCTATAACATCTAACCATGTTGAAATATCTTCCTGGGATTTTCACACCTTTTGCCAAATATCTTGGAGTTATAGCAGTATCATGCGCTCTCGGCATAAGTTGAGAAGCTTTTTTTGAGCTCCATTCATATTTCCATCCTGTAGAGCCAGTCTTCCATCCATTTTCATGGGCAGCTTTCACTTGTGAAACAATTTTTTTTGCTGGTAGAACACCAAACTTAGGATATTTTAGCGAATAACTAGAAGACCAGTTTCTTGCCGGATGATTCTGTGGCTGGAATAAAGCGTCAAAATTCCAAAATTCCATTTCTATCGTCGGTCCAATCATTTCTATAAAACCCATTTGAACCAGTTTTCTTCTCATCTGCATCAAGAAGCAATTGTAAGGTTGTCTTTTTCCTGGAGCGATTTTTTTTCTGTCCAATTTTTTTCTCACAATTCCTACATTAACTGCTTTGAACTTCTTGCCTTCCCACAAGCCAGTCACAAGAATATCATGTGTTAATTCATCAATTACATTTCCAGATTTTTTCAATTCTTCTTCTGTTTTTTTGTAAGTTTCACTGATTTTCTGAACCAAATTTCTTTCCATCAGGACGTTTAAAATTTCTCCTCCAACACTTTCGCTCTCATGAATTTTTCTTAATGCTTCTTCTTCAAGAGTTTCATGCGGAGGTTTCAAAAGTATCAATTCATCTCCTCTTTTGCTGATCCACTGCTTTTCCAAAGCCCACTTCAGAGCAATCGGGAAGTTCTTCACACTGGTGATCACTCTCCCAAGCTTTGCAGATTTTGTTGGAAAGCTGTCTAGCAATAGAACTAGATTCTTCTCAGGTAGGCCATTTTTCAAATATTCCTCTCCTTCTTCCGTCAGCTTATATTCAGCCATAAAATAAACTCCTTTTAATTAAATGGTTAACCTTAGGAATAATTAAAAGTTGAGAATTAGATCCTAAAATTGGCAGGGCATCACATTCACTTAACCATATTTATTTGCCCATCTTTAAATTCTTATCGAATGTTCTTCAGTTTTTTCGTTGGCTTTTTGGTTATCAATCTTAAATAATTTATTATATAATTCAAGTTTTCCAATTTACTTGCTTTCAATCTCCTCACAGACGAATAAACTATCATCTTGTCAGAAAACCCAATCTTTCCATGTTCTGCCAACCTAAATCCTAGGTCAAAATCTTCTAAACTTTTAAGATTTTTGAATCCTCCAACTTTCATGAAATATTTCTTCTTACAGGCAAAATTAGATCCAACAACAAAAGGTTTTATGTGAACAGCTATTCTTGCTAGATTTGTATAAGTTTCAAAAGTCGTATGGTCTACTAGTCTTTCATAGAACAAAGATTTTATCGGTCCCGTGACTCCTATTTTTCCATCTATACTTTTTTGTATGGTTTCTAACCAGTTAGATCTAGCAACACAATCAGCATCAATAAAAGCTAAAATATCATTCTTTGCAATTTTTGTTCCCATGTTTCTTGCATTGGCAACTCCAGAATTTTTCTTCAAATTCACAACCTTAACATACTTGGAAAATAACTTAGCTATATTCACCGTATGATCTTTGGAACCATCGTTCACTAAAATTATTTCTGCTTTCATCTTCCTTGCCTGTGGAATCAGAGAAGCTAAACATAAAGCAACATTTTTCTCTTCATTATAAGCAGGAATTATTACTGATATTTTTTTCATATCAATCTCTTAAAATAAATTTGTCAATCTGATCTCTTGCTTTTTCTCTTTTCTTCTGGTGTTCTTCAATGAATTTTATCGCCCGCTCAGCAAGGTCTTCTTTGTGTTCGCCAGCCAAAAGTTTTCCCGATCTTTCTGCATCAAATATTTCTTTCACTTTTCTATCATCTTGCTCGAAAAAGTAATAGTAGTATTGACAAACCGAACATATGTCAGGATTTCCGCCCAACTTTCTTTGCAGTTCGGCTGTGGCTTGCTGTCCTGTGAATGCATTTTTTATCTTTTTCTCAACAACTTCTGGAGAATCAGTAGTGAATATAGTTGAGCTAGGATCACTTGCAGACATCTTCCCCCCTCCAATCAAACCAGGTGTAAGTTTGCTATGTAAAACAGCAGGCTTGTAGTAACCAAGTTTAGGCAGAACATCTCGTGCGACTCTGAAGTGTGGGTCTTGATCAACGCCCAAGGGAATCAAACAAGGGACATTCTTTCCCTGAAAAACCGATTCCAAAAACGCAGGTACTGCTTGGATACTTGTGAAAAATATTTGACCAACATTTGATTCATTCTTGAACCCAAACACGGCTTTTGTTGTCGAAAATGTGATGTGCTTCGCTACCCTGATAGCTTGAGGATACAGAGTTTTGGAATATTCTGTATCAAGAAATATTTTAGTTTTTTTAGGATCAAATCCAACCGCAATTATATCTAGTATGTTTTCATATGCAAATTTTTTCACGTCTTCAACAGAAAGGTTTTCTTTAAACAAAAACTTCTCATCATCTGTTATTTGAAACAGCAGTTTAACATCAAATTTATCTTGCAACCATTTAGTAAATATCCAAGGAGTTAGATGGCCTAAATGAGTGTGACCAGAAGGTCCTCTACCCGTATACAAATAAAATTTGTTTCCTTTCTCATATTCATTCAACAGCCAATCAAAATCCCTGTGTGCAAAAATTATATTTCTTCTAATCAAATAATGCAGATCTTTAGTATGTTTTTTTAATCTTCCAATTAGAGGTTCTGACAAAGGTTGAATACCAAATTCTTTGATGAGCTTATTATAATCAACTTTGCCGCTTACTTCCCATGGTGTTACAACAAATCTATCTTCTTTCATATAAACTACCTATTTTCAATTTTCTTTTCTACTTTTATAATCTTTCTTTACAATTACCAAGCCAATTGAAGAATTATATCTATTTAAACCTTGAATATTAAAAAAGAGATTTAAGAACAGAAAAATATAATTTAAAATTCAGATGGTGAAACCATGACCTCATTCAAATTTGTAATTTCAGATCCAGAAACAAGAAAATCTTATCAATTAGAACTCGATCAAACCAAGGCTTCAGGTCTGATTGGCAAAAAGATTAATGACGATTTTGATGGTGACTTGTTGGGTTTGTCTGGCTATACTCTAAAGATTACAGGCGGTTCTGACAAAGATGGATTTCCCATGCACCATCTGGTTCAAGGTTCAGTAAGAAAAAGAGTCTTGCTCTCAGGTTTACCGGGATTTCACACAGAAAAAAAAGGTGAGAGAAAAAGAAAAACTGTGAGAGGAAACACTATTTCTGCTGACATAGCTCAAGTTAATGCGAAGGTTGTTAAGAAAGGAATCAAACCCCTTGAAGAAATTTTACCATCTAAACCCAAACCAAAAGAAGAAAAGAAGGAAGAAAAGAAAGAGGAAAAACAAAAAGAAGAGCCAAAGAAAGAAGTTGAAGAGAAACCTAAAGAAAAATCAGGAGGGGAGGAAACTAAAAAAGAAAGCTGAATTGGATCAAAAAACGATTCCTGAAATGAACATAGGCATGGTCGGACATTGGCGATGAACCAACCGAATACGTTGCCCATGGAAAAACAACCTTAGTCCATGCCCTCACATCAAAACTAACTCTAACCCATTCTGAGGAACTGAAAAGAGGCATCACCATACGCTTAGGTTATGCAGATGCTACTTTTTACAAATGCAAAAAATGTTCTGGACCAGAATGCTATACAACAAGTGAGAAATGTCCTAAGTGTTTTTCTGGATGTGAAATTTTAAGAACTGTTAGTTTTGTTGATGCTCCTGGTCATGAAACTCTTATGGCAACAGTTCTAACTGGTGCTAGCTTGATGGACGGCGCTTTATTGATTATTGCAGCAAATGAAAAGTGCCCTCAACCGCAAACACGCGAGCATTTGACTGCTCTGGAGGCTGTTGGAATAAAAAATGTCATAATAGTTCAGAACAAGATTGATTTGGTTTCTGAACAAAGAGCAATTGAGAGCTATAAAGAAATCAAGCAGTTCATCAAAGGAACTTTGATTGAAAACGCTCCGATAATTCCGGTTTCAGCTCAGCAAAGGATTAATCTTGACTTACTCATTCAGGCCATAGAAAAAAGCATGCCAACACCTCAAAGGGATGAGACAAAAGATTTGAAGATGTTGGTTGCAAGGACATTTGACATAAACAAACCTGGGCTCGAACCAAAAAAATTATGCGGGGGAGTTCTTGGAGGAGCAATCATTCAGGGAAAAATAAAACTTGGGGACGAGATTGAAATAAAACCTGGAATAAGAGTTGGGGCCAAGTACAGGCCACTAATTTCAAAAGCTGTTGGAATTCAAAAAGCTGGAGCAGACCTAGAAGAAGCTGGTCCAGGAGGTTTGCTCGGTGTCATGACAACTTTAGATCCTTTTTTGACAAAATCTGATACTTTGGTTGGAAATATTGTTGGCCTTCTGGGCAAATTGCCAGAAGTGAAAGAATCACTAACACTTGAAATTAAACTTTTGGAAAGGGTTGTTGGCTCTGAAGAATTGAAAGCAGTAGCTCCGATAAAACCAAATGAAGACATTTTGATTCACGTCGGCACTGCTAGATCAATAGGTGCAGTGACAAGCATGAAAAAAAACAAGATAGAAATCAAGCTTAAAATTCCTGTGTGCGTAGAAGAAAAAGAAAGAGTGGCGATATCTAGACAAATTGCTGGGAGATGGCGTCTAATTGGATTTGGAAATGTTGTCTAGTTTAGCATGCTGCGGATTTTTCAACTGCATTAGTCGGTCCAATTATTCTAACTTTGTGTATGCTTCCAGCTGCTCCGCCAGCAACAGCTATATCACAGTTTGCTGTTCCACTGGCAGCTATGCTACCAGTGCAAGTAGCAAGAGGGTATGAATTGCCATCAACTCTTGCACTTAATTCACTTATCGCAACCGGTGTTGACGGATCTAAATTCTTTATTGAAACATAATATCCAGGTGATGCTGCGCCAGCTCTACAACCTGTATCAATAACTTCTATAACTTTAGCTGTATGGCCCACTAACCAGCCTTGCATGATAGCATATGCCATACCAGCCAATGCAATTGTAATTACCAGCATGAGAATAGTTGCTATAACAGTAGATACTCCTTTCATTCTTCCACTAATTTCTTATTTAGTAAACAGTATATAAATAGGTTTATAAGGTAGGCATTTTTTATGAAAAAAATATTTTTGGACACAAACTTTTTGATAGATTTTATAAGATTTAAACCAGATTTAAAAGAAATTGATGATTTGGTGAACGATTCTTACAAACTGGTTGCATTGAATGTTGTGATGAAAGAATTAAAGAAAATCTCTGAATCTAAAACCAAAGGAAGCAATTATGCTAAAATTGCTCTTGAATTTGTAAAATCCAAACAAATAGAGATTTTAGAAACAACAGAAGAACATGCTGATGAATCTATACTTGCTCTATCAGATGAAAACACAATAGTTGCAACAGATGATGCTGAATTGAGGAAAAAGCTAAAAAGTCTTGGAATAAAAACAATTTATTTAAGAGCAAAAAAACATTTGGCCATGAGTTGAACACGATGAAACTTAGAAAATATATTTTTGCTGTGGTTTTTGTGAAAGACAAAAAAACAAAATTCTTGGTTTTCCACAGGATAAAAAACTGGAAAGGATGGGAATTACTGAAAGGCGGCTTGAAAGATGATGAGAATGAAGCTCAGTGTTTGAAAAGAGAGATTGTTGAGGAGACCGGAGCAAAAAAATATAAAATATTTAAAATAAAATATCGAATAAAATACAAGTGGCCAAGAAGTTACATAAAAGACCATCATAAATTTAGAGGAGCCGATGGAAAGCTCTACATGATTCAGTTGTTCAGCAAAAAGGTTAAAATTGATAAAACCGAGCACGATAAGTTCAAGTGGGTTGATAAGAAATATATTTTAAAATATCTAACCTATTTAAATCAAAGAAACGCTGTTAAATATGTTTTAAAAAATCATAAATTATAATAATTTGAACAGGAGATGAAACATGTACAAAATAATGGAAGTTGAGGAAAGGATAAGAGTTCCTCCAAAAAACTTGAGCATGAAAGTTAAGGATGCTGTCAAGCAAAGCATTGCGCAACAACTAGAAGGCACATTAGATTCTAGATTAGGTGTGATACTTGCTTGCATTTCTGTTGATGATGTTGCTGAAGGAAAAATCATTGCAGGCGATCCGGGAGTTCATTACAACACAAAGTTCAAGCTTTTGGTCTACAAACCTGAGGTGAATGAACTAACTTTCGGCGAGGTGATTGACAACACTGAATTCGGGGCATTCGTTCGGATAGGTCCCATGGACGGTTTGGTTCACATCTCCCAACTCATGGACGATTTTGTCAGTTTTGACAACAAAAACTCAGTTTTCTTAGGAAAAGAAAGCAAAAGAACTTTAAAAGAAGGAGATTTATTAAGGGCAAGAATAATTGCTGTTTCTTTTGGTAAGGAAGAGAATAAGATTGGCTTGACCATGAGGCAGAGCGGCTTAGGCAGCCTCACATGGCTGGCAGATGAGAAAAAGAAACAGAAGAAAGTTACAACAAAAGAGTGATCGAATGGCAAAAAAAACACAAGTTTGCAGAAACTGTAGGAGATTTACCACAGAATCAGTATGTCCAGTTTGCAAATCAACAAATCTTTCGACAAGCTGGAAAGGTCTTGTAGTAATTCTTAAGACAGACAGTGAGCTTGCAAAAGCTTTGAATGTCAGCGAACCGGGCAAGTATGCCCTGTATGTGGGTTGATTGAATGGACTTGAAAATTCTTGAAGAAAAAGACAATAAGCTTTTAGGAAGGAAAGAACTGATGCTCGAGCTAAAGCATCCATCAGCTTCAACGCCGAAAAAACAAGATTTGATTAAAGAGCTGGCAGCAAAATACTCTGTTCCTGAAGAGCATGTGGTGATAGATTTTATTTTTACGAAAAAGGGTTTGGCAGAATCTAAAGCAAAAGTGAAAATCTATAAAGAAAAGCCAAAGGTGAAAGAGAAAAAGGTGAAAGAGAAGAAGGAGGAGAAAAGTGAAGCACAAACCAGTGAAACAAAGTGATCTTCTAAAAGTAAAAGAAGGCAAGATTGAAAGAAAGAAAAATTGTCCTAGGTGTGGCGAGGGTACATTTCTAGCCGAGCATAAAGACAGATTCTATTGCGGGTTATGCAAGTATACGGAATGGAAGAAAGTTGAAAAGTAAATTTATTTCATATAATCTTTTGGGCGTTTTTCAATAGCTTCAATATAAGAACTTGGAACTTCTGATAGTGTGCACCACTTTGTTAAAATCCAACCAATCTTTTCTTTTTTATCGATGCCATAAGCAGCTAGCCTGAAGGCGTTTAGAGGATTCTCAAGACTTTTTCTTGACTTCTGAACTTCAACATGAAAAACTTCTTTAGCAAATTTATTTGAGCATCTGGGAAAATAGAAGCCATAGAAAATATATCCACCTACTTGCATTTCCGTTATAAGTTCATTATCAACAGTTACTATTGGGCTAATACCGCATGGAAGATCAGATGAACCGTATGCTGATCTAGCCAACAGTCTTTTTCCAAAATTAAATAATCTTTTGTTTTTGGCCATAAAATGAAGTAAAAATTTAAAGATTTAAACCCCATTCACAACTTGTGCGGGAGGTGGGATTTGAACCCACTGAGACAGATTTCATAATTAATTTAAATTTGTTCCTTGAGATAGGGTATGGACAGTCCCCAGAAATGATACAAATAGTTTGGATTGGTATGGAGGTATAGGAGATGGACCAGCTTTGAGTCCACAATCATATAAAATCAATACTTCATATCCAAATATAGTCTTACTGGAACTATGCACACCACACCCAAGACAATTAAATCCACAACCATCTTGTACTTGATACCATTTTTTACTAAAATCATCAAGTACTTTTTGTTCTGCAAAATCTTTTGTTACCCAAGGTGACCAAGCAAATATTAAAATAACTATCAATAAAACAACTATCAAAATCCATTTTTCTTTCATAATAATCTAAGTAAATCTTGTTTTACACCAGTTAAATAATTTTTACTTTTTATTAGGCTAATGCCAAATTAAAAAATCCCACAAATATAATTAGCTTGTGCGAGAGATGGGATTTGAACCCGCGCACAAGGTAAGAAATCGTCGCACATATTATCTAAAACAATTCTAAAACTTCTATAATTCTGTTTATTTCCGGTCCTGTGGAGCTTTCACCAATTGCTACTCCTGAACTGTTTGCAAAGCAGCAACTACCAACAAAAGGCGAGCCAAAATTTGCAGTTCCTATGTCTGTTTGAACCTTAAGAATTTCTCCAATCTTTTTCACCTCTCCCTCGCTTGTATCTCTATGAACAATACACCCTTTGTTGCTTGCAACTCCTGAAGAGCCAACTACATCCATTCCAGCTACTGAACAATATTCAGCTTCAACACCCAAGCAATCTTCAATTCTCTTTTTGCTGGCCTTAGAAAGAAGCTTGCTAACAACAGCTCCCTTGTCATTGCACAAAACCAAATTTCCCACAGCAGTGAACTTTGATTTTAAAACTTCTATATTAACCCCAAATTCTTTTTTCAACTTATTGAAATTCTCTGTTTCAGTTCTTGTCAAGATCTTAGGCAATAGAATTCCATTTGAATTGAAGCTGCAGAAAACACCAACAAGGTCTGTATTCGAGGCTGTTGTTCTAACAGTTTTAACCTTCAACACCTCTTCTATCTTTTGCTTAACTTTTTCTTGGACAAAATTTCCCACTAGACAAAACTTATCAGAACTCTTTCCAAACAAACCTAAGTTGTGATCACCATGGAAATTTGTTTGTAAAATTTTCAATCGATCACTTTTCCATCAATTCTGCCTTGAAAGTCTTATCATCAACCTTTACCAATTTTATCCTCAATTTGTTAGGTTTTTCATTCCAAATTTTTTCATTTATCGCTTTATCGATAAGTACATTTTCAACTTTAGTTTGCTTTGCTAAAAACTCCCTTAGGACTTTAACAGCTCTTTTAGATCTGCTCCATCTGGGAGCTTTGAGCATTTCCTTTCTTAGATTGACAGTAACAATTTTTTCATCAGCCATATTTCTTAATTATGAGGGAACTATTTAAATAATCTTACTAACCTCTAATCTAAAGGATACATTTATATTTGGTAGAAAATCCAAAATATAGATATGAAAGGCATTAGCCCAATGATAGCAACTATTCTTCTAGTTGCATTTACTGTAGCAGTAGGCGGTTTGATAAGTGTTTGGATGAGTAGCTTCACAAAAAATACACAATCTAATGTAGAAGCTGCATCATATAATCAGACAAGATGCTCAGGAACTTACATTGATGTTTCTTCTGTAACATCAACTTCAGTTATAATTACGGATAGAGGAGACCAAACAATATCTAACATAAGATGCTTTACAAGTGATGGAACAGAACTTAATTTTACAGGAACTGCAACATTGCAATCACTGACAGCAGGGCAAAGTGCTTCTAAAGCTTTCACTAGAAGTTCGAACACAAGTGTCTTTTGCTCAGGAACATGCCTGTCAGTTGGTGTAACAGGAGAATGCAAATCAACATCAAGTTGCTGGTCTTAAATTCAATAACAAAATTTAGAACATTTTAGACTTTTTTTATTCTTTTTCTTATTAAATTCTTAGCCTGCTTCTTCTCCATCTCTTAACCTTATCAACATTAACTCTTCTAGTCCTTGCTCTTTTCAATCCAAACTTTTTGATATCAATCCATCTTGGTGCAGTTTTTGTTTTTCCTATCTTTCCCAACTTAATTTTCTTAGAAAGACTTCTTATAGCCACTCATTTCACCAATTTTCTTATTTCCTTTGATTTTTTCATAGCTATGTCAACCATCTTTTCCAAATCTTCCATACTTACTTCATTTTTTCCTTGCTTCTGCAAAGCGCAGATCTTTTCATCATCTCTGACACTAACACTCAACTTAGCATCCAAAATCTTCTCTTCCTCGAAATTTGGGTCAACCAGGAAATTATTACCAACCTTTCCTACAACTATGTTAATTGGTTTGAAAACAACAGGTAAATCCTTTTCATATTCGCCTCTAACTATCTCCTCATCTTTTATCTTTGGAATTTTCGTGTTCAACAAAGCAACTATTGCAGCTAGAGCAGCTGCGTCTAAAAGATTTCCCTGATCATTAATGATGTGTATGTCAACAAAAACCATCCAAACCTTTTCTTCTGGAACTATACAAAGTTTTCCCACTTCTATACACTTCGATTCCCTTATACCTCTATCAACAATTCTCGCCAGTTCAACAGCATCCTCTCCTGGCGGTCCTGATTCAAAATCTGGAGAAGCCAAAGGAGTGAATTCTGTATTTACAATAAGAACTCCTTCTTCTGGTGTATCAGAGAAAGGTTCGCCTGTATTCAGCTTAACACCAGCAATAACTTCTGTTTCCCCCATCTTCACTCTTGCTGATCCTTCAGCCTTGCTAATAATGTTTTTTTCTATTTTTATTTCTCTAAAATCTTCAAAATTCCTTTCATCAATTCTTTTTCCTTTCATTATCAATTCCAAAGCATATTGTCCTTCCATTTCTTTCACCCAAACTTTTCCTTTAGAGCCTTCTTCTGCAGCTCATATATCTTCTTGCAATTCTCCTTTGCCAAATTCAACAATTCACTAAACTCCTTTCTTGTTATCACACCATCCATCTGCAAAAGTGTTACCTTTTCTTTCGTAGGTATCATCGCAACAGCCATATCACACTCTGAGTTGTTGTCTTCTTTCCCATTCAAATCAACAATCAACGTTCCATCTATCTTTCCAACCGAGCAAGCCACAATCAAATCCTTCATAGGAATGCCAGCATGTGCTAAAGCAAGCGAAGCAGCATTTATTCCGGCTACCCTTGTCGAACCGTCTGCTTCTATTATTTCAATAAAAGCATCTATGGTTGCTTTTGGAAAATCTTCTAAAAACAATGCTGGTTCTATTGCCAGCTTGATGACTTTAGAAAGTTCAACACTTCTTCTGTCTGGCGCAGGTGATTTTCTGTCCTCAACAGAGAAGGGAGCCATGTTGTACCTGCATCTAAAAATACCAGACTCAGATTCTTGCATCCATCTAGGAAACAATTCTCTCGGCCCATGAACAGATGCTAGAGCAACAGTATTTCCAAAACTAACATGTGCTGAGCCTGTAGCTCTACTAATAACACCAACTTTCATCTCTATCTTTCTCAATTCGTCAGGCTTTCTTCCATCAATTCTCTTTCCATTCACAATCATCTTCTCTTCTGTCTTAGTCATTCACTCACCAAGCATCTTTTCAATTTTTTCTGTCAAACCAATTGTATGTGACTCTTTTTCTATGGTTAGGATTGCTTCAATAGCTTTTGCCTTGTTTTCTCCCCTTATCCAGACCAAGCCGTTTTGCCCTGTGTAAATGTCACAACCTGTCTTGCTTTTTATAAGAGTTACCATGCTGCCAGCCTTACCAATTATTCTCGGAATTTTTGACGGAGTGACCTTAATGATTATACCGCCGTACAGTTTCCTGCAACCGACATCATTCATGGAGGCTTGAACTGTCTTATTTTTTGTCACTCTTGAAATTCTGCAAAAGATAACATCACCAACATCAAAATACCTGCTTATGTCTGTTCTCGACGTGTCCACAAATTCTTCCACTGCTTCAGCCAAAGGCAAGAAAGCATTGTACGGAGAATTTATAGTAACAAACCAGCCAGAAAGTTCAACACTTTCAATAATTGCAATTATTTTGTCCCCAAAATTTGGCAAGTAGATTCCTGACAAAGGAATGACACTGATTTCCATCTCGCTTGTCCTTGGTATGCCTAAGAATTTTGAAAAAACCTTCTCGCCTTCAAAATAAGCCCCTCTTCCAACCTTTCTTCCTTTTTTCTCTCCTATAAATTCACCTGGCAAAACCACTTCTCTTTTTTCTTTAACTTCTTCCATCAAACATCCTCTCTTTTTATCACCTTTGATTCATATTGTCCATGGGTTAAAGATGCAAGCTTTTGGAAAAGCTCTTCTTGAATGCCTGCAAGTATCTGTATGCTCACCTGCAAGCTTCCATCATTTAACCACTGCTCATTTAATATAGTTCCACTAGTTTTTAAAACTGCGTATGTCTTGCCTGCAAACTGAGGCGGTATCTTCAGTTGAAGCGTGATCTTTTGGAATTTTATGGGGATTAAAGCTTTTATTTCTTTCAAAACCTTATCCACCTGCATTTCAGCATCAACGAATGGATCAATATTCACTCCAGCTTTATCAATGACATTCAAAATTCTCTGCGGCGGGTGAGGTGCGTTAGTCTGTGGATTGATTCCTTTTTTCGCAATTATGTTTACAATTTGATTTTTTCTTTGTTCAACCATTGTTCTTCTCTGTTCAGTTGTTAACTGCAGCTCACCTTCCTTGATAATCTTCTGGGCAATCTTCACAATATCAGTCGTTCCAAAAACTTTCTGCAAATCTTGTTCAGCCACCATCTCTGTGTTTCTCACATCCCTATAAACTGCAGGATATTCCAAAATTTCGTTCATATCAACCTTCGCACCTTTTTTAAAATCTAAAGCTTTGTTAGGATCAACTAAAATTTCAAATCTCTGTCCAGAATAATGCAATCTTGCTATTACAGCTTTATCTACACCTACAACCAAACAATCACTTTAAGGCTTTTTTAATATCTTCCCCATTCAACTTCCTGAACTTCTTATCAACAGTATTGATAATTGCCATGTCTATTGATCCTTCTTTTTTCTCCTTTTCAGTTTTGTCTATGACTTCCATAGCAAGCCTTACTGCATCCTTTTCTGCCATGTTAGAATTCCACTTCTGCTTGAAAATTTTATTTGCCAACATGCCACCTCTGCCGATTGCATAAGCTTTCCATTCGTACAGCATGCCCGACGGATCGGATTCTATGAGGTGCGGGCCAGTTTTGTCAACACCGCCGATCAAAAAGGAAACACCAAACGGCCTGAGGCCAGCGTACAAAGTCGAGATCTGCATCCTGTCTCCAACAGCTCGTGCAAGACCCCAAACGTCAATAATTTCTTCATAAGTTATTTTGTGAACCTGCGCTTTCACTCTTACCTGATTCACTAAAACTCTTGCATCTGCCAGCAGGCCAGAAGCAACAGCTCCTATGTGGTCGTCGACTTGAAAGATTTTTTCCAATGAGGAGTTGACTATCAAGCTGGCGGTTGGCTTGATTGTTGCCAACAAAACTCCATCTTTGAAAGTTATTCCTAAGCAAGTCGTTCCTCTTTTCACTGCTTCTTTTGCATATTCCACTTGAAATAATCGACCATCAGGCGAAAATACTGCGATTGTTCGATCATATCCCATAACTTCTGCAGGCATTATTTCTGGCATAATTATCTCCTATAATTATTAAACTTCTTAATTAATTTTGATTTCCATCCTTTAAATTTGTTTAGATTTTCAATCCTCTTAT